>Ga0138256_10006379_pt1 | contig 12469 bp, 13 predicted proteins | sample KNB2016incub_MG_FD_105486 | JGI IMG/M metagenome (GOLD analysis project Ga0138256, IMG submission 105486) | Active sludge microbial communities from wastewater in Klosterneuburg, Austria - KNB2014incub_MG | ecosystem: Engineered > WWTP > Activated sludge > Unclassified | place: Austria... | reverse complement strand
CGCGTAGCGCGGATGCAGTCGACGAAGTGCGCCGCGCCGCCGTCGCGCAGGTCGTCGCGGTCGACGCTCGTGATCACGACGTACTTCAGCCGCAGCGCGGCGATCGTGCGCGCCAGATTCAGCGGCTCATCGGCGTCGAGCGGGTCGGGGCGGCCGTGGCCCACGTCGCAGAACGGGCAGCGCCGCGTGCACTTGTCGCCCATGATCATGAACGTCGCCGTGCCATGGCCGAAGCACTCGCCGATGTTCGGGCACGACGCCTCTTCGCAGACGGTGTGCAGCTTGTGCTCGCGCAGGATCTGCTTGATCTCGTAGAAACGAGTGGTCGGCGATCCGGCCTTGACGCGGATCCAGTCGGGCTTCTTCAGCGTCTCGGCCGCGACGACCTTGATCGGGATGCGCGCCGTCTTGGCCTGGGCCTTCTGCTTCGAGGTGGCGTCGTAGGGAGCGGGATCGGTCGGCATCGCGTGCTTCGAGACGGACGCGGCTTCAGCTCAGGTGCGCGGCCAGCTTGTCGCCCAGCCGTGCCGCTGCCGTGTCCCAGTCGGTGAGGACGCCCAGTGTAGCCAAGTCGATGCTGCGCAGCCCGGGGTAGCCGCAAGCATCGATGCGCTCGTAGGGTGCCAGATCCATCGCGACGTTCAGCGCGACGCCGTGATAGGCGCAGTGGCGCGACACCTTGATGCCCAGCGCCGCCACCTTGCCGAGCCCGGCGAAGCGCTCACGCCGCGGCCCGGTCAGCGCGGCGTGGCCGGCCGGGTCGGCCAGGTCGACGAAGATGCCCGGCGCGCCGGCGACCCGGTGCCCCGTCACGGCATACGCCTCCAGCGTCTTGAGCACGCAGTGTTCGAGGCGGTAGACGTACTCCTTGACGTAGATGCCCAGGCGCCGCAGGTCGACGAGCGGATAGGCGACCACCTGCCCGGGGCCGTGGTACGTCACCTGGCCGCCGCGGTCGGTCTGCACGACATCGATGCCGCGAGCGTCGCGCAAGTGCTCGGGGCGGCCGGCCTGACCCTGCGTGTAGACGGGCGGATGCTCGCAGAGCCAGATCTCGTCGGCCGTGTCGGGCGTGCGCGCCTGCGTGAAGGCGCGCATCGCCTCGAACGTCGGCCGGTAATCGACGCGCCCGAAGCGGCGCACGACGGGCGGGTTCAAGGGACTGCCCTCGGCGCTGCGCGCTCCGGAGTGAGCGCTTCGGGGCGGCCGTGCGCGCTCATCGGCGCGTCACAGCACCACCTTGACCATCGGGTGCGTCGACAGCGTTCGATACAGCTCGTCGAGCTGCTCGCGGCTGGTCGCCGTGATCGTGACCGTCAGGCCCAGGTAGTTGCCGGCACGGCTCGGCCGCGTCTCGACGCCCGCGGCGTCGAAGCCGGGGTCGAAACGCTGCACCACGTCGACGACGGCGGCAGCGAAGCCCTCGACATTGGCGCCCATCACCTTGATCGGGAACCGCGACGGGTACTCGATCAGCGACTGCTCGGGCGGGATCGGCTCCATCGTCAGATCGCCTGCGCCCGCTTCGCGCGCTGGTACGCCTCGTACAGCCGCGCATAGACCGGCCCCGGCTTGCCGCGCAGCGCCCCGTGGCCGACCGGCTCGCCGTCGATGACCGTCACTGGCAACACTTCCTTGGTCGCCGAGCTGAGCAGCACTTCGTCGGCGGCGAACACGTCGGCCTCGGCGACCGGCCGCAGGTTGTAGGCGATGCCCTCTTCCTCGCACAGCTCGCGCAGCAGCTCATAGCGGATGCCTTCGAGCACGCGCTCGCCGGTCGGCGGCCCGAGCAGCGCGCCCTCGTGCACGATCCACACGTTGCTCGACGACGCCTCGGTCAGGAACCCGTCGCGGAACAGGATCGTCTCGACGGCGCCGCGGTCGGCCGAGATCTGCCGCGCCAGCACATTGCCGAGCAGCGACGTGCACTTGATGTCGGCGCGCTCCCAGCGGAAATCGCGTGCGCCGACGCAGGCCACGCCATGATGGCGCTGTTCCGCCGTCGGCTGACGCAGCGGGTTGGACATCAGGAACACGGTGGGCTCGATGTCGGCCGGCATCACGTGGTCGCGCAGCGCGACGCCGCGCGTCACCTGCACGTAGGCCAGCTGGTCGTCGAACGGCTGGGCCTGCACGACGCGCCGCAAGCGCCCGAGCCAGTCGGCGTGCGACAGCGGGTTGGCGATGCGCATCTTGCCCAGACTGCGGTCGAGGCGCGCCATGTGCTCGTCGAAGCGGAACAGCCGCCGGCCGTAGACCGGCAGGACTTCGTAGACGCCGTCGCCGAAGATGAAGCCGCGATCGAGCACGCTGACCTTCGCCGCCGACAGCGGCAGGTACTCGTCGTTCAGGTAGCACAAGGCGTCGGGCAGGCTGCTCATGGACATCCCTTCGTGCGGGTGCTGCGCGGTGCTAGTTTGCGCCGGGCGGCGGCGAGGCGCCAGTCACCGCACCCACAGGCGCAGCGAATCCCAGGCCCGGCCGATGAGGCCCGCCTGCTCGACTGCCTCCAGCACGACGAGCGGCACCTCGGCAACCGGCGCGCCCGACGGCGTGCTGACCTTCACGGTGCCGACGCGCTGCCCTTTGGCCAGCGGGGCGACCAGCGGGTCGGTGCGCTCGATGCGCGTCTGCAGACGTCCGCCCTCGCCACGCGGCACGCTGACGTAGAGGCCGCCGACGACCCCGAGCTTGACCTCCTTGGACGACCCCTTCCAGACCTCGGGCGTCGCCATCGGCTTGCCGTCGGCGAACAACCGCACCGTGTCGAAGGCCTGGAAGCCCCAGTTCAACAGCTTCTGGCTCTCGTTGGCGCGCGCCTCCATCGACGTCGTGTTCAGCACCACGCTGAGCAGCCGCCGCTTGCCGATCGCGGCGCCGGAGGCGAGGCTCGGCAGGTCGCGCTGCGCGCTGGCAATCAGGCAGTAGCCGGCCGCCTCGGTGTACCCAGTCTTCATGCCGTCGACCGTCGGGTCGCGGCGCAGCAGCAGGTTGCGGTTGGGCTGCGCGATGTTGTTGTAGCGGTACTCGCGGATCGAGTAGTAGCGATAGAAGCTCGAATGGTCGCGGATGATGTGCGACGCGATCACCGCGAGGTCGCGCGCCGTGCTGCGGTGCCCCGCCTCCGTCAACCCGGTGACGTTGGTGAACGCCGTGTTCTTCAGGCCCCAGGCCTGCGCCTGGCGGTTCATCATCGCGACGAACTGCTCCAGCGTGCCGCCGACCGCCTCGGCCAACGCCACCGAGGCGTCGTTGCCCGACTGCACGATCATGCCGTGCAGCAGTTCGTCGACGCTGGGCGTCATCGTCGTGTCGATGAACATCAGCGAGCCGCCGCCCTTGCGTTCCTGCCAGGCGCGGCGCGACACCGGCAGCCGTTGCTCCAGCGCAAGCTTCTTGTCGCGGATCGCGTCGAACACGATGTAGGCCGTCATCAGCTTGGTCAGCGAGGCCGGATCCGAAGCCGCGTCGGCGTCGCGCTCCGCCAGCGTCTGGTTGGTCGCCAGGTCGACCAGCAGATAGCTCTTGGCCGCGACTTCCGGTGGCTGCAGCGGCTGGGCCTGAGCCACGCCAAGGCCGGTTGCGATCAGCAGCAGTGCGAACAGTTTCTTCATCGAGGTGTCGTCGGAGTGAGGCCGCGCAGCGTCCCGGAGCGCAGCACGATGTCCTTGAGCAGCGGCAGCTGCCCGTGAAAGAAGTGGCCGCCGCCGGGCACGACGACGATCGGCAGCGCCTGCGGCCGCGCCCAGTCGAACGTCGCCTGCAGCGGCACGACGTCGTCGTGCTCGCCGTGCACTACCAGCGTGTCAGGCGGCACCACGGGCGTCGCGAAGTTCTGCGTCGCCGGCGCGACCAGCACCAGCCGCGCCGCCTTGGCGTCGCCCGCCAGCCGCGCCGCGGCGCTCGCCGCGACGTAGCCACCGAACGAGAAGCCGGCCAGCACCAGCGGCTGGGCGTCGTCGCGATGCGCTGCGACGACGGCCAAGGCGTCGTCGACCTCGCCGCGCCCCTCGTCCCACTGGCCCTGCGAGCGGCCGATGCCGCGGAAGTTGAAGCGCACGCAGCGCAGGCCCTGCTGCACGAAAGCGCGCGCCAGCGTCTGCACTACCTTGTTGTCGAGCGTGCCGCCGAACAGCGGATGCGGGTGGCAGACCACTGCGACGCCGACCGGCGCCGCGGCCGGCTCGTCGATCGCGCACTCGACTTCGCCGGCCGGGCCGGCGATCTGCGCGCGCCGCGTCTGCGCATTCATGCGGCGAATCCCGCGTTCAACGGCCCACGTCGGGCGCGAGCAGCAGGCGCTCGACGACGCGCCCGCCCTTCAGGTGTTCGTCGACGATCTCGTCGATGTCGTGCTGGTCGACGTAGGTGTACCAGACGGCCTCGGGGTAGACGACGGCCACCGGCGCGCCTTGGCAGCGGTCGAGGCAGCCGGCCTTGTTGACGCGCACGCCGCCTGGGCCGGCCAGCCCGGCTTCCTTGACGCGCGCCTTGCAGCGGTCGAAACCCGCCTGCGCGCCGTGGTCGGCGCAGCAGGCTTCGCCGTTGTCGCGCTGGTTCAGGCAGAAGAAGATGTGCCGTTCGTAGTAGCTCGTCATCGCGTGATTGTAGGAGGCGCGTCATCGTGCGCGCCCAGCCTCACCAGCAGATAGAGCATCGCCGCGTAGGGCCAGAACCAGCCTACCCACTGCGCGACGCCGTGGAAGCGGATGAAGCGCCCCTGTGCCCATTCGTGCAGGCTGTGCGCGTAGTACGGATCGGCCGGTGCGCGCGCGACCAGCGCGACGAGCGCGGTCAGCGCGACGAGCCCGACGCCCGCTGCAGCGCGCCGCGGCAGCAGCGCCAGCAGCGCAGCCAGCGTGCTGCCGAGCACGAACGCCGGCCAGACGGCCGCGGTGCGCCAGCTGAACGCATGCTCAGGCCCGAAGTTGAGCGCCGTCGCGAGCGTCGTCGCGCCGAAGCCCAACGCGATGGCGCCGCCGGCGAGCACGCCGCGGCGCCAGCCGCGCCGCGCCACCGAATAGGCCACAAGGCACGGCGCCAGCAGGCCCAATGCGATGGTCAGCACCTCCTCGCCGCCCGACAGCGGCGTCGCCGGCACGACAGCCGTCGATCGATCGTCGAGCCATGCAGCCCAGCTCGTGTCGGCGAGCAGGGCGGCCGCCGCATCGGGCAGCTGCACGATGACGTGGCCCATGCCCAGCGGCAGCGGCGGCGGGAACAGCAGCCCGACCGGCCACAGCAGCAGCAGCGCGACGGCGCCACCGCTGCGCTCGACGAACCAGCGATCGCGGACCGCATGCCAGCGCGCCGCAGCGCCGCTGCCCAGCATTGCCGCGGCGACGAGCGAGCCGAGCGCCGTACCCGCGATGTTGAGCGCCCAGTCCATGCGTGACGGCACGCGCTGCGGCAGGAAGTTCTGCAGTTCCTCCATCACCAGCGACAGCAGCGCGCCGCCAGCCACGGCCGCCGCCATCGACCCGGCGAACGTACGCCGGTGCTGCCGGCCGACGATGAAGCCGAGGGTACCGATCGGCAGATAGCCCAGCAGGTTGGACGCCGCGTCGAACGTCGTCCAGCGCCGCGGCCACGGCAGCACCAGCCATTCGGCCGCCGGCGCCGACACCGGGACGCGCCAGCCGGCGAACGGGTAGAGGCTCGCGTAGACGACGAGCGCGCCCCAGACCCACAGCAGCGGCACGACGGATCGGTCGGGTCGCGCAGCGTCGTCCACGACGGGTCTCAGAACGGCTTGACGACGACGAGCACGACCATCGCGGCGAACAACAGGACCGACACCTCGTTGAAGACGCGGAACCAGCGTTCGCTGCGCCGGTTCGACGACTGCTCGAAGCGGCGCAGCAGTGCTCGGCAGGCGTGGTGGTAGCCGATCGTCGCGACGACGACAAGCAGCTTGGCGTGCAGCCATGCGTTGCCGGGGCCGCTGCCGATGCCGTAGACGAGCCACAGCACCAGGCCGAAGCCGAGCGCGGGCAACATCAGCAGCGTCGCGAAACGATAGAGCCGCCGCGCCATCAACAGCAGCCGCTCGCGTTCGGCATGACTGTCGGCAGGCACGGCGGCGAGGTTGACGAGCAACCGCGGCAGGTAGAACAGCCCCGCGAACCAGCTCGCGATGAAGATGATGTGCAGCGCCTTGACCCAGAGCATCGCGGGATTATCGGTGCGGCCCAAAGAAAAGCCCCGGCTTGGAACCGGGGCCGCAAAGCTCCGTCGCTGTCGACGCTGCGGAGCTCCTGCTCAGGGAGGAGAAGCAGGGAACGACAGCCTTGCGGCTATCATTCATCGGCTACTTTAGCAGAGCAATTCAGGAATGCGAGCGCCGCGCGCGAGGCCGGCCTCGCCTGCCAGGAGCCGCCGTTGCATCCACCCGCGCCCTACCCCGTCAACCGCCCGCGCCGGCTGCGCCGCGACGAGTTCACGCGCACGCTGGTGCGCGAGAACCACCTGCATGCCGGCAACCTGATCCTGCCGGTGTTCGTGCTCGACGGCCAAGGCCAGGAGCAGGACGTCGCCTCGATGCCCGGCGTGCGGCGGCGCAGCGTCGACCGCCTCTACGCCGTCGCCGAGGAATGCGTCGCGCTGGGCGTGCCGGTGCTGGCGCTGTTCCCCGTGATCGACCCGAAGCTCAAGACGGAAGACGGCAGCGAGGCCGTCAACCCCGACGGCCTGGTGCCGCGCGCCGTGCGCGAGCTGAAGGCGCGCTTTCCCGAGCTCGGCCTGCTGACCGACGTGGCGCTCGACCCGTTCACGACGCACGGCCAGGACGGCCTGCTCGACGCGAGCGGCTACATCCTGAACGACGAAACCGTCGCCGTGCTGCGCGAGCAGGCGCTGCTGCAGGCGCACTCGGGCGTCGACATCGTCGCGCCGAGCGACATGATGGACGGACGCATCGGCGCGATCCGCGAGTCGCTCGAAGGCGCCAGCCTGGTCCATACGCGGATCATGGCCTACAGCGCCAAGTACGCCAGCGCCTTCTACGGGCCGTTCCGCGACGCCGTCGGCAGCAAGGCCAACCTCGGCCGCGGCAACAAGAAGGTCTACCAGATGGACCCGGCCAACACCGACGAGGCGCTGCGCGAAGTCGCTCTCGACCTCGCCGAGGGCGCCGACATGGTGATGGTCAAGCCCGGCATGCCTTACCTCGACATCGTGCGCCGCGTGAAGGACGAGTTCCGCGTGCCGACCTTCGCCTACCAGGTCAGCGGCGAGTACGCGATGCTCCAGGCCGCCGCTGCCAACGGCTGGCTCGATCACGATGCCGCGATGATGGAATCGCTGCTCGCGTTCCGGCGCGCCGGCGCCGATGGCGTGCTGACCTACTTCGCGCTCGACGCGGCCCGCCTGCTGCGCAACGCGTGAGCAAGGCGGCCGGGCGATGCGCATCTTCCTGGTCACGCCGGACCAGTTCACCGAACTCGCCGAACTACCGATCGCGCTGCCTGCCGCCGGATTCGTCTGGATCGGCAGCGCGCGCCGCGAGTTCGAGGTGCGCACGACGGAGATCCAGAGCGCCCTGCAGCGCTGGACCGGATCCCAGCTCGTCGACCTGCACGTCTCGGACCTGCTGAACAATCAGCTGCCCTCCCACTTCGACTACACCTCGTCGTACGACCAGCTCGTGTTCCGGCGTCTCGCCGCGGGCGCTGGCAACGACGGCCTGTTCGCCGGCGCCGAGCGCGGCGCCCCGAGCGACGCGAAGCTGGCGCTCGACGCGATCGACACCCGACCGGTCGGCTTCGCCGTTTTCGACCGCGTGCTGCTGACTGTGCACCCCGCCGACTGCCTGGTGCGCGAGCACTTCGCGCAGCGCCTCGCGCAGCAGACGCAGACTGCCGAAACGCGCATGGCGCGGCTGCCGACGAGCCCGGCCGACCTGATGCTGCGCATGGTCAACCACATGGTCGACAGCTGTCTCGAGCTGCGCCGTCTGCTGACGCGTCAGCTCGGCCAGCTGCAGCAGCAGCTGTTCGCGCCGCGCGGCCACTTCGCGCACTGGCAGGCGCTGCTCGAATCGCGCAATGCGCTGCATACGCTCGAAGACACCTGCGAAGACCAGCGCAGCGCGATCCAGGAGTGGATCGATGCGCTCGTCGACTGGCCGGCGGCGACGGACCCGGCGCTCGCGCGCGAGCGCGAGCTGCTGCGACTGCGCTCACGCGACGTTCTGGAGCACATCGAACGCGTGCTCGGCCACGTGCGCCGGCTCGAATCGTCGGCCGAGGCCGCGGTGCAGCATGGATCGCGTTCGGACTGATGGGCGCCGTCGCCATCGGCCTGGGCTTCTACTTCCGGCGCAAGAAGTACCTCGAATCGCACTCGTGACGCGTGAATGGCATCAGGCCGAGCGCCGGTACGGGTCGGCCACGCCGAGCGCGGCGAGCACCTCGGTCTCGCGCGCCTCCATGCAGGCCGCGTCGCCGGCGCGATCATGCTCGTGCCCCTGCGCGTGCAGCGTACCGTGCACCAGCAGGTGCGCATAGTGCGCCGCCAGCTCGATGCCGCGCTCGCGCGCCTCGCGCGCGACGACCGGCGCGCACAGCACGATGTCTGCGACGACGACGGGCGCGCGCTCGTAGTCGAAGGTCAACACATTGGTCGCATAGTCCTTGCCGCGGAATTCGCGGTTCAGGCGTCGCCCTTCGTCCTCGCCGACGATGCGCACCGCGATCTCGGCCGGCGCTTCGAGCGCGGCGCGGATCCAGCGCGCGACGCGGTGACGCGGCAGCTGTGCGCGGTGCGACGCGTCGCCGAACTGCAGCGACAGCGCGAGTCGCGGCCGCGCCGGCGCCATCAGACTTCCTTCGGCCGCGCCGCCTCGTAGGCCTCGACGATGCGCGCCACCAGCGGATGGCGCACCACATCGGCGGCGCCGAAGTGCGTCATCGCGATGCCGCGCACGCGGCGCAGGATTCGCTCGGCCTCGACGAGGCCGCTCTTCGCGCCCTTGGGCAGGTCGATCTGGCTCACGTCGCCCGTCACGACGCATTTGCTGCCGAAGCCGATGCGCGTGAGGAACATCTTCATCTGCTCGGGCGTCGTGTTCTGCGCCTCGTCCAGGATCACGAACGCGTGGTTGAGCGTGCGCCCGCGCATGAAGGCCAGCGGCGCGATCTCGAGCTGCCCTTTCTCGAACGCCTTGGTCACGCGGTCGAAGCCCATCAGGTCGTAGAGGGCGTCGTAGAGCGGACGCAGGTAGGGATCGACCTTCTGCGCCAGGTCGCCGGGCAGGAAGCCGAGCCGCTCGCCCGCCTCGACCGCCGGGCGCGTCAGGATGATGCGCTGCACCGCGCTGCGCTCGATCGCGTCGACGGCGCAGGCGACGGCGAGGAAGGTCTTGCCCGTGCCGGCGGGCCCGATGCCGAAGGTAACGTCGTGCGCCAGAATGCTGCGCAGGTAGACCGTCTGGTTCGGTGTGCGCCCGGCGAGGTCGGCATGGCGCGTGCGCAGCACGATCGCTTCGTCGTGCGCCGCGTCGGCCGCCGCCTTGGTGCTGCGCGGCCGCGGCGCCAACTGCGCGCTCGTCGCCTCGACCAGCGCGAGCTGCAGGTGCTCGGGATCGACCGGCTCGGCCGCGCGTTCGTACAGCGACTGCAGGAAGGCGACCGCCCCTTCGGCCGCACGGCGCGCGCCCTCGACGCGGAACGACTCGTTGCGCCGCTTGATGCTCACGTCGAACGCGGCCTCGATGCCGCGCAGGTGCTCGTCGAGCGTGCCGCACAGGTACGCCAGTCGCCGGTTGTCGAGCGGGATGAAGGCGTGGCGCAGGGTGACGGTTGGGATGGCGGCCATGGCGTTCGCGGCGAAAGGCGCATTGTGGCGCGACACGGCAGGCAGGCGCCGCCGGCGTGCAGGAATGCCCGCTGCGGCGGCATCAGCCGCCCGAATGCTTCCTGCACAATGCGCGCCCATGCCGTACGCACTTCGTCTTGCGCGGGCCGGGCGCCGGTCGATGCGGCCGCTGCTGGCGCTGTTCGCGCTGCTCGCGGGCCTGTTTGCCGCAACCGCGGCGGCCGCCGCGGTCGTGCAGCTCGATCGGGCGCTCGTTGCCCACGGCGATGCGCCACGCTTTCCCGAAGATGCGCGCGCGTCGGTCGTCGAGTTGCCCGACGAATGGAGCGAGCGCGGCGAAGCCGGCGAAGGGCCGCTGTGGTACCGACTGCAGTTCGATGCCCCGCGCGCATCGGGCGACGATGCGCTGCGCGCGCTCTACATCGAGCGCGTGTGCAGCACATTCGAGGCGCGCCTGAACGGCCAGCCGATCCACGCTGCCGGCCGCCTGGCCGAGCCGATGACGCGCGACTGCTACTACCCGCAACTCGTGCCGGTGGCCGCGACGCTGCTGCGCGCGGCCGGCAACGTGCTCGACATCAAGGTCGCCGGGCTGCCGCTGCAGCGCGTCGCGGCGCGGCAGCGCGCAGGCGGCCTGTCGGTCGTCGCCTTCGGGCCGTACGCCGAACTGGCCGGCACGTACGCCGCGCAGCGCTTCTGGGGCATCACGCTGCCGATGTTCGTCGGCGCGGCAACGCTCGTGCTCGGCCTGCTGATGCTGGCGATGGGTTGGCTCGACAACCGCCTGACCTACCTCACCTTCTTCGGCCTGCTCGCCGTCGGCTGGGCCGTGCTGTCGGCGCGCTTGTGGCTGCGCGACGTGCCGCTGCCCGGCCCCGTCGTCGAATGGCTGGTCTGCGCCACCGTGCCGCTGGCCGCGGCCTGCGCCGTGCTGTTCCTGCTGCGCTACGCCGGACTGGTGCACCGCGCGATCGACGTCGCGCTGCTCGCGCAATGCGCGATGGTGCCGGCGAGCCTGGCGATCGCCGGGCCCGAGCGCCTGTTCGTGCTGGCCAACGCCTGGTACGTGCTGCTGTCGGTCGAGGTCCTGATCGCGTCGTGGGTCTATCTGTGGTTCGCCTGGCGTGCACACCGCAAGGAATTCTGGGTCATGGTCGTGCTGCTGGCGGCCGTCGCGCTGATGGTGGTGCTCGAGCTGGCGGTGCAGCACCGCTGGTTCGCCGTTCCGGGCTTGCCGGTGCTGCACTTCGTGCTGCCGGCCGCCTTCATCGCGATCGGGCTGCGCATGATGCAGGTCCATGCGCGGGCGCTCGGCGCCGCCGAGGCCGGGCGCAGCATGCTCGAGAGCCGCATCGCCGAGATCACCGCCGACGTCGAGCGCCACTACGGCCAGCTCGCCGAGATGCGGGTCGAGCAGGTTACCGAACGCGAACGCAAGCGCATCGCCGCCGACCTGCACGACGACCTCGGCGCCAAGCTGCTGACGATCGTGCACACCAGCGACAACGACCGCATCTCGACGCTGGCGCGCGAGGCGCTCGAGGAAATGCGGCTGTCGGTGCGCGGCCTGACCGGCAAGCCGGTGCGGCTGGCCGACGCGCTCGGCGACTGGCGCGCCGAAGTGATGGCGCGGCTCGGGCAGGCCGGCGTGTCGGCCGAGTGGACCAACCCGGCCGAGGAGCCGCAGCAGACGCTGCCGGCGCGCGCCTACGTGCAGACAACGCGCATCCTGCGCGAGGCCACCAGCAACATCATCAAGCACAGCGGCGCGTCGCGCTGCACCTTCCACGGCGCGGTCAAGCGCGGCGACTTCGTGCTGACGATCCAGGACAACGGCAACGGCATCCCGATGGAGCTCGACGGCAAGCTCGACCGCGGCCACGGCATGGCGAGCATGAAGCACCGCGCCAAGCAGCTGCAGGGCCAGTGTCTCGTCGAGTCGGGCCCCGGCTATGGAACCGTGATCCGCCTCACGATTCCGCTGTGATCGCGGCACCGCAGCGCTGCTACCATCGTCGCGACCTTGCCCGTGCCGAAAGTGAGCGATTCCCCATGAACACGATCCTGCTGCTCGAAGACCTGCCCGAGATCCGCGCCTGGATGAAGGCGCTCGTGCTGCAGGTGTTCCCGCAGGCGCACGTGTCGGAGGCCGCGCGCGTGCACGACGCGCTCGAGCTGGTATCGGCGGTGCGCTTCGACCTCGCGCTGATCGACCTCGGTCTGCCCGATGGCTCGGGCGTCGATGTCGTCGCGCGGCTGCGCGAGACGCAGCCCGAGGCGCAGTCCGTCGTCGTCACGATCCACGACGGCGACGAGCACCTGTTCCCCGCGTTGCAGGCCGGCGCCTTCGGCTACATCCTCAAGGAACAGCCGCGCGAGCTGATCGCCGAGCAGCTCCAGCGCATCAGCCAGGGCGAGCCGCCACTGTCGCCGTCGATCGCGCGGCGCGTCATCGCCCACTTCGCCGCGCAGGCCAAGACGCCGGCCGAGCAGCACCCGATCCCGCACGTGCAGCTCACCGAGCGCGAGAGCGAAGTGCTGCTGCGCGTCGCCAAGGGCTTCACGCTGCCCGAGATCGGCGTGCAGCTGAGCCTGTCGCGCCACACGATCGCCGACTACGTCAAGCAGATCTACCGCAAGCTCAACGTGAGCT
>Ga0138256_10006378_pt1 | contig 12471 bp, 11 predicted proteins | sample KNB2016incub_MG_FD_105486 | JGI IMG/M metagenome (GOLD analysis project Ga0138256, IMG submission 105486) | Active sludge microbial communities from wastewater in Klosterneuburg, Austria - KNB2014incub_MG | ecosystem: Engineered > WWTP > Activated sludge > Unclassified | place: Austria... | reverse complement strand
TCAAAACCTCCAATTCTACCCATATTGGTCGTAAGACGTGCACCACAGATTTCTTCGTAAATCTCATAAATGCGCTCTCTATACTGATAAACATAGGTAAATCCAGTTAATGCGCCAGTATCCACACCCAAAATTGAGTTACAAATGATATGGTCTGCAATTCTAGCCAATTCCATGACTAAAACCCTCATATAGTCAACTCGTTTTGGTGTTTTAATCCCAAGGAGTTTTTCTACCGTGAGATGCCAGCCTGTGTTGTTTATAGGAGCTGAACAGTAATTCATTCGATCTGTCAGTGGCGTGATTTGATAAAATGGCCTTCTTTCGGCTATTTTTTCAAATGCACGGTGGATATAACCCACTGTCTGTTCACCACTTACGATGCGTTCCCCATCCAACTTGAGGACATTTTGGAAGATGCCATGTGTCGCTGGGTGGGTAGGCCCTAAATTAAGAGTGGTATATGGAATTTCCGGGTTTTCCGGTTTTTGTATTTCTGCGAGATACTCGAGATTTGTTTTCATCCTTACTGATGCCTTACTTTGCGGCAAAAGTAAGGGAAAATGACTTCCTTTTAAAGAAAAAGAATTGAAAAATAAAATTTAGTTCAACTAAAAGGACTATTTTTGTTAACTAAACTTCCTTACGATGAAAACATTAAACGTATTTATTCTGACGCTATTTATTATATCAAGCTTAAATGCACAAGAAAAAACTAATTATTCTAATCTTAAGAATGAATTAAAAGCCTTAAAATTTCAATTATCTAGTCAAAACAAACAAAATAATGCTCAAGCTGCTGTTTTGACATATTTGTTGGACTCTTTTCACAATTCAAGATGGTCAACCATTGACAATAATTGGAATCTTGAAACCAGGACGCTTTACAAAATAAACAAATTTGGCTCAATTGATACTTTGATTTCATTAACCCAAAGAAATAATATTTGGACCAACAGTCTTAGAGCTTTTAATTTTTATGATACAAATAACTTTCGTGTAAAAAGGGAATCTCAAAGGTGGAACATTACTATGAACCAATGGGTGAATTCTACTAAAACAGAAAATATTTATAACTTAAATGGGCTTCTTTTGCAAGAAGTTATTTATACATGGCTTCAATCAAACTCAATGTGGGATCCTAGAACTAAAAGAATAAACCAATATAATTCAAATTCTTCTCTTATTGAATATATTACTCAAAAATGGGATGCAAACATAAATCAATTCATCAATACAGATAAATTAAAATTAAGCTATAATTCAAATCAAGATATTGATACATTTCTGTTCTTAAGGTGGGATACATTAAGTAATATGTGGTTAAATAGAACTCAATTTATTTCAAAATATGATAATAAGCACAATGAAATAGAAAGTGAGAACCAAGATTGGGATATTGCAACAAAATTATGGCAGAAAATATCGTTGACCAAAAATTCTTATGATCAAAATAATTCAAAAGTATTAACTATTGAGTACGAATGGCTCAATAATAATTGGGTAGAACTTTACAAAACAAAATATAATAATACTTATGATACAGATCTGAATTTAATAAAAGTGATTAATCAAGATTGGGACACAACTAGTCAAACTTTTATAAATTATGACAAAATAGATTATTTTTATTCCAAGCATGATATCATTTCAAATACTGCATCTAAAGAAAAGTCAACAATAAAAATATACCCCAATCCGTGCCAAGATTTCATCACAATAGATGGTTTGACTCTGTCATCACAAGTGTCAATATTTGATCTACAATCAAATCCAATTCAAGTTGAAAAAGATAACGACAGAATAGACTTAAGCAATCTGAATTCAGGAATTTACTTCCTCAGGATTCGAAAGGAAAATGAAAATCTAACATTTAAGATTATAAAAATCTAACTTCAAAATCTTTAAGAATCTTTCAATGGCTTGTGTAATGCATTATTGTAATGTGTTCATCTTTAGATTTTCTTGATAACTCAATCTTTTGATATAAATTAACCTAAACAAAAAAACTTCCAGCAAAAAAAGCTTTCTCTAATTCCCAAAAACTATCTGAGAACTCATATTCATGCTTTAGATATTATGTCTATAATTGACGCAAACGCAAGATTTTATGATAATTTAATAAATTTACTACAAACTTTTTATGAATTTTCAAAAAAATATAGCAGTCATGCAGCTTTTATAACAATATTCCAGTAGTGGTTTAAGTAAACGATTGTTTTACAAAATCTAAAAAACTTATTCAAAAAATTCAGCAAATGAAAAAAGTATTTACAGCATTTCATATTTTATTGATGTTGCCTAGATATACTCATACGCAAATTAGCAACTCTACAAGTCTCACAAATCTTTGGTATGTTTTTTATTATAATAAAATGCTAAATTTGAAAATACTAAACTTTATTTTCCTCACAATAGTAATTGTTTCAAACATTGAAGCTCAAGACCAGACAAAAAATCCTGACAGCAGAAAAAAAGTTGAAGCCTTAAAATTTGAAATTGCCACCCAAGCAAAAAAGTTAAAACTACAAGGGACGACTTTACTCGACTCCGCGCATTGGGCAACTTGGTCACCAAGTAAAAACCAATGGATTCACGACGAAAGGTATTTGTATTATTACGAAAGTAAAAAGCTTGATTCAACTTTCACTATAAATCATGTAAGTCTTAATAATAATGCTTGGGAAAATTTCAATCAAACAACATATACATTTGATTCAAATCGATTTTTGACAACTATTGAAGAAGTAGATTGGTACGATAATCTGAATCAATACCAAAATGATTTTAGAGAGGAATTTATTAATGATTCAAAAGGTCTTGCACTTTATAAATCCATATATAATTGGAATCAAAATATTTCTCAATGGGAATTATCTCTTAAATTTATAAACAAATATAATTCCAATTCGCAATTAGTTGAACAAATTCATCAAACTTGGGAGAAAGGACTGAATCAATTAGTCAATGATGTAAAAATAGTTTATAGCTATGATACAATTCAAAATACTCATACAAGAATTTCACTATTTTGGGATGCTTCCAATCAACAATGGACCAATGGATTCAAATATTTATATAAATTTGACAATAATAATTCACTGATTGAAAAAGAAGATTTTAGTTGGGATGATAGTACTGACTTTTGGAAGCAAAGAGACTTAATAAAATATACATATGATCATCATAGTAATATTGAAGAAACTACTTATTACGAATGGAATAATAATTCATGGCTTGAATATTATAGATATAAAAGCAATAATAAATATGATGCAGAGAATAATTTAATTCAAAATTTCTATTTAGAATGGGATGTAACTAATCAATCATATGTTAACATTTATAAATATGACTACTTCTATTCAAAACATATAGTCAATTCTAATAAAGATACAAAAGAAAATTCAAACTTAAAAATATCCCCCAATCCTTGCCAAGATTTCATCACAATTAATGGTATGACTTCGTCATCAAACTTATCTTTATTCGATCTACAATCTAATCAAATTCAAGTTAAAAAAGATAACGACAGAATAGATTTGAGCAATCTCAATTCAGGTATTTATTTTCTCAGGATTCGAAAGGAAAATGAAAATCAAACATTCAAGATTATAAAGCTCTAATTCAGAAATTTTTAATTGGCAAGGCAACTATTATAGCAATGCGTCGATCTTCTTTTCCAGCCTTTCGAATTGCTTGGAGACAAGATCACTCTGCATGCTTCGAGGCTCTTGAAACGAAATATGGGCAACATAAGACCATATCTCAGTGATATCTTCATAGCTTATTGTATAAGGAATGTACTCTGGATTATCAGAATTCAGAATCAGTTGTTTTTTAGATTCATTTTTGATCAATCGTTTATAGGCTACGCCGTCTGAATCGGATACAACCACATAGGTTTTATTGTCTTTGACTTGATCGATAGACTCCAAATATTCACAGATCACGATGGAGCCAGTCTCTAATGGTGGCATAGAGTTTCCATTGATTTCAAACGCTCTGTATTGACCTTGCGACAATTTTGGAATTGAAATTTTTGGTAGGGTTTGAATATACTCTGGCTCTGAATAACCTGCTATATATCCTGCTGCTGCTTTCGTATTGACTAGCTCTATATTGTTCTTGCCTTCATCATCAACAGTGATTGTGATCACTTTCATTTGACCCATCTTAAGATATTCTATTCCCTCTATACTCAAATCTTTCTCCAACAGCTCATCAATCGGAACTGAAAACTTTTTTGAAAACTGGAGAATCAAATTCAAATTTGGCTCTGTATGTCCTCGTTCATAATCTCCCAATGTCGTTCTTGGGATATTCAATTCTTCTGCTAGTTCTTGCTGAGAAAGACCAATTTTTCGTCTAAGATGTCGGATATTACTTGAGAAATACATAGTTTTTTTTGCAAATATATAATAAAATGTCGAATATATCGTCATTTTTAAAACTAATTTGAACATTAATTCGAATTCGTTCGAAACCCTGTGTGATTTTTAGGGTTCTTTAAAGATGCAGGATAACAAAGAAAAATTGCTAGATGAATTAGCTTCTACATTTGCCATGCTTAAAGCTTCACCCTTACACGGTGTTGGTGTATTTGCCATTCGCCCCATCCAAAAGGACGAAACAAAAATATTCAGCTCAGAAATAGGTGAATGGGTCGAACTTAGTTTTGAAGAAGTCTTAAACTTTTCTCCTGAGATTCAAGCTTTAATTGAAAATTATTGTCTTTTTGATGAAAAGGGATATTTTGTTCCAGCCCATGGATTTAAGTCTATCGACTTGAGCCTATGCCTCAACCACAGTGATGATCCCAATCTGAGATCAATAGAAGATGGAGCATATTTTATTGCAATACGAGATATTTTCCCTGGAGAAGAACTTACTGTGGATTACGGGACCATTTGCGATTCTAAAGAATAAATTATTTCTTTAATACAACAGAATAAAATTGTGCCAATCTCAGGTTAAAAATAAAAAATCCGAGACAGTTTCCCATCTCGGACGCATAAAATTTTGGTTATTAAACTATACTACTTGTACCAAAGGTAACAAGTTTTTCTATTTTACAATAATTTTTTCAGAAATAATTTTTTCACCTTGTCTGATATTTAGGATTAATGTTCCCTTTGCATCATTTAGATTTATTTCTTTATTATATGTTCCATCAAAGTTATCAATCTTTTCTGAATAAACTTCCTTACCATTCAGATCCAAAACTTGAACTGTCGTTGGGGTCTTTGCTCCTGTAAAATTTACTTTTAGGAGACCTTGATTTGGATTGGGATAGCTCCCATTATATTCTATCATGAGAGATTCATTCTCATCATTTGTCTGCATCTTGATGGTCTTTGTTTCATTTGACTTATTGATTACTTCGATATTTTTGTTATCCCCCTGGCTTTTTATGATTATTCTTTTATCACCATCAATGATCTCTTTTGTCTCACCCCCATCTTGATCGCTATTTATGATGATAGTCTTTTCGATTTTTTTCTCTGAAGTGCCGCAGGTTCCTTGTCTTGGTTTACAGCAGTTGCTTTGACCTTTACAGCATTTACTGGAAAGTGTTGCAGCAGCTTCTTGCAATTTTACTTTGCTTGAATTTATATCTCCGTTGCGCATAAACTTCACTTTCACCTGATCACCTGGACTATTTTTAGACAAAGCTTCGATAACATCAAGCATATTTTTGACTTTCTTACCATTTAATGCAAGAATTAAATCTCCTGCTAGCAAGCCTGCCTTTTCGGCCCCACTGCCATCATAAAGTCCCAAAATATTAGCCCCATTGTCTCCTGGCGCATCTTCTAGTTGAATTCCTAAAACAGCTTTGTTCTGAGGAATAGATGATGATCCACATTCTTTCTTTGAATTTGTATGCTCATCATCAGTAATAAACTCCATTTTTTTATCGAATTCTATCTTGTGTTCCTTCCCGCTTTTATCCCTCCAAATTTCTTGCTTGCCAGAATCATTTACCCCTTCCGCAACCATAATTGAATCAATTAATTTTTGAATCTCTGCGTCGGTTAATCTCTCATCACCTTGTCTTTCGATCTTCTTGACTATAATTCTTTTATGCGTTTTTGATTGGTCCTCTTGCCCGAATATTGATGAAGACATCAAAGCTATTGCAAATAAACTTAAGATTATATTTTTCATTTTATTTGGTTTAATTAGTTAACTTCATTTGATTGTGGAGCCATAGTTTTTTTTGTTTCAGTATTTATTATACTAGTTTCTGAAATGACTTGTTTTGTTTCATGAAGACTATCATTTATTACAATAGTCTGTTCTTGAAAAGTGATTTTTTTCTCAAGGATGATTGGTTGGTTATTATCGTTACTTTGTTTATTGCTAATGACCTGAACAATTGAATATAATTCTCCATTATTCAAATCTATATCTTTGGTCTCTATCAATATCTTATTCTCAATTTTGTTGGATTCATGAATATCAGATTTGTTATTCATATGTCTTACTGCCTTTGTTATTTGTCTAGATTGATTTAAGCATATTTCAAAGCCACTTTGTAATTCAGAATGATATGAAATTTGTTGTTTCTTTTCCTTCTGCAAAAATCCGCCTATCCCTATTAATAATAATAACAATACACTTATAGAAATTTTACCAAAACTATTGTTTTTTGGCTCACAATGTTTAATATTGAAAAGAGATTTAATCCTAGTGCTTAATTCTTCTCCTGTCCCTGAAAATGCAAGAACAGGGTACTGTGATTTTATTTTATTTTCTTCCAGTTCTATTAGCAATTTTGAATATTCCAGTTTGTTATCCAATGTGTCCACTACTTTTTGATCAGCAATTAGCTCTCTAAGTAGTTTCATTCTATTTACCAAATAAATGATTGATGGATTAAAATAAAATATAATTTGATAACAGCTTAAAATAACATTCCATATATGATCTCTATTTAAGACATGTGTAAGCTCATGAAGCAATATTGATCTGGTCTCATGTAATCCAAGCTTATTTACCCAAGCCATTGGCATAATAATTACAGGTTCGATTAATCCCATAACAAATGCCGATGGTACTTTCTCAGAAATCATTAAAGAAACACGATTTGAAATTTTAAATGTTTCTTTAAATTGTAAAAATATTCGATTAATTTCTTCTGGAATTTTTATTGAAGCTAACTTTTTTATTCTAAATAAATATAACTGTGAACCTAGGTATTTTAAGCAAAAAAATAGCGCACCAATGATCCAAAAAATTACGACTATGAAAGAAATAATTCTTGCATCAAATTGAGAATTCAAACTCTCAAAAAAGAACTGAAATGTTTTTTTTAAAAATAATAAAATAAAAATGAGTAAAAAAATAAAACTTGAAAAAAATAATTTTAGATAAGCGAATTGAATTGCTATGATTTTTCTTGTCTTCGGCAATCGATCAATATAACTATAAATAAATACAAAAATTGCTGCTAACCATACGGAATGAAATAAATAATTGGACAGTGCAATTATCCATTCTGTTGAAAAATGATTAGATAATTGTTGTATCATTTATTCTCATTTTCCATTTTCGAAATAAATGATTTTAAATCAGCGATCTCAGATTTATTTGCCTTATAGTTGCCAAGTGTTTGCATCACCAACTCCATAGCCGAGCCTTGGAATACTTGTTTGATGATATTATCAATAAATCCATTCTGTACATCTTCCTCCTGCACTAGAGCAGTATAAACATGTGTTTTGCCATTTAATTCTCGGGAGCAAAGTTTTTTATCAGCCATAATTTGCATGATCTTCAGAGAAGTCGTATAACCGATATCTCTCTTTTGGCTAACTATTTTATGCACATCTTTGACAGTCAAAGATCCCTCTCGCCATAATATTTGCAATATCTCCAGCTCTGATTCAGTGGGCTTTAACTTGGTACTCAATTTTTAGATTTTAAACAAAATTACGAAATGAAAAACTAATCTATACGAAACCATTCGTATTTAAGATTATTTTAACTTTATCACTTATTTTAATGGTGCCTTAAGCTATAGTGACTTCTTTTTCAAGATATACATCTTGAATCGCATTCAATATCTCAGCACCTTCCTTCATTGGCCTTTGGAATGCTTTTCTACCAGATATTAACCCCATTCCACCAGCTCTTTTATTGATCACAGCTGTGGTTACGGCTTCTGCCATATCTGAACTACCTTTGGACTCTCCACCAGAATTAATCAATCCCGCACGTCCCATATAGCAGTTGGCGACTTGGTATCTGCACAAATCGATTGGATGATCTGAACTTAACTCAGTGTACATTTTAGGATTAAGTTTGCCATAAGAAGATCCTCCCATGTTCAAAGCTTCGTAACCGCCATTCAATGTAGGCAATTTTTGTTTAATGATATCAGCCTGAATAGTAACTCCGAGATGATTAGCCTGACCTGTTAGGTCAGCAGAAGTGTGATAATCTTTGCCGTCTTTTTTGAATGCAGAATTGCGAATATAGCACCAAAGGACAGTGCACATCCCTAATTCATGAGCATACTCAAAGGCTTTAGCAATCTCTACAATCTGGCGTCCACTTTCATCTGATCCAAAATATATCGTCGCTCCAATTCCTACAGCGCCCATATTATAGGCATCTTTCACAGTGCCAAAAAGTATCTGATCAAATTTATTAGGGTATGTCAATAATTCATTGTGATTCACCTTTACTATAAAAGGAATGCGATGGGCATATTTTCTTGAAACAGAAGCAAGTACTCCAAAAGTCGACGCAACCGCGTTACATCCACCTTCGATAGCAAGCTTCACTATATTCTCAGGATCAAAATAGATAGGATTAGGCGCAAATGAAGCACCTCCACTATGCTCGATTCCCTGATCAACGGGAAGTATTGAAACATAACCAGAATTTGCCAATCTTCCAGTAGAAAAAATCTGTTGCATACTTCTCAATGCTTGATTATTGCGATTGGAATTAATCCAAATATTTTCTATTGTATTATTTGAAGGTAGATGTAGTGTTGATTTATCTATTGTATTACATTTATGATCCAATAAATAAGATGCTTTATCACCTAGTAATTGGCTTATTTTAGTTATTGACATTTTATTAATTTTATTTTTTTCGAATTATTTACCTGCTGATTTTCTTTCGATCATTACGACTCCATTTGCCAAATATTTATTTTCGACTTGTGGCTGAGTTATTTTTGCAATTTCTTCTTCAGATTTTCCTTCATCTTCAGCATAATGCTTTAATTCATCTACTGGTGTCACTTCATTATACGCCACACCTTGCATGACAACTTTACTTCCTTCACAATCCAATGGCATAAAAAAACCATAATCCTTAAACTTTACAAACAAACCTGTAGAATCCGTCGGGGATTGACTAAGGATCATCCAACACCCTTTCTTTTTACAAACTGATGTGACATACCCACCCACTTTACCAGAGATACTATCATTGGCCTTCAAATTTACAAGAATATCTGCAACTGAAGCAGCGCCATCTGGAGTTATTGCCTCTCCATAGGTTTCAAAACCATTGGAGACTGTAGCTTTAGAAGATTCTTGACTATTTGGTTTACAAGAAAAAATGAGGACGAATAAAATCGAAAAATAAAGTATGATTTTCATAAATAAGTTGATAAATGTGTGCAATCTAGTGCAAATATAAATAAGCTTTGGCAGACAATAAAATCAGATTTCAATATGTTAAATGATAGATTCTATTAATACATCGATCTTAACTTAAACTTCACTAAAACAGCATAATAGATTTTGAATAATCTTGTTATCATATAAAAAAATCAAACATAAGTCATACCTTTACATTTCGATTATAGTAAATATTTTAATTATGCGTAATTTATTGTTAATTAGTGTTTTAATACTATTATTCGCTGAAGGGTTTGCTCAAACTTGTCTTCGAGGAGATTGTAAAAATGGGTTTGGCACTATGGTTTTTACTTCAAAGTCCCGCTATACCGGTGAATTCAAACAAGGCAAAATGCATGGGAAAGGTATTTTCTATTATTCCAACCAAGGAAAATATATAGGCGAATGGCAGTCTGGAATTAGACAAGGTGAAGGTAAATGGATACAATCCAATGGCAATGTTTACTCTGGAAATTTTCAACAAGATAAACCTGTTGGACAAGGGACTATGAATTTTAAAAATGGAGATCGTTATACTGGCAACTGGACAAATGAACTTCCCAATGGCAAAGGAACCTATTATTATGCTCATGGTGAAAGGTATGAAGGTAACTTCGTGAATGGAAAATACCAAGGACAAGGCCTTTATTTCTATAAAGATGGTTCGGTTTATAATGGTGAGTGGAAAAATGGTAAAAGAGAGGGAAAAGGTGAACTTAAAAAATTAGATGGAAAAATTATAAATGGAGAATGGGCAGGTGACATTTCTTTAAAAGAATTTGAAGAGGAAGTTGGAAGTCAAGAGGATATTGAAATAGCAATAGAAGAAGCGGTAAAAGTCCCGGAATCATCACCAAAACCTGAAGCTAAAATCGAAAATAGTGATAATAATTTACCCGATTGTGCGACCAGTTTTTGCAAAGACGGAAGAGGAAAATTGCTCTATGCAGATGGCTCTAAATATGTTGGTGAATTCATGAATGGTGAGCCTAGAGGCAAAGGAATATGCTATTATGCTAATGGCGATAAATATGAAGGACATTGGCAAAACCATGCACCTCACGGAGAAGGTGTCATGTACTTCAAAAGCGGCTTGGTTTATGGTGCGATATGGAATAATGGGAAGGCAGAAACACAGCTTCAAAAAGAAACTGTATTTAAATTCGATGAAAGTATCAAATCTGAAAAAACTACAGAAGTAAAGATTTGGGCTGTAATCGTTGGTGTAGCAAAATATGAACACATGCCTGCTCTTAAATATGCAGATGATGATGCATATCGAATCTATGCGCATCTAAAAAGTCCTGAAGGCGGCGCACTAAAAGAAGATCAGATCCGTGTCCTTATAGATGAAGACGCGACTCGAAATAATATTCTTCGGGCGATGAATGAGGTCTTTATGCGTGCCGATGAAAATGATGTGGTGATGCTGTATTTTTCTGGGCATGGACTAGAGGGAACATTTATTCCTATAGATTATGATGGTTTTTCCAATGCGATCAAACATGAAGAAATCAAAGAAATATTGAGTAAATCAAAAGCAAAACATAAAGTTTGCTATGCTGATGCATGTCACTCTGGCAGCTTACTTGCAGCAAAAGGTGGCTATAATTCAAAACTCTTATATTTCTATGAGGAAATAGATAGAACCAATGGAGGCACAGCTTTTATGATGTCATCCAAAGGCAAGGAATATTCCCTTGAAGATGGAGGTCTGCGTCAAGGTATTTTTTCACATTATTTGATCAAGGGACTTAGAGGCGAAGCCGATAAAAATTCTAATAAAACAATCACTATTAGAGAATTATTTGACTATGTATCAAAAGGAGTTAAGGAATATACTGTCGGCGCTCAAACGCCATTGATTGCAGGAGATTACGATGAAAACATGCCAGTAGGATTTCTGCGTGTCGACTAAAATATTGCAGATTTAAATTCTAATTCTGTGAAAAATAATTGAAAAAAAGAGATCAAAGTTAATTTCATTTAAATTAAATGATCTCATCGAGTGATTTTTGAACAGAAAGTCCTTTTCCTATTTAATTTTGCAATAATTCAAGTATATTTGCCTTATTATAGAATTACAATGGTATCAAATCAATTTGCATATAGTTATTGGCCGATTTTAGTTCAATTTGGAGTTGCGGCTGGATTTGTAGTAGTTACTTTACTTGCAACCCATTTTTTAGGCCCAAAATCATCAGGAAAGCGAAAGGATGAATCTTTTGAATGTGGATTGGACAGTGTAGGAAATGCTAGAAATCCATTCTCAGTTAAATATTTTATGACTGCCATCCTGTTTGTCCTATTTGATGTCGAGATTATATTCATGTATCCTTGGGCTGTGAATTTTAAGAAATTAGGATGGTTTGGTTTTTGGGAAATGGTCATCTTCCTTACTTTACTAATGGTTGGTTTTTACTATGTGATTCGCAAAGGTGTTTTGGCTTGGGAAGAGAAACATAGAGAATAATTTTGATTTAAGTATTTTAAAGCTCATTGGGTAGCTTTTCGAAAAAAATAAAATATGAGTGGAAAAATAAATATTGCAGAAGCACCTCCGGGACTTGAAGGACCTGGATTTTTTGCGACTACATTGGATGCCGTCGTAGGTTTGGGGCGTAAGAATAGTATTTGGCCATTGCCTTTTGCAACCTCCTGCTGTGGTATTGAATTTATGTCCACTATGTCCTCGCATTACGATCTTGCTCGTTTTGGCTCTGAGAGATTGAGCTTTACTCCCAGACAATCTGATTTATTGATGGTCATGGGTACTATTGCAAAAAAAATGGGTCCAGTATTGAGACAAGTATATGAGCAAATG
>Ga0138256_10006376_pt1 | contig 12472 bp, 9 predicted proteins | sample KNB2016incub_MG_FD_105486 | JGI IMG/M metagenome (GOLD analysis project Ga0138256, IMG submission 105486) | Active sludge microbial communities from wastewater in Klosterneuburg, Austria - KNB2014incub_MG | ecosystem: Engineered > WWTP > Activated sludge > Unclassified | place: Austria... | reverse complement strand
TGCCGGTATCAAGGAACTCGAACGTGTAGCAGCCGGGCGATAGATCGAGCGTGTCGTTGTAAATGGTGTTTGCCGTGTGGTTGCTCCGACCGAACGCCACGTTGGCCCACATGTCAGTGATGGTCAATGTGTTCTCCCAAGGCCGGTTGTTGGTCTTGTAGATCAAGATGAAGTTGGCCGCGAAGACCTCGGGCAACTCAAATTGGGTGGTGTAGCTGTTGTTGTCCGCGTACTGATCCGCCGCACCGTTCGGCGAACCCACGGTAACGGTGAAGAGGTTGTTCCCGTCTCCGTTCCAGAACGCACCACTGCCCACCGGCAACTCAACATCGACTGTCTGAGCGGCGGCAAGCGAGCCGGTCCATGTGTGCGTATTGGTTATGCCGCCGCTGACACTATAGGTGAACGTGGCGCTTGTTAGCACCGCACTTCCAGCGTTACGCAATGTTACCAAGGGCGGAGTGCAGATCGGATTGTCGCGGCGGTAGTAACCCACATCGGTCGGGCGCTTCACGAGGTAGACCTCTGCATCCAGCGTGTGTGCACTGGGTCCGTATTCGAAGAGATCCATGTTCACCACGTAGTTGCCGCCACCCATGCCTTGGTTGTTCGTTGGCACCGGTGTGATGTCGTAATCCAATGTGACTTGTCCCCCGGCCACATATGGTGTGATCTCGATGTAGTGGTCCTTGACCAGATCGCCGGGGCACCAGCCTTCACGGCTTCCGAGCCACGTTCCACCTTGCGGATACACCGGGTTCAACGCGCAATCGTTCTCCTGCCAGATGTGCCAAGCATCGATCTGCGAGCCGTTGGCGAAAGCATAGTGGGTGTTGTCCTTCCACTCGCAGCAGTGCGGGTAGGTGCCGTCGTTGCTGTTGTGGCCATGCCCGGTGAAGCGCGTGCGCAGGCTCCACTGCGTTGCGGCCGGGTCGGTGCTCACTGTTACCGCAGGCAACGACACATCGTTGTCGAGGTTGGCGTAGCTGAATGAACTGAGGCCACCCCACGGAAGTTGGTGGTTCACGACCGGTCGGGCCGGTGTGCCTTCGATCAATTCGAACTCAAGGTCGATGAGTTCTTGCTGGTTGCCGGCGCTCAGTTCCACACTGTCGCGGAGGAGCCACTGGTAATCGGTTACATCGTACGTCCAGCGGAATCCTTGGCTACCCAACGAGAGGCCGATGCCGTATGGTGTTATGTACCGACCGATCTCGTAGTTGTCGATCTCGGGGAAGGGCACTCCGTAGTAGTTCATTGTGTTGTTGTAGTGCCAAGTGCCGGCCGCGTATGTGGAATCCGAGACCGCGCCTTGTGGATCGTAGGTGTAGTTCCAACCGCCGCGACCACCGAACAGCGTATCCACTGGAACGACGACATTGCCTTGCACAGCGAAGTGCTCAATGGACATGTGCTCAGCAGGAACGGCCTCGCTGACCAAGGTGCTGTCCACTTGAACCACATGATCGCCTTGCGCGAAGATCACGTCGGGTCGGATGGTGACAGGTTGCGGTGAGCTCTTCAATGCAGTGGCTGGAAACTGATCGCGTCGCACCGTGCCCATCAGCCAAGCACGGTCGGCACTGTTCACGGTATTTGCGGCGTGGTCGGAGGTAAAGTGTTCGTCGAAGCTGAACTGCTGCAAGAGCGCTGAGTAGTTGGGGTGGCTGGCATCGGTTCTCCGCCCGGCCCACGCGACAATAGTCGCAGCGTTCACCTCTGTGTTGAAGATGTTCACTTCATCCAAGAGGCCGGGGTAGGGGATGGTACTGTTGATGTCCGAGCCGATGCGGAAGCGCGTGATCCCATTTAAGGGTTTGGTCTTGCCGGTACCGCTGTGCCAGAGCACTCCGTTCAGGTAGATCTTCATGCTGCCGGTGCTGGTGTTCTTCACGAATGCCCAATTGTTCCACTGCCCTTCAATGTTCGCAGGGATCGTGGCCTTATCGATGCGGTCGTAGCCACCACCATCGTTGCCGGCATCCCAGTACACGCGGCCATCGCTCCACGGCAGGTGGATGTTCAGTACGCGCCTGCCTTGCGCATCCACGGCCTCCAGGATCGAGTTGTTGACGGGCAGGATGGCGTTGCCGAATACGCGGAATGTGATCGTAACGGCAGTGCCAAGAGTGGCCAGACTGTCGGCACCAAGCCCTATGAAGTCGTTCGCCAGTTCCACATATCCATCGCGACCGACTTGCTGTACCCCGACCGTTGCGGCCATATCCGTTGCGAACATGGTGGCACCCACCAGCGGAACTGCGTTCTCCACGGCAAGGTCGAGGATCAAACTGCTCGTTCCATCCCACACGATCGGTTGGGTCAGAGCAAGCTCTAGAGTATCAGTGGAAGAGAGGGTCGTGTTGTCATCGTAAACCGTCAACAAGCCTTCGCTGAATACGCTTATGGAACCTGCGGCAGTTTGGCCGGCACGCACGATCAGGCGCACGGCCCCCGAGCCTCCGACAAGCGGGAAGCGTAACAAGTTGATCGCACCAGCGGCCAAGCCCGCAGAGCTGAGTTCGGCAGCGGAAAACAGGTACTGCGAGCGAACTGTGCCGCCTCCAAAATCCAATGCAACGGTTTCTGTGCTGGTGCCTTGGCCTATCGCGGCCGTGGTTTCGCTGTTCACGCTTACCACTTGGGCGGCTATGTTCCACCGCTCCTGGAAGTGGCTGCCCAACCACGTCGTTTGTTCTGCGCTGTCCGGCGCGGCTGCCCCCACTTTGAACCACGGATGCGACAGCGCCGTGCTGTCCAACAAACCTGTGTGATGATGCACGGTGTTGTAGGTGAGGTAGTCCCACTCGCCGCAGTTGTATTGGTCCTGTGTGGTTTGTGGGTCGCACTTCAACGTGTGGTGCATCAAAACCTTCCTGAATTCGTGTGTGTTGTCCGGGAACAACCACGTTCCACGCCGGGTGGTGATACTGTCGAAGGTGAGCGTCTGCACGCGCAGGGTATCCTGCGCCAACGACGCGAGGGATATCAGAATGGCGCACACGAGTGCGCCCGAACGGAAGATGGACATGTGCTTTTGAATGAGGCGTGAAAGTAACGGGGTGATCGATCGCAGCGCCGCTACTTTCGGCCTCACTTCCGGCGGCCCCGTACCAGCCGGAACACGTAAAAGGATGCACGCTTTGAAGCAGTTGGACTACACCGTAACGGGGCGTTTTCAGCCCATCGTTCTCGATCACCTTGCGGAAGCCGAACCCCTCCGCGAGCACAGCCAGTTCCCCTTCAATAAAGAGGGTTTGTTGCAAGCGGCGCGCGAGCGCACGTTTCCAGCGTCATCGCGACAAGTCTTGACCGCTGCGTTGCATCGGCAATACGCCGGTATTGCCATTGGTGAGGAAGTGAAAGGGAACCTATCGGCCTTGGCCGAGGACGGAACGTTGACCATCACCACTGGCCATCAACTCTGCCTCTTCACCGGTCCGCTTTATGTGCCGTTGAAGATCATGAACACGGTGCGGATGGCGCGGGACCTGTCGCGGACCACCGGTAAGCCGGTGGTGCCGATCTTCTGGATGGCTACGGAGGATCACGACCGTGCCGAGATCGACCATGCATGGGTGTTCGGTAAGAAACTGGAGTGGAAAGGCGAAGCGGCTGGCGCCGTGGGCCGCATGCAATTGGTCGGCATGGAAAGCGTGTTGACGGAACTGAGCGCGTTGCTCGGGGATACCACCCGAGCCGATGAAATGCGCTCGCTGCTGAGAGCGTGTTACCGGGAGGACCGAACGTTGGCGCAGGCCACTCGCTCCTTCGTTAACGCACTGTTCGGCCGCTTCGGCCTCGTTTGCGTGGATGGTGATGACCCATCGCTGAAACGGCTCTTCTCGCCGGTGATCCAGGAAGAGTTGCTGAACCAAGTGACGGAACGCACGGTGCAGTACGCGAACGAAAAGTTGGCGACCCACTACAAGGAGCAAGCGCATGTGCGCAGCATCAATCTGTTCATGCTCGGCCAAAGCACACGCAGCCGTATTGAACCTGACGGCGATCGTTTCAAACTGGTCGGGGAGAACGGCGATCTCGGTATCGATGAATTGTTGGGCCTGGCCCAGCAAGCGCCTGAAGTCTTCAGTCCGAATGTGCTGTTGCGACCGGTTTATCAGGAGATCGTGCTACCGAACGTGGCCTACGTCGGTGGTGGCGGTGAAGTCGCTTACTGGTTGCAATTGCGCTGGCTTTTCCAAGGGTTACGTGTCCCCATGCCAGTGGTGTGTTTGCGCACGAGCGCGCTTTTTCTCACCGCAACGGACTCGGACCGAATGCAACAGCTTGGGCTGAGCGTTGAGGATGTGTTCAGGCCCACCGACCAACTGAGCGCCGAATTGGCTGCGCGCCTTAGCACGATCGATACTGATCTGGCACCCCAGAGGAAGGCACTGGTCGAGCTGTACGAAACGTTGGCGATCCGCGCCAAAGCCGCTGATCCAACGCTCGAAGGCAGCGTGCGCGGAGAAGCCCAAAAGGCAATGAAGGGCTTGGAGTCGATCGAGGGAAAGTTGTTGCGCGCCGCAAAGCGCGAGCAGGAGCTGGCGTTACAGCGTCTCACGAAACTGCATGACCGGCTCCTGCCTGGTGGCGGGTTGCAGGAGCGCCGGGATAACTTCATACCGTACTACATCGAGCAGGGTCAGGCATTCTTCGACCGGTTGCTCGAATTGGATCCGCTGGAGAAGAAGTTCAGCGTGCTGTGATCCAAATGAGGATAGAACGGGACGATCAGAGCCTCAGCGCCTTTCCCGTGTAGGAGCTGGCGCATTGTTTCAGCGCCTCCGGTGTGCCTTCGAACACCAAGTTGCCCCCTCCATCTCCGCCTTCCGGACCGAGGTCGATTATCCAGTCCGCGCACTTGATCACTTCGGCGTTGTGCTCGATGGTGATCACGCTGTGTCCGTTCGCGATCAGGGCGTTCAAAGCGCTCAGCAGCTTGGCGATATCGTGGAAGTGAAGTCCCGTGGTCGGTTCATCGAAGATGAAGAGCGTTGGTCTTTCGTCCTGTCCCTTCGTCAGGAAGCTGGCGAGTTTGATGCGTTGCGCCTCACCACCGCTCAACGTACTGCTGCTCTGGCCAAGCTTCACGTAGCCCAAGCCGACTTCTTGCAGCGGCAGCAGTTTGCTCACCACCCGGTTGGCCGCGTGGCTTGTTTCCTTGTGCTTGGAGAAAAAGGCAACGGCATCCTCAACTGTCATGTCCAGTATTTCGGCCACATCGCGCCCGTCGAACTTCACGTCCAAGAGTTCCTCCTTGAACCGCTTGCCATGGCAAGCCTCGCATGTGAGGTTGATGTTGGCCATGAACTGCATTTCGATGTGTACCTCGCCTTCGCCTTGGCACACTTCGCAACGCCCTCCGTCCACGTTGAAGCTGAAATGGCTCGGCTTGTATGCACGCACTTTCGCCACATCCTGCTCGCTGAAGAGCTGGCGTATTTCATCGTACGCTTTCACATAGGTAACCGGATTGCTCCGCGATGAGCGTCCGATCGGATTCTGGTCGATCATCTCCACGGCCTGGATCCGCTGCAGGTCGCCTGTCAGGTCAGCGTGTTCACCCGGTCGCTCGCTGAAGCCTTCCAGTTGACGGCGGAGAGCAGGGTAGAGGATGCGCTTCACCAACGTGGTCTTGCCGCTGCCGCTCACGCCGGTAACGCATGCCAGCATATTCAGCGGGAACTTCACATCAATGCCTTTGAGGTTGTTCTCGCGGGCGCCGCGCAACAACAACGAATCCTTGAACGGTCTGCGCCGCTCAGGGATGGGGATCACCTCGCGCCCGGTGAGGTAGCGCGCTGTCAGACTTTCGCTGCTCAGCAGTTCATTATGTGTTCCGCTGAACACCACTTGGCCACCGTGTGTGCCGGCGGCGGGGCCCATATCGATGATGTGGTCCGCCGCACGCATCACTTCCTCGTCGTGCTCCACCACGATCACCGTGTTGCCCAGGTCTCGCAGTTTCAGCAATACATGGATCAGGCGCTGGGTGTCGCGGGAATGAAGACCGATGCTGGGCTCATCCAGTATGTACATGCTACCGACCAAGCTGCTTCCGAGGCTCGTGGCCAGATCGATGCGCTGCGTTTCGCCACCGCTCAGTGTATTGCTGCGACGGTCCAACGTGAGATAACCAAGACCCACATCGCACAGGTATCCCAAACGATTGGTGATCTCTTTCAGGAGCCGTGCAGCGATCTTCTCATCGTTGGCTTCCAGTTGCAATTCCCTGAAGAAGACCAGACAGTCCTTCACAGGCATTCGTGTCAACTCAGCTATATGCCTGCCAGCGATCTTCACATAGGTCGCCGGGCGACGTAGGCGCTCGCCCATACAACTGGTGCACGTGGTTTTACCGCGGTACCGGCTGATGAGCACGCGGTACTGGATCTTGTAGCTCTTCTCTTCACAATAGAGAAAGAATTGGTCGATGCCCTTCACGCCCTTGGTGCCATGCCAGAGCAGGTCCTGTTGCTCCTTGGTCAATTCGCGGTAGGGTCGGTGGATCGGGAATCCATGCGCTGCGGCTTTCTCCATGAACGAGTCACGCCATTCGCTGAGCTTCTCACCCTTCCAAGCTGCGACGCATTCATCGTACACGCTGAGCGCTTTATTGGGGATCACCAGGTCGTTATCGATGCCGATGATGCTCCCGAACCCCTCGCATTTCGGGCAAGCACCCACAGGGTCGTTGAAGCTGAATAGGTTCGTACTGGGCTCGTCGAATTTCATCCCGTCCAGCTCGAACTTGTCGCTGAAGAGCAGATGACGCTCCTTGCCGTCCTCTTCCCCGATGAGCAGCAGTTCCCCGAGCCCTTCGTGGAATGCGGTTTCAACGCTATCGGCTATGCGGCTCTCGTTCTCCGTGTCACCGGGGGCAACCGAAATGCGGTCGATCACCAAGTTGAACGGCCCGGGCGGGGTCTTCTTCTGCGCCAAGACCTCTTCGATGCGGACGATCCCCGTTGGCGTATGTATCCGTGCGAACCCCTGCTGTTGGATCACATCGAGGTGTTCAGGCGTGCTGCGCCCTGCTGGTACCACTATGGGGCATGCGATCAGGACATTGCTTCCGTAGGGATAGGTATCGACCGCACTCACCACATCGGCTATCGTATGACGCTTCACTTCCCCACCGCTGATAGGGGAGTAGGTGCGCCCAATACGGGCAAACAACAGTTTCAGATGGTCATAAACTTCCGTGCTCGTGCCAACTGTACTGCGGGGGTTGCTGGTAATGACTTTCTGTTCGATCGCTATGGCCGGGCTGATGCCCAGAATGCGGTCCACATCGGGTTTTTCCAATCGGCCCATGAACTGGCGGGCGTAGCTGCTGAGGCTTTCCACATACCGCCGTTGACCTTCTGCGTAAAGCGTGTCGAATGCCAAGCTGCTTTTGCCGCTACCGCTGAGACCGGTTACAACAGTGAGTTTACCACGCGGGATGTCGACCGAGATGTTCTTCAGGTTATGCACCCGGGCACCCTCCACGCGAATGACTCCCTTTGGCCTGCCGGTAGCCGCCACCATTGTGGCTCTATCCACGGTTCCTATCGTTTTTGGCATCTGATCACTCTCTGCACCCCGAAACTTTTCGATAGTGGGGCGCGAAGCTACCGGTGGACATGTATCAGAAGCACCAAAGGTTCCACCCAATAGGCGGGAGCGGCTTGCGGGATTCCCGGATATCGGCCTACATTTGGGTCGCTCCAAGAAATTTTCACGGGGCACACAATAAGGCCCAAAACCATTCGTTAAAGCAACCGGACCGGTCTGTATTCCGTCCAAAGGCCTGAAAAGGAATTCTTCCCCGGTACACCTAAACCCGACGCCAACGCATAGACCTCTACCCTGCTCCTCTGTTCTAACCTAAAGGGAAGGTCATGCTGGTAAAGCGTCTTCGCCCCGATCCGTCGGGGCAACTGTCCGATACTGAACTCGTGGTGCTCTATGTGCAGGGCAACGAACACGCGTTCGAAACCCTGCTGCATCGCCACAAAAGGAAGGTGTGGAGCCACATCTACCTGATGGTGCGCGAGCGGGAAGCCACCGAGGACCTCTTTCAGGAAACGTTCATCAAGGTGGTGAACACACTGAAGGGCGGTAAGTACAACGAGGAAGGCAAGTACTTGCCCTGGGTGATGCGTATTGCGCACAATCTGGTCATCGACCACTTCCGCCGCAATAAGAAGATGCCTATGCAGCGGAGCAACGAGGAACACGATGTGTTCGCCACCGTTTGCCAGCCCGACAAGAATGTTGAGCAACGCATGGTGAACGTGCAGATCGATGAGGACGTTCGTCGCCTCATAGACCAACTCCCCGGTGAACAGCGCGAGGTGGTGATCATGCGCACCTACTTGAACATGAGTTTCAAGGAGATCGCGGACCATACCGATGTGAGCATCAATACTGCCTTGGGCCGTATGCGTTATGCGCTCATCAACATGCGGAAGCTCATCGATAAGCACGAAATGATCTTGGAGCGGGTGTAGCCGACGGCCGCACTGGTCTGGTGGCGAGTTGGCGGGTATGGCCCTGCTTGCTCGCCACTTCGTTTTGGGCATGGATCGCGACCGGTCGCGCGATTTTCACGGGGTATGCAATGATCGGAGCAACAAAGCCGTTCATAGACCACAAACCAACATTTCCCGCATGAGGAATTCTACCCTTCGTAAACGTCCAACGCGTGATCTTCGGAACCTCTTGAACCTCGACCCGCACGCCGGACCACGCCCGGAAACGCTGCAAGCCATTCTGGGCTACTCAAAAGCACTGCGTATTGTGGACGCCCCTCCCATTGGTAAGGTCCGCATCGTCCTCAACTGAGCACGACCATTTGACGAGAGCCCTTTCACTGTCCGGTGCGGGGGCTTTCGCATTAAGTAGTTGAACTATCGCCCAAAGAGCTCGCGACGGCCGACCATGCGCTGCTGCGCTGGATCCCAAGCCTTCAGGCGGAAGCAACGGATGATATCCCGGGGGCGCAGCGAAGTGCGTTTTGCGCGAACGAGTTCTGGTATTGCGTTATGCGCTTCTGGGAGGCGATAGAACGGGATGTGCGCGTTCAAATGGTGAACGTGGTGGAAGCCGATGTTGCCTGTGAACCATTGCATCACCGGGTTCATCTCCATGAAGCTACTACTGTCCATGGCGGCCTTCACGTAGGTCCAGCCGTCCTTGTCGGCGAACACTGTTCCTGGGAAGTTGTGCTGGGCATAGAACAGGTAACTGCCCAACGCGAAGGTGACCAAGAAGGGGAGAAAGAAGGCGAACACCAAGCCCTGCCAACCGAAGAAGTACCAACTCACCCATCCCAAAGCTGCGTGGAATACCAGCGTGAGCACACTGTCCCAATGGCGCGTGCGGTTGCTGATGAAGGAATTGAGGCACATGCCAATGATGAAAACGAAAATGTAGCCGAAGGCCACAGCGAACGGGTGCCGTATGAAGAGATACGTGAACCGCTCCATGCGCGTGAGCGACCTGAACTTCTCCACAGTTACCACCGGGAATGAACCGATGCTGGTGGTGTACAGCTTGCTGTTGTGCTTGTGATGGTGGTCGTGACTGCGCTTCCAAATGCTCGGGGGGCTCAACATCCAAACGCCGAAGAACCAGAAGAAGGCGCCTGCCCCGGCACTGCGGTTAAGAATGCTCTTGTGTTGGTGGTCGTGGTAGAGAATGAACATGCGGATAAGTGCCAATCCTGCGAGCACGCCACTGATGGCCTTCAACCACCAGGTCGGCAGCAGCAGCGCACCGAAGTAGAAGGCAACAGTTACGACCAGCGCCACGCCCAAGTGCATCCAACTCTTGCCCCGCTGTTCATGGGCAAAGCGTCGAGTGGCCAGGATGAGGTCCTTGCCCTCCAACGGGGTTTTGTCCTTTATGCGGGTCGCTTGTGCTTCCATCTGCGGTGTGTCCACAGCCAAAGGTCGGGCTTATTGCGGATGTCCGCTTCCAGCCGTCGGGTGTGAAGTTCGTTGATCGCCTCCTCCGTTGTGTTCTTGGGGTCGGGCACCAGTACTTCCGCGCACATTTCGTACCGTCCACGGCGTGGCTGTCTGATCGACAGGTAGATCACCGGATAGCCCAGTTTGTTCGCGATCTTGCCCGTACCCGTGAACACGGGTGTGTCTTGGTTGAGGAACGTTGTCCAGTACGCGGTTTCAGGTGCCGGTGTTTGATCGGCAATAAAGGCAGTGGCCGTTAGTTGCGCGCGATCGCGCACCATTGCCTTGAACGTTTCGGACATGCTGTAGAGGCGGTTGCCCATCCGGGTTCGCATGCGGACGATGAGTTTCTCGAAGTCCGGGTTCTGCAGGGGATGGTAGATGACAATGAGTTGATGCAGGCCAGGCTCAACGGCGAAACGCGCACCGGCCAACTCCCAGTTGCCGTAGTGCCCCATAACGATGATGACACTCTGCTTCCGATCAACAAAAGGTTTGAACACATGTGCATCGGGGAAGGCAACACGCTCTTTCACCGCTTCCGGTGAGATGGTCAGTGTCTTCAGGGTCTCCAGCGTCAGGTCGCAGAACCAGCCATAAAACCGCTTCATGATGCCGCGCAGTTCTTTCTCGCACTTTTCCGGGAAGCTGTTGCGCAGATTTGTCATTACAACATCCTTCCGGTAGCCGATCACATGGAAGAGAATGAAGAAGAGGAAGTCGCTGAGCAGATAGAGCAACGGGAATGGCAGCAACGAGATGCTGTAGAGGAAGGGTAGGGCGATGTAATAGCCGATGGTGCTCATATCACTTGAACAGCTCTGCCCGGCCAATGTGCGAACAGATCGGACACTTCCGCGCATCATGCCCCTTCGCGGGGCAATGTTCGCGGCCGAAGAAGATGATGCGTAAGTGCAAGGCGTTCCATGAATCTTCCGGAAAGAGCTTTTTCAGGTCGGCCTCGGTGTGCTCCACACTCTTACCCGTGCTCAAAGTCCAGCGGTAGGCAAGACGATGGATATGCGTGTCCACAGGGAATGCGGGAAAACCGAACGCCTGGGACATCACCACGCTTGCGGTTTTATGGCCGACCGAGGGCAATGCTTCCAGCGCAGCGAAGGTGTTCGGCACCTTGCCTTTGTGCTTTTCGAGGATGATCCGCGAAAGTCCATGGATGCCCTTGCTCTTCATCGGTGACAGGCCGCAGGGGCGGATGATGTCCTCGATCTCCTTCACATCCAGTTTCACCATCTGCTGCGGCGTGCGTGCTTTCGCGAAGAGCAGCGGCGTGATCTCGTTCACCTTCTTGTCGGTGCATTGGGCGCTGAGCACGACCGCTACCAGCAATGTGAACGGGTCCTCGTGATCGAGCGGGATGGAAGTGCGCGGGTAGAGCTCAGCGAGCTTTCGAGAGACGAAGGCGGCTTTTTCGGGGCGGGTCATTTTCGGAATTCCTCGGTCACGACCTTGAAGTAGGACCAGACATTTTCACCGGGACCATCATTCAGCCGTTTCCACACCTTCGAAGGCGGGAAGATCTTGGCTCCACTCGACAGGTTCAATGTGATCAAGGGTCCTGATGCGAAAGCGTCTTCGAATGCCCAAGTCCCGCCGGAGGTTTTCCGTACCACCTCCCCAATGTACCCGCCGTACATCTTGCAGATCAGATCCATGGTTTCTCGAGACGGCCCTCGACGGATGAACCGCCAGACTCCATGGGGAATGGTGCGATGGAGTTGACTAAGAATGTCCTCAACGAGCCTTACACTTTCGTAAGTGAAATCGAGCGTGATACCGAGGGTTTGGTGAGCGTTATCCACCGCGTCAGCCGCATAGGCCTCCATCATATCATCGACCGCAGGAGATGTGTTCATTGTAGGGATCTCCTATTCAGTGCATCAAGGCCATGTAAACGTATACCCCCCACTCCCCCTCACGAACGTATGCGACCGCGTCGGCATCTTATCGCCCTCCACATGCACTAGGTTCTGTTGCTCGCCGAAGACATCTTGCAGGAGCGTGTTCGAGACGATCAGGTCGTTCGGCGTGTACACGCCTTCCACTTGCAAGTAGGAGTAGAGTGTTTCACCATCGAGTTCCTTGCCGACCCATTTCCACGCGAGCTGCCGGTCCTCGTGGAACAATGTGAGATGTCCCATGAAATAGCGGTTCAGCAGGCTGTCGGCCTTGGGGTGCTCATTTGCTGAGCCGAGCTTCAGTTCGCCACGGGTGTTGAGAGCGTGCTCGATGTCGTGGGCCGTCATCCGCCACGTCAGGTCGAGCGTCTTGTTGATGTCGTTGTGACGGATGGTGAGAATGGAAACGAAGAAATCGTGCGGCGCTGGAACGAGCATCAGGCCCAAGGAGAGGAGCGCTGTTTTCATGGGGTACAAAGGTGGGGCAGGAGCGGGGAGCATGCGGGGCATTAGGATGCTTCTACTTTCGCCAACCCCGATGGATCGGGATGAAACACATGCTGATCAAGCACCCCCTTGTTGCCCTCTGCG
>Ga0138256_10006374_pt1 | contig 12473 bp, 16 predicted proteins | sample KNB2016incub_MG_FD_105486 | JGI IMG/M metagenome (GOLD analysis project Ga0138256, IMG submission 105486) | Active sludge microbial communities from wastewater in Klosterneuburg, Austria - KNB2014incub_MG | ecosystem: Engineered > WWTP > Activated sludge > Unclassified | place: Austria... | reverse complement strand
TAAAGTTCAAAATGAAAATGCCCTAAAAAACGATCCCTTAAAGGAGTAGAAAGTAATCCAGATTTAGTCGTGGCCCCTACTAACGTGAATGAGGACAAAGGAAGAGAAATGGCCTTTGCTCCAGGCCCTGAACCCATCACAACATCCAAGCGAAAGTCTTCCATTGCAGAATATAAAATTTCTTCTATCGGTATAGGAAGACGATGAATTTCATCAATAAAAAGGACATCTCCAAAATTCAGTGCTGTTAAGATTGCTGCTAAATCCGCTTTTTTATCTAAGGCAGGGCCTGATAATGTATAAAGCTTTCCCTTCATTTCTTTGGCGATTAGCAAAGAAAGAGAAGTTTTTCCAAGGCCTGGAGGCCCTGAAAAGAGAAGATGATCCAAAGGTGCTTTTCTTTTTTTGGCAGAACCAATCATAACCTTAAGGTTTTCTATAATATTTTTTTGCCCAATAAAAGAATCCAGTGAAAAAGGGCGTAGATCGACCTCTTCTCTTCTCTCCCTTTCAATTGCTTCTGGACGCAAGGAAAAACTTAAAAGATCATTTTCCATACTACACTTTAAGACACCAAGGTCGATTGTAAAATGCCCCTTAAAATTTCAGAAGGAGAGGCCTTTTGGGAGTGATTTTTTTTATATTCTTGCAAAAGAAACTCTGCTTCTTTTGAGGATTTACCAAGAGAAATAAGGGCCAAAAAAACTTCCTCTTCTTCTGATCGAGATTTTTGTAAGTCTATCGATTCTTTTGAAAAGGTTGATTCTGAAATAAAACTTTTTTCGGCCTTTTTTTTAAGATCTAAAATAATTTGAGCACTGACCTTAGGGCCTATACCTGAAATTTGTTTAAAAAAATTTGTGTTTTCTTTTTTGATTTGGCATAAAACTTCTTCGCAACTATGCCCTTCTAAAATTTGTAAAGAAAGTTTTGGGCCAAGTCCTTTCACTTGATTTAATAACTCAAAAAGATCTTTTTTATTGGAAGATAAAAATCCAAAATATGTACAAGAATTTTCTCTGATAATCGGAGATAAGAAAAACTCTCCTTCTTGATTTTCTTCTAATTGTGAATCTGCTGTACAAAAAAATTCCACTCCTATCCCACAGGAACTTGTGACAAGAATTTTACGGGGCGAAAGAGAAATTTTTAAAATATGGCCCTTAATATAGTGGATCAACATAAAGATCTTTCCTGAAATTTCCTAAAACACAAAAAGATTCTAATACATAACACAGGCCTACTGCCAAAGCATCACTTTCATCATCCGTCTGAACACTTAAAGGGCCTAAATGTGCTATAATCCCCTGCAAAACCTGTTCTTTAGACGCATGGCCCTGCCCTGTTACCCATTTTTTTACAGTATTAGGGGCATATTCTTTTAATAAAATCTTTTTTTCGGGATTTATTTTTTCTGACAACAACGAAAGCATGGCCCCTCTTACATGGGCCAATTGAATAAGAGAATGAATATTTTTGCGATAAATAAGTTTTTCACAACAAAGAATATCTGGAGCAAAAGAAGAGATCAAAAGATGAATATTTTTTCTGGCTTGGCAGAGACGTTCTTCAAATGTTTCTAATCGATAAAGATTTAACACTCCTGATTTTAAAAGCTTGATTTTGTTTGTTAAAGGGCAATATTCTAAGAGCCCAAATCCCGTTTTACGAGAACCTGGATCAATACCAAGGATAACCATCTAAAAATTGTAAAGACTCATAAGGAGACCGTCTAGTGAATCATTCTTCTGATAATTCTTCTTGCATGCTACTCCTTGCTTCTCCTGTTGTAGAAAATAAAAAAAAAAAATTAAAAGAAAGCTTTTCTTTCATTAAAAATAAAATACAGCGGCCAGTAAAAATGGGAATTATTCTAGTTGGAGATTCTCCTGCGTCTTTAAAATATATCCAACACAAAAAGAAATTTCTTAATTCCCTTGAGGTTGAGTGTGATATTTTCCATTTTCCTTCAACTCTTTCTCAGGATTCTTTTGAGACTCATTTAAAAACTATTGCCCATAATCCTTTGATTGATGGCCTTCTTGTTCAACTTCCTATTCCTCCCTCCCTTCATCTCTTAAATTTTTCTTCTCTTGTTCCTTTTTACAAAGATGTGGATGGATTCCACTCAACAAATATTGCAAATCTCTATTATAATCTCCCTAACTCCCTTATTCCTTGTACTCCTAAAGGTATCCTTTCTCTCCTTGATTTTTATGGGCACACCTTTTTTCAAAAATCTGTTGTCATCATGGGGCGCAGTTTTATTGTAGGAAGACCTATGGCCCTTCTTGCCTTAAACTATGGGGCAACGGTGAATGTTTTACATTCCCAAACTTTATCCACGACCAAAGAGAGTTTACTTATGCAAGCAGATATCCTCATTTTGCAACAGGTGTTCCTAAAATTTTAACTCACCAATCTTTAGAAAAAAGATCAAAATCTTGTGTCATTGTGGATGTGGGAATTAACATTACTCAAGAGGGAAAAATCATAGGAGATAGTGATGTTGAAACTCTTTTTAATTCACCCTATGTGTCTGCCATAACACCAGTTCCTGGAGGTGTAGGCCCAATGACGATTGTCTCTCTTGCTGAAAATCTTTTATTATCAAGAGACTTAAACACAAAAATAAATGGACTTACTTAAACTATGAAAAAACTTCCCTTACACTCTGAACATGAAAAACTTAAAGCACAGTGGGGCCCTTTTGCGGACTATCTCATGCCTTTACAATATGCCCAAGGGGCCAAACAAGAATCTCTTTTAACACGACAGTCTTGTGGGCTTTTTGATGTTTCTCATATGGGAGAGTTTCTTGTCACTGGAGAAGAGGCCATTGCTTTTTGTGATTGGCTTGTGGCCCAAGATTTTTTGAATATTCCGGTGAACAAAGCACAATATGCTTTGTTATGTGAAGAAGAAGGAGGCGTTTTAGATGATCTTATCCTCTATAAGCTTTCTTCAACTCAGGTTTTAATTTGTGTTAATGCCAGTAATAGAGAAAAAGACTGGAATTTTATAACATCACAACACAAAAAAGGCCCCTATCAAAAAAATCTCTTGCAAGATGTTTCTTCTTCCTATGGACTTCTTGCCTTGCAAGGCCCTTCTTGGAAAACTGTTTTATCTAGGGCCTTTTCGCCACTTGGCCTCACAATTCCTTCGTTAGATAAATTAGATAAATTTGAGTGTACTTCTTTTTCTCCTGCCGTCGTCTCTGCCTATCCCTTTGTGATCGCAAGAACAGGCTACACAGGAGAAGACGGTGTTGAGATTTTTTGTCCTCTTGATTCTAAAGATTCTACTGAATTCTTTGAAAATTTATGGAAGAATCTTTCTCTTTCACCTGAAGTGGCCCCTTGTGGACTTGCTGCCCGAGATGTTTTAAGAATTGAGGCAGGCCTTCCTCTTTATGGCAATGAACTTTTAGAAGAAATTTCTCCCTTTGATGCTGGACTAAGTTGGGCCATGAAAAAAGTCTCTCCAGAATTTTTACAAGAATCTTCAGAAAGAAGTTTTATTGGACAAAAATCTCTTTTAGAAAGAAAAAAAATCCCTAAGTGGAAAACAATCAAATTTTCTTTGGAAAGTGGTATCCCTCGAAAAGATTATGAAATTACAAATGAAAAAGGTGAAAAGGTTGGAGTTGTGACTTCTGGAACATTTTCACCTTTATTAGAAAAGGGAATTGGAATAGGAAGAATTCTTGTTACAGAATTTAATAAGGGCCGTTTTTTTGTACATTTACGACACAAACTTGTTCCAATAACACCTGTCACGCGATTTCTTAACAAAAATTAAAAAGGATATATTTATGTTAGAAAAAAACACTGATAAAAAATTTACTACTGACCATGAATGGGCCTCTTTGAAAGAAGATGTTGTTGAAGTTGGAATAACTGATTATGCGCAACAAGCACTTGGAGATATTGTTTTTATAGAGTTACCCAGTATAGGACAACACTTAATTGCAGGAGAATCCTTTGGTGTTGTGGAGTCTATTAAATCTGTAAGTGATCTTTTCTCACCTGTTTCTGGTGAAGTTGTTGGAGTCAACGAAGAATTGACAGCAGCACCAGAAAAAATTAACCAAGCTCCTTATCAGTCATGGTTTATAAAAATAAAAATAGATCCAAAAGGAAGGCAACAATACGAGGAATTACTTTCAGAAGAAAGTTACTTAAAGACTTTAATCTAGATATAGTGAAAATTTTATAAATAAAATGGCTGGGAAGGAGGGATTCGAACCCTCGACCAATAGATTAACAGTCTACTGCGCTAACCACTGCGCCACTCCCCAGTTTTTTATAGAGATCTTCTCTGTTCTCCTAACTTAAAGATTTTTACATTTTACTGTCAAGTTTTTTCTTATTAAGGCCGATAAAAAACAATAAGATGGCCACTTTATCTATTTTACAAACTTGCTGGGGTATTATTACTCCCGAGGATTTAGAAGTTCTCTTAACTGTTTCAGAAGCAAGGGCCAAAAGGCCTTTGGTAGAATTACTTTCTCAAGAATTTTGCTTAGTGCAACTTACTTCCCTCTCAGAATCAGAAGAAAATCTTAAAATTAAAAAAGACGAGAATGAAGGCCATTTAGGACAAACAACTCTTTCCTCTTATAAAGCAAAATTAGCGATGAAGAGCTTTTCTCAACAAACCTCTCTCCCCTCTAAAAAATCTAAAAATTCTAAAAATTCTAGCAAAAATAATGAAGAAGGAGAGGGAAGTGAAATTTCTGGGTTAGGACTTCCGCTAGGGATGCTTATTGATAAAAAACCAGAAAAATAAAAAATCACGGTTAATAACCCTTAAGAAGAGAAGAAATAGGATAAACACAAGAGTCAAGACAAGAGCTTGCAGCTGGCCGATAATTTCCTGAAGATTTTACTCCACCAAAAGGCAATAAGGCACTTGCTCCTACAGTCGAACGATTTCTATTAAGAATGCCACATTCAATATTTTCTAAGCACGTTGAAAAGACCTCATCCTCTTGAGTGAAGATAGAACAGGCAAGCCCATATTCTGTTCCATTGGCCACGTTAATGGCCTCCTCTAATTCTTTATAAGGGACAACAGTCACATTAGGGCCAAAAATTTCACTTTGACCAAAAACCCCTTCTAAAAGAGAAAGATTGGATGTTGTGTGAATAGAAGGGGAAACATAATGGCCTTGAAGTGGCCTTTCTAGAAATTTTCCTCTCATCACTTCTTCAAAACCTTCTCTTTTGGCAATTCCCATAAACAACAAATAAGAATCTACCGCCGTTTGATCAATTAAGGGCCCCATAAAAGGGGCCGGAGAATCCAGCAAGGGATGGCCAATAGTTAATTCTTTTGCTTTTTGATGGAATTGAGACAAAAACGAGCTATATAACGACTCATGAAGTGCAATGATGGAAGTGGAAACACACCGTTGCCCAGTTGTTAAGAAACAGGATTGAACTAATTCTTCCAAAACTGATTCCGTAATTTTTGTATCTTGATGAATAACTGTCGTATTTTTTCCACCAAGTTCTAAACACACTAATTTGGTAAGATCAGAATAGGTTGCCGCTAAAATTTTTTTCCCAACTTCTTTTGAACCAGTAAAATGAATGAGTTTGACATCTTTATGTTTTACAAGTCTTTGTGCTACTTCTGCATCTCCTGCAATAAAATTAACAACTCCTTTGGGAAATTCTGCCTCACTAAGGCATTCCATTAAAAGTTGGGCACTATATAATGTTTTTTCTGAGGGCCTGAAAATAATACTATTCCCCGCCAAAAGAGAAGAAACTAGTTGTCCATTGGCAAGGTGACAGGGAAAATTAAAAGGGCCAATAATAAGGGCGATGCCTAGAGGGTTATAAACAACTTGTCCTTTTTCCCCAGGCCTCATATCAGGGTAAAATTTTGGCGTAATCTTTTCTTGGGCAAGATTTATTGTCACTTCAACTTTAGCAATAACAGATAAAACTTCTGCTCGAGACTCATTTAAGGGTTTTCCTGTTTCAAAAGCAATTGCAAGACTCATTTCTTCTTGTCTCTTTTTCACCTGTTGTTGATAGCGTTTAAGACAAAGAATCCTTTTTTCTAAAGAATATTTTTTCCACTGTTTAAACCCTTCAGAGGCCGAGTCGACAACTTCTTCTATTTCATCGTAATAGATTGGGGTTTCCCACAAACAAGTTTGTAAATTTCCGGGGTCTAACTTTTGTAAAAAGGCCCCTTGTTTTTTTAGCTGTGAGTTTATTTTTGTATGAAATTTCCCTGCAAAAAAATTTCCTTTTAACTTAAATTTTGTGTCCATCTTTTTTCTCTTTTTTATTTCAAAAGGTTTATTTCCAAAAGTTTATTTTAAAGGAATACAGTGCAATTGCTGTAATTTGTTTATTTCAAAACGTTGCTCAACCAAAGAATGCACTAAGATTTCTTGAGTTGCTTGATTTTTATTGCCAAGAAAGGCCATAAACTGACCATCTTCTCCTATTCCCCCAACTAAGACAGGGGAAAACACTACATGAAAATCCCTAAAGACAGCAGAGGAGTCTAAAAATTTAATTTGATCAAAGGAAACAAGGGATTTATTTTTTATAGGAGTAAGTTGAGAAAGTTCTGCACGATAATGAGGGCCTCCATCAAAAGGATCAACCTCTTTCACATAGCGAAATCCAATTTTTTCTAACATCACCTGAACAGGAACTGTCTGTTCTCCAACCTTTCCTATAACCTCTTGTGCTTCTTTGGGAAGAAGAGAGATATAAATAGGGCCTGAAGGAAATAACGAAATAATAAATTCTTTATTTTTTCTGCTTAATTTATCGGCCTCACTGTATTCCATTTCAAAAAATTTTCGGCCAATTGCCTCCCACAAAAGAGAGTTTCCTTGAGAGTCTAACGGTGGCATAAGCTCAGTGTGAACAATTTTAGTAAATCTTTCTGGAAAAAGAGACATGTATAAAAAACGAACAAAGGAAAGAGGACGGCCAACTTTAAATTTATCTCCTCTATATTTTGGGTGAAGAATAAGCCCACCAATCTCACTATATCCCTGAGATTCATAACCAAATTTTAAATAAGGGTGAATAACGGCCTTATTCAAGGTATGAGAAAATTTTTCATCTTGGCGAACACTTAAATAAAAATGAGGAGATCTTTCCGTTCCATGTTTTCCATGAATTAAAGAAACTCCTATTACTTTTTTTTTCAAAAGATCTTCTAAAACAAAAATATAATAATTGTTTTCTAAGATAGGAGAAGGAGAGTCAAATGAACGAGAGGCGTTAATGAGTCGTTTTTCTAATTCTAACGGATCACTAGGCAAATTGATAAAATTCAGAAGTAAACTTAATTCGTGAATGTCAAAAAGGTCTGCCGAGTTGGCATTTCTGATAATAAACATAGATAATTAGAATGTATGATACAAGATAAAATCTCAATTTTAAAATTTTTATGGAAATCAGGGCCTTTTCATCATTTTTTTAAGGATAACATCCCTCAATTTTTGGAATCTTTAGAATGTCTTAAAGATTTTTCTTCTTATGACTTGGCCATTTTATCTCAATATTTATTTGTAAGAGATTTTGAAAAAGAAGAAAGTATCTTTAACCAAGAAGATTTAGGCATTGGAATGTATTTTATTTTTTCAGGGAAAATCAAATTGTTTATAGAAGAGTCCTCTTCTTTTAATTTTATTGATCTTTTAGGGCAACAAGAAGGAGCTTGTTACGAGGTAGTTCTACAAGAAAAGGAGGCCTTTGGAGAACTGGCCTTATTACAAAAAAGAGGCATTCGCCACGCTTCTGCCATGGCCTTGGAAAAAACAACTCTTCTTGGGCTTTATCGCCCTGATCTAGAAAAAATAAAAGAATCTCATCCTAAGGTGGCCTTAAAAATTTTTGAAATGATTGCTCATACAGTAACTGATCGACTGATATTAATGACAGAGCTGTATAGAAAAACCTTTCAAGATTTAAATATTCCCAAAAAAGAGAAATAAAATTTATGTTAAGAACTGGCCCCAAAGGACTTTTAGAATACTATAAACAACTTTTTGTTTTTTTAGGCGTCGTCTTTTTTTTGTGCCTTGTTTTATTTAAAATTCCAAGGCTCGGTATCCCTATTTTTTTTGCTTATATCTTTTTTTTAATTTTAGATGGCACTATTTCGAGATTAAAAGGAATTGGAGTTCCCGCTTTAATTTCTCAAGTTTTCTTTTCTATTTTTGTTGCTTTGGCCTTAATTCTTCCTCTTTCTTTACTTATTCCAAAATTGATTTCTGAAATAGGAAATATTCAAAATTATCTTCCTCAAGCAGAGAAGGTAATTTTGGAAAAATATATGTTATTTAAATATGAAGTCTTTAATAAAACTGGGTATAATATTGAGGATTCTTTTTTTAAAAACACACTAGATTCCCTCAATGTTTTTATAAAAGAATTTATTTTAGAAATTCCTTCCTCTATCGGGCTAATTCTTGAGTGGTCCATCCTTATTCCTATTTTTGTTTTTTTCTTTTTACGGGATTTTGATGGGCTTAAGCGAATACTTTTTAAGTTTGTGCCTAACTCTTTATTTGAAAGGATTTATTTTGTAGGAAATCAGTTTAATAAGCAGCTTGGAGATTATATTTTTGCCAAAATAATAGAGGCCTCTTTTATGGGGATAGTAATCACTTCAGGGTTATTCTTTTTAGATGTCCGTTTTGCCCTTCTTTTAGGAGGGATTGCCGCCATTACAAATATTATCCCTTATGTAGGCCCCATATTAGGAGCAATACCGGCCCTTTTATTAGGGTTTATTGAATTTGGACAATCGCAAGAATTGCTCATGATTGCTGTTTTATTTGCCTTGGCCAATATTTTAGATATTTTTTTGGTTTTTCCAATACTTGTTTCAAAAATTGTAGATCTCCATCCATTAGTGGTAATAGTAAGCGTAATTATTGGTTCACAGTTTTTTGGTATTTGGGGTATGGTTTTATCAATTCCTTTTGCTGCGGCCATAAAACTTATCTTGGTGGAAATTTATGATGAATTTTATCACGCTTCTCTTTTTTAATTTTTTTATCTTTAATTTATTTTTTTCTTGTGCCACCAAACGGCCACTGGGAGTTACAGAGGCAGAAGTTCTTTTAAAAGAGGCCAAGGAAATGAACAAAGCCGGCCAATATATGATGGCCTTGGAGCGTTTAAACCATTTAAAAACACGACACCCCTATAGTTACCATAGGGCCGAAGCAGAACTTGTAAAGGCCGATGTTCTTTTTAATCAAGAAAATTATGCAGAGGCCACTGCCACTTATAAGGTTTTTCGAGATTTATACCCAAAGCACCCTCAAACAGAGTATGTTTTATGGAAAATAGGAGAGTCTTATTTTAGATTACTTCCTGGAGGGTTTGATAAAGACATCAGTTTTGCCCAAAGTGCGATTGAATATTTTCAAAAACTTCTCACAGAATATCCTAACTCACAATTCAAAGAAGAGGCCTCAAAGCTTTTAAAAGAATGCCAAGAATTGTTAGAAAATTATGAACTCTACGTAGGGAATTTTTATTACAAAACAGGAGAGTACAGTGCTGCAAGATATCGCTTTGAAAAGGCCTTGAAAAAATTCCCTTCCAATTCTCCTCATCTTTTCTATATGAAACAAAAAATTCTTCAATCTTCTGTTAAGGCCAAAAAGCAAGAAGATTGCCTAAAAGATATTGAGACCTATAAAATAGAATTAAGTTCTTGGGAAGAATACTCTTTCCTAGAAAAACAATGTCTACATTTGGCCAAGGAATAAGGAGGCCTTTTATCTCATGTCTCTTAATACTGCTATTGAGTTTTTTTATCAAAAAGACTATGAGAAAGCACAAAATCTTTTAGAACAAGAACTAAAACACAACCCTAAAAATGCAGAAGGACACTATTACTTAGGACTAATTTTACATCAAAAAGATTCTCATTCTAAGGCCATGATCCATTTTCAAAAGGCCCTTGAATATGATCCGACCCATACTAATGCCGCGATTGCCCTCTCTGTTCTCTACAATGACTTAGGACTTTACCAAGAAGGGGCAAAAATTTTTAATCAAGCACAAAAAAAAATTAAATCTTCTCCGACACTCTCGGAAAAGGCAGCTTCTAGTCCCAATATTCTTTCAAATGACCCTCATCTTAATAAAAAATTCTCAGGAAAACATTTAGAGTTAGCGGATCTTTATTTAACCTACAATCGTTTTGACGAGGCCTTATTAGAGCTTAAAAAAGTTTTGGAATTAGACTCACAGAATTTAGAGGCCGCGTTAAAAATGGCGAAAGTTACGGCAAAAAAAGGCCTTTATGCTTTGGCACTTGAACAATTAAAAAAGTTAAAAAGTGAGCACCCTAAAAATATAGAAATTAGACAGGCCTTAGGACTTGTGTATTTTTCAAAAGGCAACAGTGTTGCCGCAAAAGAAGAATGGTCCAACGCCCTAGGGCTTGACCCTTCCAACAAAAAAACACGTTCGTATTTAACTTGGTCTTCTTCGGCCAATGAAACAACACTAGAGTTCTAATTCTTCTTTTTTCTTTCCATTTCCATTTACATTTGAATTTAAATTTGAAGAAGAAATGCTTTCTGCCATTGGAATTTCTGGTTGATCAAAAGAAGGCCGCTGTGCCAAAAACAGACGCAATTCTTTGTAAATATTTTGTCGTATTTCTAATTTCGTCTCTTGTAAAACTATCTGTCTTCCTAATCTCTTGATTTTATTGATGACAAGAGGGGCCTTTAAATTTGCAGAAATTTCTTCAATGTTAGAGGGAATTGTAAGAATACAATACGCCACAATTTCCTGATCGGTCTCTAACTCCAAGTGCTGCCTTTCAAAAGGCGCCAACGTTAAGGAAAAATCAGGCCGTAAAAATTTGGGTTCTAAAATAGGAAAGGCCACTTTTGGGTCTTCTACGGACTGAAGCCACAAAATAAAAGTCTTATCCCCTGGATCTAGTACAATAAATTTTTGCAAGGATTCAAAGCCTAAAATTCCTTCTTTAAAGGAAATAAGATCAGAGGACTTGGCCTCCAAAACTCCAAATCTATCTGTGTCAATTTTCAATTCTCCCCCTCGCTTTTTTACGTTCTGGCCCCTTCTTAAATTCTAATTGATAAAATTGAAAAAGGGCAAGGAGGAAAAAAAATTATTCTTTTGAAAGTCCTTCTAATAAAGAAGGATGAGAGTCGGCCGCAGCAATATTTTGATCTTTTATAGCAGAATAGACTTCTTCCCGATGAATTTTAGTATCTTTCGGGGCCTTAATCCCTAAACGAACTTGCTTACCTTTAATTTGAACAACGACAATTTTTATATGATCATCAATCGCAATGCTTTCTCCGAGCTTCCGTGTCAAAACAAGCATAAATAAACCTCGAGTTTTCTTCCTAAAACTAAAATGTAAAGCTATCTCTATGAAGATAGTATCCTAGGGTTGTATAGTATTACCAAGAAAAAAATGCAAGAAAAAAATACTATATTCTCATAAAATCTAACAAATTTTGATTCAAAAGTCCTTGAGAAGTTTTATAAGCGGCCTTAAGAATTTCTTGTTGTTTGGCTATTTGTGAAAATAAATCAAGAACATCTGCATCCATCAAAAGAGATCTCTTCGATTCTATTTCAACTTGCTCTGATTCTATTCTCCCTAGATTATTTTCCAAGACAGAAATTTGAGAACCAACTTTTGTTCGATGAGTAACAACCCTATCAAGGATAGCATCTAACTTATCAAGAGTACTTTGAATAGCAATGGTATTATCCGATTCTAGGCCACTTATAAGAAGATCTAAGGTCTTAAAAACACTAAGGCCATCCCCTTTGGGAGTATGTTCTACTGGTTGCTCTAAAAAATTTTCAGAAGAAGAGATAAAAGTCTGCTGTACTTGATCTTTTTCTGGCCTCTCTACAAAAATTTCATATCCAGAAATATTTATAGGAAGAAAAAAATCTTTTGAAATTTCTAATTGAGTAATCTTTTTATCCCCTTTGTAATTACCTGCTACATCAAAAGGGGCCGTTAATGTTTTTTGTCCTGAAAAGATGTATCGATCTCCCACTCTTTTGTTGGCAAGGGCCAACATCTGATCTCTAATCTGCCTTACTTCTTGAACAAGAGTATTTCGAATATTTTTATCATAAAAATCAGAAGAAAGAGAAAGGGCCAATTCTTTTGTTCTAACGGCCAAATCTGAAATCTCTTCAAGGGTTTTATCCGTTACATTAAGAACAAAATAAGCAAATTGAGAATTCTTTTGAAATTGCTTTAAATCCTCTTGAAGTGTCCCCATTTGCAAATATTCTGTCGTGTTAATTGGGTTATCCGAAGGTTTGTTGATCGCTTTAAAGGTTGTTCCTTTTAACTGTAAATCTTCCAATTTCCCTTTCGTTCTAGAAAGAGAGTGCTGTAAAGAATTATGGTTACTTCGTTCAGATACTCGTGTCATAGTTCAACTACTTTTT
>Ga0138256_10006373_pt1 | contig 12476 bp, 8 predicted proteins | sample KNB2016incub_MG_FD_105486 | JGI IMG/M metagenome (GOLD analysis project Ga0138256, IMG submission 105486) | Active sludge microbial communities from wastewater in Klosterneuburg, Austria - KNB2014incub_MG | ecosystem: Engineered > WWTP > Activated sludge > Unclassified | place: Austria... | reverse complement strand
CGTGGCCACCGATGCGTTATCGGTACCCCATGTGCCCGATGCGCTGTTGCCGCTCACTGTGTACGTGGTTGTGCCGCCCACGCAAATGCCTTGCGGTGTGCCTGCTAGCGTGCCCGCATTCGGAGCAGCCGTAACCGTGATGGGTGCTGTGGTCTGGAATTGCGTGCAACCACCAGCCGCTGCGACCGTGTAGGTCACCGTGTAGCTGCCGGCAGTGCTCGTACCCAACGTCACTGCACCGGTTCCGGAGTTGATGCTCAAGCCAGCCGTGCTGCTATATGTGCCGCCAGCAGTCCCCGTGCGGTTCACAGAAGCGGTCCCACCATTCGAGCAGAAGGGCGTTCCGGGATAGCTGATCGTCGCCGAAGGATTCGCCGTGATCGTGATCGGCGCCGTGGTCTGGAATTGCGGGCACGTGCCATAGGCTGCAACCGTGTACGTGACCGTGTAACTGCCGGGTGTACTTGTTCCCGTATTCACCGCACCAGTACCAGCAGTAATGCTCAAGCCAGCGGTGCTGCTGTAGGTTCCACCTGTCGTTCCGGAGAACGTAGGAGACACCGATCCCGCATTGCTGCAATATGGAGTGCCCGCATAGCTGATCGTGGCCGAAGCCGGAACATGTGGCGTAATGCCCGTAGTGCCTCCGGAACAAACCCCACAACCATCGAGTGTGGCCGTTCCGCCGACCGTTCCATTGCAATCCGTGCTGCAAGTCCCCAGATCGACGGCGGTAGGCTCAATGGTCCCAACAAGCGTCTGATTACCGTTCAGAGAAATGAAGTAGTTGCTGTTGTTCGCTCCAGTGTACCCGTCATTCACGATATTGAAAGTGGTGCAACCCGTATTGTTGCTCACGTTGATCGTAAAGACCGTGACCCACGTATTGGCAGGAAGGCTCTGCCCCGAAAGTCCGCATCCCCCGTCGTCCCCGATCGTTCCGATCTGTTCAGTCGCAACGAACGAATACCTCCGGTATTTGAACCCTCCAGTGGTCACCATCGCGGTCGCGGAAGGCTGAAAGGCCGCGTTCGGGGCAGGACACCATGCGCTCGATCCAACACCCGCTAAAGTGGCAGGGGAAGTATCCACCCATCGCACCGAAAAGACGATGCTACTGATGACCTCGGTAAACGTGTTCGTGTTCGCTCGAAGGCGAACATCCAGCTGGGTGGAAATTGCGCCGGGCACAAGATCGATATCCACCGAAGTGGGCAGTTGAGCCTGTGCGGCACTCACCGCCGTCAAACCGATCAAGGCCGTGAAAGCCGCGCGGCGCATACCGCCAATAAGGTTAAGGGACATGAACACTGGTTTTGGTTTTGGGGGAAAGAGGCTTGGGAACAAGACGCCATGCAAGACGTCCGATTGGGTGGGTCAAGGTAATTGTTCGTACAATACGTTGGTCGGAATGGAGCCACCGATATTCGCCAGGATCGGATCCCGATCGTTGAATTGGCCTACATATTTGACCAGCCCATCCAAGTTCGTGTCCTCTGCCAAATATCCGGTGGTCGTATTGGTCGGAATTGATCCACCTACCGCTGCGAGGATCGGATCACGGTCATTGTCCTGGCCCACATATTTCAGGTTCGTATTCCGGAAGGCATTCCCGGACCACAACACCATTGTCGAACCAATGGTCTTCGTCGCACTTGATCCCCAGGTCTGCGTACCAGCAATCGTAAAGTCAATGGTGGTCGAGGAAGCACCAAGGGCAACGGACTGTGCCGTCATAACACCGAAGTGGTTCCGATGGCGAACAGTCACATAGTAGTTCCCGTTCAGGACAGGGATACGAACGGGTGCTCCTGATCCGGCGACGATCGATCCCGATCGTGTGACAATGGCGCTATAGGTTGCTTGGATGATCGTTGGGTCGGAAGCATTCCTCAACTCGATCAACACCCAATCCACCGGCGCACCTGCACCCGTGACCTGAAGCAGGGAAGGAGCCACGGCCTCACCACCACCACCTCCAGCATGAACAAAGCCGGCAGTTGTGAATGGCTCTGTGGAGGGGATCAGGGCAGCGGTCCGAAGCGCATCATTCATCAACCCCGTGGATTGATCGAAAGGACCTTCGAGGATGACCTTCAGGTCCAACAATACACCGTCATGAATGTTCGCAGTGACCATGGTCCGAGCGCTCGTCGCCACTACGCTGGTGGTCTTCACCACCCAATCATAGAGGTAGTAATAGGTACCCGCAGCGCTGGATCCTGTGATCGACCCTAATGTCCCGATCGGATAAGGGAAGCTCACACCGGCGGTACTCCGCCATAATGCACGAACCACTTCGGAATTGTCATCATATGCTGTGATCCGATGCTGAACACCTGCTGGCACATCCCAGTTCACAAGGATGGTGTTCAACCCACTGGGGATCTCGATGGACTTCTCTGCGATCAAGTTGCCCAAGCGATCCACCAATACGAAGTGGCGAACACCTGTGGTTTGCGCGTACACCTTGAAGGACTCCAAACGGAACGGCTCGTATACATCGAGGTAGAGCCAATCCTTGGTGGACGCATATCCTCCCGCTCCGGAATTGTCCGGCTTGCCCACATTCAAGATCACACCCGCAGAGGTGTTGCGACTCTCCACCCAATAATTTGTTGTGGCAGGGAGCACCGGGGTGTTGAACTGGGCGCCTGTTCCGACCTCACCACCGCCGGAGGCCGCGTTGAACCAGTGCAGGTCTGTGCCCGTCGCGCTCAACAGAACACTGCTCGGGTTGAACCCATCACCATCGGTGCCCACGGGCGGGGTCGGAGGGGCAAGTGCCGTGAACGTAAGCGAAGGGGTCGATAGTGATCCGCACGGGCAATTGACCGTGCATGAATAGGTGCCGGGACTACTGATCGTGATGCTCCGGGTCGTGGCTCCGGTACTCCAAGCGTATGCTTTACCAGGAGAGGCCGTAAGTATTCTGTTCTCCCCGGGAGCCAATTTCAATGGCCCATTGGAGAAGATGTTCGCGGTTCCGCCGCTGTTGTTCGGGGATTGTTGGGTGAGGTTGAAGGGAACGGCCGCCCAATTGTTATCGTCGCGTTCCTCGATCCAATCGTTATTCGGATCCACGTCGGCCACGATCCAGTAAGTCGAATCATTCGGCACGTTGTTGCACAGGCCCGGCATCATATTGATCCACATCCCGTCGAGGCATTCGCTGTAGATATCCCCAGCCCCGACATAGATCCCTTGAGCGTCATCACCGCAGGTGCTATATGGCGTTTGCCCCAGATTGTAATTCGCCCCGAATGAGGTGTTCGTCAGGATATTGCCTCCTTGTAAGTGTGAATCGCGGCAATAGCCGCTCTGGCTGGAGCAGGTGAACAGGTTGATCAAGCAGAAGCCGAGTTTGCCCCCGGAAGCGACGATCGGCCATTGGCGAGCATCGCTCACACCGGGTTGGCGGATCCGCAAGGTCATCGTGGTCCAGCCATCGATATGGTAATGTCCGTGCCCGGAATGGTAGGTCATGGTACCGCGCTCCCGATCGCTGTAGGTCATCGTGTTCCCGTTCTTATGGTAGATCCGTTGGAAGAGGATCTGTTTCGGATTGAACCCATTGGGACAGGTATAGCCCGGATTGCTGGTGGGCGAATAGACAGAATCGATCAGGCTCCCACAAATGAACTTCCGGTACCCGGCCGCATTCATCCCGCGAACCTCCAACGGACCGTGGCCGATGTTGGGTGTTGCCCCGGTAACCCTGAGACGACCGGCATTCGCGGTGCTCGGTGTACAACTCGTATTGGTGGACGTCTGCGAATACTCGGTCGGGCCACCGGAATAGGATTGAATGGCCTGCCAAGAGATCATGATATCCGGAAGCAGGTCGCACTGCGTAGCGCCACCCGTCAAGCAGGCGCAACTCGTCGCATTGGTGGTGCTGCATTGGGAGAATGCCTGCGCAGAAAAAAGCGCGATGACGGCTAGGAAGAGTGTGTATTTCTTGCCCATGAGTGCGCGGTTAGCACGATCGATCTATCGATCGCGGCGGTGCGCAAGGTAGCCGCCTTGGTGGCTAGGGTCAAGGCCTTCTAGTACACCACCAAGCGCGCTTGGGAATACAAGCCGTTGGATGGTACTTGAAGAAGATGGATCCCGGGACTCAACCCGATCAGATCCAGTTCCGACCAACCATCCGCACCGATGGTTCCCTCTTTCTCGACCTTACCAGTAACGTCCATCAACCGCCACGTTGCGCCGAAAGAACCATGTGGCCAATTGACCCAAGCTCGTTCCGAAGTCGGGTTCGGATACACGTCAAGAGCAACCTTCCGGGAAGGCTCCAGGATCCCCATCGGAAAGGTCAGCCTGGCAGCCCCGCCATAGAAGGTTCCGACCCATAGGGTTCCATCCGGAGCGAAGATCACACTGCTGATCGTGTTATCCGGAAGACCCGAATTGGCCGAGTTGTAGGTTGTGAAGGAACCATCCTCGGATCGATAGAAAACGCCAGCGTAGTTGCTTCCCATCCAAGGCCGTCCCAGCGCATCCATGGCCAACGAGGTCAATCCGTTGGATGGTATGGTGGAACTCTGTGTGGAATACACGAAGTACAGGCCGCTATACCAATCATCGAAATGCCGGATGAGGCCGTGTGAAGGCGTGGCGATCCATCGTTGGTCGAGGTTCGGGTCGAAAGCGACCGCGGTCTGCGTGTTGTCCGGGAAGAAGTCGGTGAATGTGGAGTGGTAATGGATGCACGTGTCCGTGAGGTAGTGGAATCCGCCATTGAGCGTTGCAATGGCGACCAGACCATCCTCCCTGACCGCAACGTCGTTGATCACAGAGCCGTTCATCACCAACCCGTTATAACTCGTGGGTTGATCGTTGTATAGCCGCCATTCGGAACCCGTATAGCATGCAGCACCGAGGTAGGTCCCCACCCATGCCCAGTTCCGGTGATCGATCGTGATCGATCGGATCTGGTCATCGGGCAATCCGGAGTTCGTTTGATCGAATGCGGTCCATGTCATGCCATCATATACCACCACGCCGTGGAACAAGGTGCCGACCCACAGGCGATCCAGTGTATCCACCGCGATGCATTGAATGGTGTTCTCCGGCAGCCCGGAGTTATCCGTCTGGAAGATCTGCCAGTTCGTTCCGTCATACCTGCACAAGCCCCAGTCAGTGGCCACCCACACGATATTTTGCCGATCGATGGCGATATCAACGACCGAGTTGCTCGGGAAACCCGCGGAAGTGGTGTCGAATACTTCCCATGTTTGGGCCTCTGCTGCGCTGATCACCGCCAAGACCGCCCCGAAAGCGAGGGAACGCGCTGATGGAAGCAAGCGGTTCATGGCCGCTGAACAACTACCGGGGTGGTGTCCACCCGATCAGACCAGAAAACCCGGACCAGATAGTTGCCAGCCTCGACTTCTGATAGATCAATGGTTGGGAGATCAATGGAGACAATGCGGCGAAGGACGATCCGCCCAGCTGCATCAAGCACTTCCACATCCACCGGGCCGACCGTGCCTGCGGGCAAACTCATCCGCACCGGTCCGTCGGTCGGGTTCGGTATAAGCAGCAATGCAGGTGCAGGAAGCGGTTCCTCCACCACTGCCGTGGGGATGGTGAAGATCGCCCCTGTCCGGTCCTGTCCGTTCAAGGAGATGTAGAACTCCCGGTTATCGTCGCTCGCGAACTGATCCGCCGCGATCTCGAACACGGAACCACCGGGATCGCTATTGATCGGGATCGAGTACACCTGGATCCAGGTACCGGCCAAAAGGCTTTGCTCACATCCACCATCATCCACCAGATCACCAAGCATGGTGAAACCGATCGCGTTGTAGGTCCGGTAGCGATACCCATTCCCCGGCACCACCATGGCGGATGGCGACAGCGGCAAGGCCTGGTTCGGTGCGGGGCACCAAGCACTTGCTCCAAAGCTCAGCGTGGCCGTAGAGGATTCCTGCCAACGGATCGTGAAGACCAGGTTACTGATCAATTGCGCGAAGTCGTAGTCGTTCGCACGCAGGCTCACCTGCAACATCCCCGCACCTTCATCATGCTGAACGCTGATATCGACGATCGGGAAGGGCTGTGCATACGCTGTTCCTGTGGAGAGGGACAGCGGGAAGGCGAGTAATGAGCAGAAGATCGCGCGCATGGGTGATCGTATCGATGTGGCCCAAAGCTAGGGCAAGCGGGCGCGGCCGCCTAATGCCCCGCCGAAGGACACCATCAACGATCAGCTAAAGCAACTCGGTCACGATGCGATCCACGGTAACACCTTCCGCTTCCGCCTTGTAATTGCGGACCAATCGGTGGCGCAGGATCGGCAAGGCCACGGCTTGCACATCCGCGATGTCCGGTGAGAAGCGGCCATTCGCCAAGGCGTGGGCTTTCGCACCGATGACCAGATATTGTGATGCCCGTGGACCCGCACCCCAGGAAAGATGGTCATTGACCAATGCAGGTGAACCGGGAAGGCCCGGCCGTGTGCGGGTGGCCAACTTCACAGCGTACTGCAACACGTTATCGGCGACCGGTACGCGGCGAACAAGGCCTTGGTAATAGAGGATCTCTTCAGCAGAAAGTGTGGGCTGGACATCCACTTGGACATCCCCGGTCGTAGCCTTCACAACCGCGATCTCTTCTTCGAAGCTGGGGTAGTCCACACGGATGTCGAACATGAACCGATCCAACTGCGCCTCGGGCAAGGGATAGGTTCCCTCCTGCTCGATGGGGTTCTGGGTGGCCAGTACGAAGAAAGGCTCCGGCAAGCGGTGGGTCTGGCCCGCAGCGGTGACCGATCGCTCCTGCATGGCTTCCAGCAACGCAGCCTGGGTTTTCGGAGGTGTCCGGTTGATCTCATCCGCAAGGATGATGTTCGCGAAGAGCGGCCCTTTGATGAAGCGGAACCTGCGGTCCTCATCCAGGATCTCCGCGCCGATGATGTCGCTCGGCATAAGGTCCGGTGTGAACTGCACACGGTTGAAGCTGAGTCCGAGCGCTCGCGCCACCGTGTTCACCAACAGGGTCTTGGCGAGACCGGGCACCCCCACCAACAGGCAATGGCCGCGACCGAAGATGCCCAGAAGCACATGGTCCACCACGGCATCCTGGCCGATGATGACCTTGTTCACTTCGCGCTTCAGGGCTTTGTATCGCTCACCGAATCGTTCTACTGCTTCTACGTCGTTGGTCGGAAGGGTCATGCTTGATCGATGGTCATTTCACTGGTCAGCTGTGCTGATCCAGGGGTGGGTAAAGGAACAGGTGCTGTAGGCCTCATCCAACCGCACGTAGGTGCTGGAGATGTGCGCGGTGATCCACTTGTCGATCATCTCCGAACGATGTCGGCCCTCGCAGGCTTGTTGGATCAGGCGGTAGTCCACACGCAGGTTGGCGCGATGCGGTTCGGTCCGGTTCGCCAGTTGAAGAAGGCGGTAGGCCTTGGTACCGTCCGGCATCACCAACAATTGTGGCTCGCTGATCTCCCCGATCTTCAATTTGTCCAACACGAAGAAGGTCTGCTGGTCCAAGGCGCTCAGGTCCCAACGAGCGGTATTCGAGTTGGGTTCGATCATCATGCCGTTCATCCCACGGCTCTCCTCGTCATCGCTGAACTCTCCTGCCGCCTTGTTGAACGTGAGGTCCTCGTTCACCACCATCCGGCGAATGCTATCCAGGAAGGTGCGCGCACGCTGCAGGTCGGCCGCGGCCACTTGCGGGCGCATGAGCACATGCCGGGCATTGTATTGTTCCCCACGTCGCTCGATCATCTGCATGAAATGCCAACCGTACTCCGTCTTGAACACTTGCGATACTTCCCCTTCCTTCAAGCTGGCCGCCACCGCATCGAAGGCCGGCACCATCGCACCGGGTGGCACAAGGCCCAACTCACCGCAATTCGATGCGGATCCCGGGTCTTCCGAGTAAAGGATGGCCACGGTGCAGAAATCCTTCTCTCCTTTCGAGACCGCTTCGCGGAACTCCTCCATCTTGCGCCGCACGCGACGTTCCTCGTCCTCGGTCGGCTTCGGTAGGCGCAGGATCATGGAGTACTCCACTTCGGCCCCGATCAAGGGAATGCTGTCCTCCGGGATGCGATCATAGAAGCGCTTCACTTCACGGGGCGTGATGCTCAGGTCCGAGGTGATCTTCTGTTGCATCTGCTGCACCAACAGTTGATCCTTCACTTGGCCCTTGAAATCGGCCTTGATCTCCGCCACCGACTTGCCGTAGTACTCTTCCAATTTCTTGTCGCCGCCCAATTGCTGGGAGAAGTAGCGGATCCGTCTATCGAGTTCGGCGTTCACTTGGCCCTCATCCACCACCACGCTATCGAGCTTCCCTTGCTCCACCAGCAATTTCTCGTAGAGCAGGTCCTCGATGATGTCGCAACTATGATCGTATCCGGGACGCGGATCCGCCTGGCGGGCCTGTTCCACTTTCACCACCAGTTCGGAATACAGGATCGCCTCGCGGCCCACCACGGCGATCACCCGATCGATACCGAGCGCACGCGGTTGCGCCACACCGACCAGTGGAAGTACGGCGAGCACAAGCACGAGCGCCCGATCAATACACTTCGATCTGCTGGTCATCAACCGCTTTGTGATAGAGATCCGTGCGCATCTGTTCGATGAGGCGGAGTTTGCGTTGGTTCAAGAGAATGGTGCGAATGTCCTGCCTCACCAGTTCGATCGGGGATGGGCTGAGGCGGGTGCGAAGTTCGAGGATGTGGAGGAACCAGGTGATGCTGTCCATGTGCAAGGTGGTCCTGAACCCATCGCCAGCCCCTGATGGCAACGCTTCCAAGGGCACTTCATTGCGCAAGGCCTGAAGGGTGATCCACCGATCGCTGCGGTCGGTGATGGTGATCCCGCGTTCCGCCAGCAACATTTCCACTTCGCTCATTTGTTCCGGGCGGCCATCCTTGAAGCGGTCCTCCAATTTCTTCATGGTCCGCTTGTCCAGGCCCTGTACACGGAACCAGCGTGCGCGCAGGATATCGTCCTTCAGGTCGAAATTGTCGGCGTTGTTGCGGTAGTACGCCGCGATCGTGTCCGCGCTGATGGCCGTATCCAAGCGCTGCCGCACCAACGCTTCCTCATAAGCGAAGAGCAACAGGGAGTTCCGGTAGTCCTCCAATTCGTTGTCGAAGTGCTTTTGGGAACTGGAAAGGTGGATCTCTGCTTGGTGCAATTCCACCTGCTTGTGCAACCAGTTGTTCACGTAAGCCTGGGCCATCGCTGCGCTGTCCTCCGCCGCCGTACCGATGGGCACCACTTGCCGAAGATCGCTCCAATGCAGGGTCTGGTCGAACGCTTTCGCCACCACCGGGTCATCCTCTCCTCCACCCCTGCCGCACGCAGCGCCGAGGACCACCGTAGCTATGGACAGGATCGTAAGGCGCGTGATAGGCGCCATCCGCATCACTTGATCGAGTAAAGCACGGCGCGATCCACCGTCACCGGGTACTTCGCGCGCAATTCCTCTATCCACGCCTTTTCCAGGTTGTCCTGGTAACCGGCGGTGATCAGGCCACGGGCCTCATCCAAGGTCTTGGCGGTGGGCGGCATGATCTTCCGCACATCCGCCAGCATCACGTGGCCATCCACGTCGATGTCCTTGCTCATCCCTACAGCGGTCACGGCTTTCAAGAAGGGCTTCTCGGCCACCGTGTACAAGCCGCCATCGATGCTCAGGGCGAGGGCGTTGGTCTTGTTCACGATATCCATCATGTCCTTGCCGCGCTTGCCCTTCTTCAAAAGGTCACGCACTTGCTTGGCCACTTTGGCATCGGCGCAGGTGTAGAGGTCGGCATCGTACCGGGTCTCCCACATGAACTTGTCGTGGTTCGCGGCGAGGTAGGCGTCCAGACCGGTAGTGTCCTTCACCGCGCGGCTCCACACTTTCTGGTCGGTGAGTTCGAAGAGCAGGATACCATCGCGGTATTCCTTCATCAGCAGGCGGAAGTCGTCATACTTCTTCTCCAGGTTCTCGTCCTCATAGGCCAGGATCTTCTCCTCGGCGAATTCGTTCAGGCGCGCATCCACATATCCGGGGATCGGCACGGCACGCTCCCGACGTTGGCGGGCTTCGAGTTGGTCCAGTAGATCCTTCTGCGTAACGGTCATCCCCGCGAACGAGAACACGGGCTTGGTCATCTTCGCCGCCTTCTTGCGGTCATAGCGCCAGCCCTCCATCAGTTCACGCACCACCACGGTATCGTCCATGGTCTGGGTCATCTCCTCGTACGGACGGCTGCGCACGGCGAGCATCTTCCCGGCGCTGAGGGCACCAGCGAGTTCCCGCTTGTAGGCCACCTTGCCACGCATGAACGCACCCTCCACCACTTGCTTGCGGGTCAGCGTATCGGTGGTGGCGGTGCCTTTCTTGAAGATGGTGGTGTCCACCAGCTTGTACACGGCCTTCAGGTTCTTCGCGTAGGACACGAAGTGGTAATCCTTCTTCAAGCGTTCCAGGAACGCGAGGCGGGTGATCTCCGCGCGGCTGTCGCGGGCGATCTTGTTCTTCAACTCGGTCTTCGAAGCCTCGTAGGTAGGTGGTGGGATGACCTCCAACGACTTGATGATGTGCCAACCGAAGCGCGACTTGATCGGTTCGCTCACATCCCCGGCGGTCTTCAATCCGAAGGCAGCGTCCTCGAACTCCTCGATCATCTTGCCCGTGCCGAACTGGGCCAATTCGCCGCCCTTGGTGTTCGAGCTTTCGTCCTCGCTGTATTTCAACGCGGCCTCCCCGAAGGCGAGCGTGCCATCGGACAGTTGGCGATGGATCTCGCGGATGCGCTGTTCGGCCTGCTGTTGCTTGTCCGGGCTGTCCTGCTCGGTACTGCGCAACATGATGTGCGCCACCTTCACCTGTCCGCGTGCCGGGCGCTTGCCCACCACCTTCAGGATGTGGTAGCCGAAACGCGTGCGTATCGGCGTGCTCACCGAACCCACGGGCGTGTTATAGGCCGCGTTCTCAAAGGGATAGACCATTTGCAGGGCGCTGAACCAGCCCAGGTCGCCACCGTTCTTCTGTGCGCTCGGATCATCGCTGCCACCTGCGGCCTTGGCTACCGTGGCGAAGTCCTCGCCCTTCATCACACGGTCGCGCAACGCGGTGATGCGCTTCCAGGCCACCAGGGTATCCTCCGGTGTGGATTCCGGTGCGAGCGTGACCAGGATATGGCTGGCGCGCACTTCCTGCTGGCTGCGGTCGTAGGCTTCGCGGATCAACGCATCGTTCAACTCACGGTCGATCAAGTACGGACGCGCCAGTTGCTTGCGGTAGCCATCGAGCTCCGTGCGGAACTTCGTGATGGTGTCCATGCCGAGGGTCTCCGCCTCGCGCACCTTCAACTTGTAGTTGGTAAAAAGCTCCATGTACTCGTCCAGCGCTTCGCGCGTCACGGAGGCTTCCTTGTTGTTCTTCTTGTAGATCGCCTCGAACTCGGCGCGCGTCACCGGCACGCCATCCACGGTCATGAGTACCGGGTCTGAAGCACCGTTCTGGGCGCACACAGCACCGAAGGTGGACAAGAGGAATGCGGTGCAAAGTGCTTTGGAAAAGGTCATTGCCTTGGGGTATAGGTCGTTGAAAGGGTGCCAAATGTAACCGTTGACCCTTCGCGGGAAGTGGTGTGACGTTCCGTTAAAAAGATCCAAGTGGAACACGCCTAGTGCGCGCGCTTTTCGGAACCGGGTGAGTTCCATAACCCAAGCAGACATGGAACACGGGGGTCCGACATGACAAAGGCTCCGGAACCCGGAGCATTTTCCAAACTAATGAGCCGGTGGCAAAGAAGCGGTCGATCGGCACGATCTGTGGATCAACTCGGACATGAGCGAACAAGATGCACGGAGCCTCTCTGATGAGGCGTTGAATGAACGCCGCCACCAAGTGGTTCGATCAGGAGGCACGCACTCGATATGTTGGTGGATGTGGACGGGGATCGCAGGACCTGTCCCGCATTAGCGGGATCCGCGCCAACGGGGGAAGGTTACTTGCTCGGAGAGGATGCGAGTATGCTCCAACCGGAAAGCTACTTGCTCGGACAGGATGCGAGCATGCTCCAACAGGAAGGCTACTTGCTCGGACGGGACGCGAGAATGCTCCAACCGGATGGCTACTTGCTCGGACAGGACACAAGAATGCTCGAACCGGGAGGCTACTTGCTCGGACAGGATGCGAGAATGCTCGAACCGGAAGGCTACTTGCTCGGACAGGATGCAAGAATGCTCCGACCGGGTGGCTACTTGCCCGGACAGGGCGCGAGAATGCTCCAACCGGGAGGCTACTTGCTCGGACAGGACGCAAGAATGCTCCAACCGGGAGCTTGCTTGGAGATGCAGGTTCCCCGAAAACGGGAGACCTATTCTATGTCAAAAGCAAGCGTTGTGAGAAGTTTATTTCAGGCATGAGGAACTCCAGGCATGTGTCAGGGGCGAAGTGCCCCCGACACATGTTCATGCCTGTCGTACATCGCG
>Ga0138256_10006372_pt1 | contig 12478 bp, 11 predicted proteins | sample KNB2016incub_MG_FD_105486 | JGI IMG/M metagenome (GOLD analysis project Ga0138256, IMG submission 105486) | Active sludge microbial communities from wastewater in Klosterneuburg, Austria - KNB2014incub_MG | ecosystem: Engineered > WWTP > Activated sludge > Unclassified | place: Austria... | reverse complement strand
TGGAGTAAAGAAAAATATTATGGCGGAGAGGACAGGACTCGAACCTGCAAGCGCTTACGCGCGGTAGTTTTCAAGACTACTGCCTTACCAATTAGGCTACCTCTCCGCACCGCGAACGGCAATCTAAAAATATACTGTAAGCCGCAGCGTTAGACAAATCTCGCGTTAATCACTGCCGCCGCTTTTTGGGAATTGTTTTGCCAATTCGGCCCTAACGGCCTCGATACCCTTAATACCCTGAGCCTTCGTTACTATCTTTCCTTCTCGGTCGAGTACGTAATGCATCGGAAACGGGACGCTTAGCTCGCCGCTCTTATCAGGTGTTCCAAACTTGCTGATGATGATCATGGTGGCGTTTGGAATGTTGCGGTATTTGAAGGGGTTTTTAATGAAAAACTTTTCAAGGTCCGGCTTTCGGCTAGCCGCCAGGCCTAAAAAGACGACGTTGTTTTGTCTTTGTACTGGTCAACGAGAGCATTGAGCATCTTGATCTCCTCGATGCAGTTGGGACAATTGATAAACCACAGATTTAGTACGACGACCTTTCCCTTGAGTTCGTTGGTGTCGACCTTTTGCCCCGCCATATCAAGAGCGGCAAATGACGGGTTTGCACCGATCTGATTTTGAGCCGATATTGAGAACGCAAAAAGGAGTACGGCTACCAATAAATAAAAGTTTTTCATAAACCACTTTTAGTGGTAAATGCGTCGTATGTCAAGGAATAGGATCGGTCGCTATTTGGAAAGAAGGCGGGTCAGGGCTGAGTTTAGAGCCGGGGTCTTGTCGTAGCCGCTCGATCTAAATTCAATGTTGCCGGTCTCGTTGACGACATAGTAAGACGGATAGCCCATGTCTAGATTTCCATTTTTATCGCGATCGGCATATTGCAGCAGGATACCGAAACTGTTTGGCAGGATTTGGGTTTCGAGAGGGTTCTTTTTAAGGTACGCCTCGACTTTTTCTTCGTTCTCGGTCGTGAGTGACAGGAAAACCACCTTTTTTCCATCATAGCCCTTGATCAGGCGATTGAGCTTTGGAAACTCGACGTGGCAGATCTCACATCTCGTTGACCAAAATGTAATAACGACAACACTGCCGCGCAGCTGGTTAAGATCAAAGTCCGAACCGTCTAGCGTCACGCCCGAAAAAGCGGGGGCCGGCGCACCGACTTTTAGATTGTTCTGCGAAAATGCAGATGCGGCAAGGATAAGCGTTAGCAATGTGATCGTTAATATTTTCATCGTGCTGGGAGGGAAGCAATTTACATGTTTAAGAATGTTCAACACCCTTACCTTATATAAACTGCTAATGGATTATACATCCAGAAAACTTGAAATAGAAATAAAAATCGCACGTCCGGTCGATAACGGCAGACATGTTAAAATCACCAAATGTTTCTGGAGACGATCGCGGCAGAAAATTTTCGCAATCTACGCGGCGGCATTAAATGCGGCAACCGTTTAAATATCCTCGTCGGTGAGAACGGCCAGGGTAAGACCAACTGGCTCGAAGCGATCGCTGTTTTGGCGTCGGCTCGGTCGTTTCGGACAACAAAATTACAAGAAGCGGTGAATTTTGGACAAACCTCGGCTTTTATTCGCGGCGATGTTCGCGAGTCGCCCGAGATCATGCGTGAATTGCGGGTGGTGATCCAAGGCAATACCAAAACGCTCTCAATAAACGACAAGAAAGAGTCAGTGCAAAGCTATCTGGGGCAGCTTCACGCGGTTGTTTTTAATGCGGACGAGCTGGATATCGTTCGCGGCCAGCCGGATGCGAGACGGCGGTTTCTCGATGCGGGGATCGTATCGCTGCACCCGCCTTTCGTTCAGGTATTTACCGATTACAATCGTGTCGTGCGGCAAAAGAACGCATTACTGCAATCGGCCCGCGACAACGAGCAATCGCTCGAAAAGACGACGGACTTGCTTGAGCCGTGGAATACGCAACTTGCCACGCTCGCGACCAAGATACATAAGGCACGTGTCCGCTTTGTCGAGCGACTCAACGGTGTGCTTGAGAAAAAACTATTCGCCCGCGAAGAGATCTCCGTCGAATACGTATCGTCGCTCGAAGGAAAAGGCGATATGACGGACTATGCCGCTCTGATCGCTGAGCGGCTGCAGTTACGCGTCCAGGCCGAGGTTGTCTCGGGACACTCACTGATCGGGACCCATCGGGACGAGCTCGAAATAAAATTCGACGGACGTGATCTGCGTAAATTTGGCTCCGCCGGACAGCAGCGAAGCGCTTTACTCCTACTGCTTCTCGCAAACATAACCGTTTTCGAAGCCACACGCGGCGAATATCCGCTCTTTCTCCTCGACGACATCGACGCCGAGCTCGACTATGCCCGCATTGGCCAACTGCTCGAATATCTCGACGGCAAAACACAGGTTTTTGTCACCACCTCAAAGGACAATTTTGTCGAAAAATTTGGTACCAAAGCGGCGGTTTTCAGAGTCGCTGCGGGTGAGGCCAAAATACAATAAAATAAAGCTATTTATTGGCTTTGGCGGCTGTCTATAATACGTCAAAAATGGTAAAATCTTCCTTTGGGATTCACGGCATCTTCGTGACTGTGAGAACCATCAAAACCGCACCTATCGCGCGGCTCGACATATTCCAAAAATAGACAAGATCTAAGGTTACAGAGGTTTAAAAATTGGCTAAGGCAAAACAAGAATACGGTGCTGATTCGATCACCGTTTTAGAGGGCCGCGACGCGGTCCGTAAGCGTCCGGCGATGTATATCGGCTCGACGAGCGAGATTGGTTTGCATCATCTCGTTTATGAGGTTGTAGATAATTCGGTTGACGAAGCCCTGGCGGGTTTTTGCGACACGATCGAGGTTGCCATCCACATGGACAACTCGGTCACCGTTATCGACAACGGCCGCGGCATCCCGACCGATATACATAAGCAAGAGGGGCGATCGGCGGCTGAGGTCGTGATGACTATCCTTCATGCCGGCGGCAAGTTTGACTCGAATTCTTATAAGGTGTCAGGCGGACTCCACGGCGTCGGTGTCAGTTGCGTCAACTTTTTGAGCGAATATCTGAGGTTAGAGATCTGGCGTGACGGCAAGACGCACGAGATGGAATTTGAGGCCGGCATCCCCGTCGGTGCTCTAAAACAGACCGGAACGACCACAAAACGCGGCACCAAGATCACCTTCCGCCCCGACTCGAGTATTTTTGAGACAACCGTTTACAGTTTCGAAAAGCTGTCAGAAAGGCTCCGTGAAAAGGCGTTTCTCAACAAAGGCATCCGCATCCACATCAAGGACGAGCGTGAGGACCCAGAAAAGTCGCACGAGTTTTATTACAAAGGCGGCATTGCGGAATTCGTCAAGCATCTCAACCGCAACAAAGCCCCGCTGCACGACGAGCCCCTTTATTTTGAGATGATCTCCGACGAGCTATCGATCGAGGTGTCGATGCAGTATAACGACAGCTACGACGAAAAGATCTTTTCGTTTGCCAATAACATCAATACCGTCGATGGCGGTACGCACCTGTCCGGCTTTCGCGGGGCGATCACACGAACTATCAATAACTACGCCGAATCGTCCGGGATGGTGAAAAACGCCAAGGTCGCGCTTACTGGCGACGACGTCCGCGAAGGGTTGGTCGCCGTTATTTCGGTCAAGATCCCGCAGCCGCAGTTTGAGGGGCAGACAAAAGGTAAACTCAATTCGCCGGTCAAGGGGCCTGTGGAGTCGTTTCTCAACGAAAAGCTGGGAGACTTTTTCGAACAAAACCCAGCGGTAGCAAAAAAGATCGTCGGGAAGGCCGTCGATGCCGCCCGAGCCCGCGATGCGGCACGCAAAGCCCGCGAGATCGTGCGTAAATCTGCATTGGGCACATCGACGCTGCCGGGCAAACTCGCGGATTGTCAGGAAAAAGACCCCGCGTTGTCAGAGATCTATATCGTCGAGGGTGATTCGGCAGGCGGGTCGGCTAAGCAGGGCCGCGACCGCAAAAATCAGGCTGTGCTGCCGCTCAAGGGTAAGATCCTCAACGTTGAAAAAGCTCGTTTTGACAAAATGCTCGGCCACGGCGAGATCAAGGCGCTGATAACGGCGCTTGGCACTGGAATTGGTAAAGAAGATTTTGACGTAACAAAGCTGCGTTATCACAAGATCTGCCTGATGACCGATGCCGACGTCGACGGAAGTCACATCCGAACGCTGTTACTCACCTTCTTTTACCGTCAGATGCCTGAGCTGCTCGAAAATGGATTTGTATATATTGCTCAGCCGCCGCTTTTCAAAGTTAAACGCGGCAAAAAAGAAGAATACATCAAAGACGAAAAGGCGATGTTTCGCTATTTGATGCGGATGGCTACCGGGGATTCCCAGATCAGCTCAGACGCGCGGCCGATCGAGGGACGCGAGCTTTCTAAGGCTCTCGAACAGACGACCGAACTCAAAAATTACTCATCGAGACTTGCCCGTAGGCTTCACAACGATGCGGTTCTTGTCAGTCTGATATTAGAGGCATTTGCCGGAAAAGACGGCATTTTGACAAAAAATCAGGTTCGTCTCAGAAAGATATTTGGCGAACAGGACATGATGGCCGAGATCGAGGGCAAACTCATCACCGCCGGTTTTAACGCGGAGCTTACGGGCGACGCCGAGCACGGATTGCTCGAGATCGACATCACATATCCGAACGGTCAAGGCGTCAAGATCGATTGGAATCTGGCAAGCTATGTCGAGTTTCAAAAAGCCATCGAGCTAAAACGTACACTTGACATGGATTTCCCCGGCCCATTTATCCTCGGTGAAAATGGCAGCAGCGAGACGCTCGCCACCCGCGAAGAGCTGCTCGAAAAGGTAATGGCGATGGCCAAAAAAGACCTTACGATACAGCGTTACAAGGGTCTCGGCGAGATGAACCCCGAACAGCTTTGGGAAACCACCATGGACCCTGAAAAGCGGACTATGCTGCAGGTGCGTATCGAAGATGCGATCGAAACCGACAGCATATTTACAGTGCTAATGGGCGATCAAGTCGAGCCGCGGCGTAAATTTATCGAGGACAATGCCCTCGACGTTAAGAATTTAGATGTATAGAGATCGTTAGAACTCCGACCTTTCGGGATTATTTAGGAAAACAAATAAAAAAATGAAGAAAACTATTGTCACTCTCATCTTGTCCCTCACAACTTTTGCGGTCGTAGCTTCGGCCCAAACACCACCAAAATTTTCTCAGTATTCGGCAAAGGTCGAAAAGGTCAAAAGTGTAACCGTCAACTTAAAAAGCCACAAAGATGCATCGATGTTTCGCACCAATCTGCGTAACGCCGCGAAAGAAGGCGTGAATTTTGCAGGACATTTTATCTTGACGGGTTGGGGCTGTGGAACGAATTGTTCGCAATGGGCGGTAATTGACGCGAGAAACGGAAAGGTATTTTTTCCTAAGGAGTTCGCCGGAGCCGGATCAGGATTTTGCGAACTGCCCAAAGACGGCTTGCCGTCTGATGCACCTAAACAAGAAGAACCCGAATATCCCGATGTAATAGTATTCAAGGCCAACAGCCGCATGGTCGTCCTTAACGGATTCACCGGCGGCGGGTTAAATGAAGACAATGCAAAATGCGGAAATTACTTTTTTGAGTGGACCGGCACCAAGCTCAAACAAGTTAAATTCATCGAGGGCAAACGCGTCGACAATCCGTAAGCGTTAAACAACATCCTGTCTCGACACGGCGTCGATCTCAAGCACGAGGTCGGCGCCGTATGCTTTTGCCGGGGTTTGATAGCCCGCGGTGAAATTACCGGCGAGGATCGTTTCGGCGATATTCAACGCGGCGATCGCTGTAAGCGTATAGCCCTCGGGGCCTTGCAGCCTCGATTCAACTTTGTTTCCGTTTCCGTCTGAGGCTTCCCCCCACAACAATGTTCGGCCTTTTTCGCGTTCGGCGTCGGACGGGCCTCCGGTTGGTATTTTCTTTTGTAAATAGCTCTGGATCGGTCCCGTCGCGAGGAGCCAGCCGATGTAGCGGGCGGCTTTCATCATTTTTAGGTTTGACGGCGGGACGATCGTGAAAACCTCAATATTTGGTATGCCGGTCGAATAGAAAGCCGTTGCGACATCGCCCCAGGGGATGGTCACGCCCGTCTTTACAACTCCCTCGCCAAAATCGATCTCGCGGGTTTTCCATGCGGACGGGACGCTTGTGATCTTGCCGTCGCGTCGGATCGCACCGCCTTTGCCGACGTTCATCGTCATCGTCGCTTGCGTACCGTGCGAGATGCGGCCCATGCCGTAAAATGCCAGGGATAAATGAGTTGCGGATGGCAGTCGGTCTTTTAGATGGCGGGCCAAGCAGTCGCTCGGGACGACATCAAACCCGACGCCGGGCATCACCATGATCCCGGCGTCCTGTCCCTTTTGGTCAAACGCGGCACACGTCTCAAAGACACTGATCTCGCCGGTGATATCGGTGTAGTGCTTTTTGTTTCGCAAACAAGCCTGGACCATCGGAGCGCTCGTGATCGAAAACGGCCCGGCGCAGTGCAGCACCATATCGACTTCTTGCAGAGCAGCGTCGACCCGGTTGGTTTCGTCGAGAGAAAAAACGCGGTATTCGAGGTGATGCTTTTTCGCTAGTTCTTCGATCGCGATCGCGTTCCGGCCCGCGAGGATCGGTTTGAGCCCGCGCTCAGCCGCCATGCGTGTGATCAACTCGCCTGTGTAACCGTTTGCTCCGTAGATCAGGAATGTGTTGCTCATAGTATTGTCAGAAAAGCGTCAGGCCTAAATTTTGTGTTGCTTTGAGTTTATCCAAAAACTCTCTGCGGTCAATCTCTTTTGCACCGAGCGCCATGAGGTGCGGCGTCATAACCTGCGTGTCCAGCCACGTCGAACCATGGGACTGTAGATGATCGATCAGAAACAGGAGCGAGAGTTTTGAGGCGTTCGGTGCCTTATAAAACATCGACTCTCCGCAAAACACGCCGCCCGCATCAATGCCATAAAGCCCACCTACCAGGTTGCCGCCAGCGTCCCACGCCTCGATGCTATGAGCCATACCGTCTTTGTGTAGCTGCGTGAATACCTGCTCAAATTCGGACGTGATCCATGTCCCGCGTTGGCCGGGGCGATAGGCGAGCGAACACTCGTGCATTACGGTCGCAAAGGCTTTATCGATGGTAAAGGTAAAATCACCTTTGCGGCGTTCTTTTTCGAGGCTGCGGGGAATGCGTAGATCTGCAAAATCCAAGATCGCTCGCTCTTCCGGACAATGCCACGGTAATGGGATCCCGTCGGTGTACCAAGGGAAAATACCCTTTAGATAAGCTTCGCGAACGGTATCAACAGTCAACGGCGTGCCAAATGAGATGACATCATGCGAGCGAAAAAGGTATTCGCCGATCTCGACCCAATCGGGATATTTGTAGGTGCGTGGATCTGGAAAAATATTAGCCACAGAGTTCACAGAGGGCCCAGAGAAATGAATTTAAGAATACTACTTCTGCGATGTTTATAAGAAGTCCGTAGCAGCATTCAAACGTCCTCCCCTCTGTGTTCTCTGTGGCTAGTTCCGCTATACAGTTTTCAGCTTCCACTTGCCGCGTTTGAAAAGCAGAGCAGACGAAACTGCGAGGATCGAGAACGATATTGTTATCGCCCAAAAGACGCCTTGCGGCCCCCAGCCGAGACGGGTAGAAAGAACGTATGCGAGCGGTATCTCGATCAGCCAAAAGACGATGAAATTAAGATACGTTGGTGTCCAAGTGTCGCCTGCACCGTTAAATGAGCTTTCCATCACCATACCGAGGCCGTAGAACGCATAGCCGTATCCGACGATGCGCAGACAGTCACGGCCGAAAGCCGCAACCTCAGGCTCCTGGGTGAACACGCCAATAACAGCGTGAGAAAAGAAAACAAAGAAAGCTCCCGCAACCCCCAGCAGTACCGCGTTCAGAACTCCTGCGGTCCATACCGACCGCTCGGCCCTTTCGGGTTTGCCCGCCCCGAGATTTTGTCCGACGAGCGTCGCCGCCGCATTTGCGAGGCCGACAGCCGGAAGCAGAACGAACATTATCACGCGTAGCCCGATCTGATAACCCGCGAGGGCAAACGTACCAAATCCCGCCAGGATCATTACGAGCCCGCTCCAGCTAAGCGTTGCTATTAGGAACTGAAGCACGGCCGTCCCCGAGAGCGTCACCAGCGACCAAAGGAGTTGAGGATCGAATTTCCAATGTTCGCGTTTGACGTTCAAACGGCCATTTTTGCGGATAAACAGCGCCCACGCCGCGTATACGACTCCGGCACCGCGGCCACAGACGGTCGCGACCGCCGCACCGGTAACGCCAAGCTCGGGAAACGGACCGACGCCGAATATAAACAGTGGACAGAATAGAATATTTAACCCGTTTGCGATTATCAGCACGCGCAGGGCGATAGCCGCGTCACCCGCTCCGCGAAAGACGCCATTGAGCAAGAAGAGAAATACGATCACGATGTTCGTGCCCAGCATGATCTGCATGAAAGGCGTGCCGAGTTCGATCACGTGCGTTTCGGCCCCCAGCAGCCGGAAAAGCTGCGGAGCAAACATAATGCCCGGCAAGCCCATAACGACTGCCACGGCGATGCCAAGAAAGACTACATGTGTCGCAGTTCGAGCGGCTCCTTCGTGGTCCTGCTCGCCAACGCGCCTTGCGACCGTCGCCGTGGCACCGATCGAGAGTCCGATGCCGACAGCGTAAGCGAGTACTAGGATCGATTCGGTAAGGCCGACAACTGCTATCGAATCGGCACCAAGCTTTGAAACAAAGAACGTATCGACGATCGCAAACAACGATTCCATCGACATCTCGAGGATCATCGGGATCGCTAAAATGATAAGGGCCGCGGTGATCGAGCCTTTTGTAAAATCTCGGGTCGTACCGACGAAAGCCTCGCGCAGAACGGTCAAAATCGAATTATCGACCGCCTCCGCAGACGGAGTTTCAGAATTAAAAGACATACTACCTACCTTAAAGGGTTACGGGTTGGTGGCACGAGAGATGTGCCGAGAAAGCTCAAATTTGCGCGGCAAGGGCGTAACGGTGAGCACTAAATTATGAGGTTCGCTTAGCGGATGGTCGGCTTCATAGTTTTTTGAATATAGCACAAGAAAGTCGGGCTCAAAAGCTGTAAGCAAGCAAAAGTGAGCGTTGTCACAAATCGGCGGCCAAAAAACGGTTAAAATTATCTCGAATATCTGCGGAATTGTTTTAGTAGATGAATAAGATTTCACGACGTGAGTTTTTCCGGTCCTTAGCTGCGACGTCCTTGGTCGCGGTTGTCGGCAGATCATCCGTTTTTAGGTTTTTTAACTCCGATCGTCCATTCGAACTCCTTGTGGTAGGCGATTCGCTCATTTGGGGACAGGGGCTTGAGGAAAAAGACAAGTTTTATTCCCTGATCGCAGAATGGCTCCGACACGGGGCCTTCGGAAAACCGTGCGACGTCAATATGAAGGTCAAAGCTCATTCCGGAGCAACGATCTTCTTTGACGCCAAAGAGGCTGCCAAATACCGAGCTGCCGGCCGCGACGAAAACCATTTTTACAAGGGCGAGGTCAATGTATCGACGCCGAGCATATCGAAACAGGTCGAGACCGCCGCAGCCGAGTACAATCTACAAGGACGGACCCGGGGCGCAGATCTAGTGTTGCTTACCGCAGGTGTGACAGATATTTCCGTTGAGGGCGTTCTCAACCCGTATGAGGATCCTCAGAAGCTCAAGCCTTTGATCGAGGAAGTGTGCGGAAAGCGGGTAAGCAGTTTGCTGGAGCGCACAGCCAAATACAACCCTGACGCACCGATCGCGGTGATCGGCTACTACCCGATGCTATCGAAGAGGTCATCGCGGAGCGCTGTCTTTAATGCTTGGCTCGAGATACTTGGGGTCCCAAACTGGCTACAGGGATTTGCAAACAACCCTATAATGCGCCCGATACTGTTCGGTCGGCTTTTCAACAGAGCGATCGAAAGATCACAGATATGGTCTATTGAGTCCGACCGGCACCTAAAAAACTCAGTCGCGGAGCATAACTCTAGGGTAGGCCGGGAACAAGCGATATTTGTTCCATCACCCTTGACGGAAGAAAACACGGCCGAGGCACCTAATACATTACTTTTCCGGATGCGAAAGAACGGAACTGTTGAAGACCCCCAATATCTGGCCCGCAAATCGGATTGTAAAACTGCATTCGCAGATCTAGAACGCACCACAGGTATTAAATACCACCTGAAACGCTGTACCGTCGCCGCGGTCGGACACCCAGATCCGGCTGGCGCAAGATCGTATTTCGAGGCGATCAAAACTGCAATCCGGCCGATCCTTATCCCGCCGAGCTAGGAAAGTGTTTCCATCAATCCGCCCAAATCGCTATACTCAAAGATTGGTATAGAGATGAAGATCGCAGTAGCAATGAGCGGGGGTGTCGATAGTTCGGCAGCCGCGGCCCTTTTAAAAGAGCAGGGACACGAGTTGGTCGGCTTTACGATGCAGCTGTGGAACCAGCGGCGGGGTGTGAGCGTAGATGAGAACGGCGATCCGTTGCCGTCACGATGCTGCTCGCTTGATGACGTTTATGACGCACGTCGTGTGGCCGAATCGCTCGGGTTTCCGTTTTATGTGCTGAATCTGGAACGTGAATTTGAGGAATCGGTTGTCGAGCCATTTATCCAGAGCTATCTTTCGGGCGAAACGCCCATACCGTGCGTCGCATGTAATTCGCGTCTAAAATTTGCTTCGCTGGATAAGATGGCCATTTCTCTGGGCTGCGAAAAGGTTGCGACGGGGCATTACGCGCGTGTTGAATACGACGAAGCAAACGAACGTTATAGGCTATTTCGCGGCAGAAATCATTGGAAAGATCAGAGTTATTTTTTGTGGGAGCTAACCCAAGAGCAGCTTTCGCATGCTTATTTTCCTCTGGGTGAAATGCAGAAAGAAGAGGTTCGGGACATCGCCCGCGAGGCAAAGCTTTATACGGCGGAGAAACAAGAGTCGCAGGAGATCTGTTTTGTCCCGGATGGAAAATATTCTGAGTTCATCGACCGATACCTCGATCACGAGGGCCGGTCAGCCGAGACACCCGCGGGCGGCGACATTGTGAATACCGCCGGTGACAAGATCGGGACCCATACGGGCATTCACCGCTACACTGTCGGCCAACGGCGGGGCTTAGGTATCTCAAACGAAAAGCCGCTGTATGTGACGCAGATCGAGCGTCTAAAGAATCAGATCATCGTCGGCGAAGAGAGTGAGCTTGATTCGCTCGAATTCGTTGCAAAAGGCGTCAACTGGGTCGCATTTGATGAACCGGCGGAACCGGTCAGGGCGAATGTAAAGGTCCGATATCGACACGAACCGGCTCCGGCAACGATCCATGCTTTGCCGGACAACCGGGCCCGGATAGTTTTTGACGAACCGCAGCGAGCGATCACGCCAGGACAGGCAACAATATTCTATAATGGGGATGAAGTTGTCGGCGGCGGTTGGATAGTTAAGAATTAGGTAGGAATATATTATGCCAAAACCAAAAAAGAGACTTAGTAAAAGCGCAAAAGCCGCGCAAAAACTGTTGAATGATTCAAAAATGCTCGCATCCGCCAAAGCGGCGGTAAATGGCGGCCAGGAATTCAAATCTTCAGTAGTAACACCGCGGGCAAACACCACCGCGATCAAACCGCGTCCGGAAAAGAAGAAAGGTTAACCTGACCGCAGACAAATAAAAAAGAGGCGAACGAATCGCCTCTTTATTTGTGTTCAATTTTCTAAGAATCAGACAGTCGCGGCATCCGCAGATTCATCGTCTTCATCCATATCAGTCAGAAAAGCATCCGAATCGTCTAGCTCGTCATCAGCCGCCGGGATCAACGTAGGTTGCGGCGTTTCGTATTGGGCGGCGGCTGCAACGGACTCCTCTTCCTGGGTTTCGCGGGCCTTGAGCATATTACAGCTACCCTCAAGTATTGCTCCTTCCTCCACGATCAGCCGCGGGCTTTGAATGTTGCCCATGACGCGGGCGGTGCGGCCGAGGTGGAGTTTTTCGGTGGCAAAAATGTCGCCATTTACAGTTCCGTTGACCATCGCGGCGGCGACCATAATGTTGGCGTCGACCTGGCCATTAGTTCCGATGATCAAGGTGCCGGATTCCGACGAAACTGTACCGATCAGATGGCCATCGACTCGGAGCATCGCGTGAAACTCAGTCTCGCCCGTCAGCGTTGTACCGTGGCCGACAAAACCGCTCAGACGCCCTTCTTTAATATCCCGAGCCATCGAATCGCTCTCCGATATCGCGCGTGCACCAGCCGTTTCGCTTGTATACGCGGATGGTGCCGCTTGGGTGGGTTCCTGAAAGTCGTTTGTTTCCGGTCTGTTGCCTCGTCCCATTCTGATCATAACTAAATTACCTCGCTCAATAGATTCGTCCAAAAAAGCAGTCGTGAATGAGGATTTTC
>Ga0138256_10006371_pt1 | contig 12479 bp, 17 predicted proteins | sample KNB2016incub_MG_FD_105486 | JGI IMG/M metagenome (GOLD analysis project Ga0138256, IMG submission 105486) | Active sludge microbial communities from wastewater in Klosterneuburg, Austria - KNB2014incub_MG | ecosystem: Engineered > WWTP > Activated sludge > Unclassified | place: Austria... | reverse complement strand
TTGACTTGCATCGTCCGACCCTCCTGATTGTGAAAAGACACTCGGATCAGCTCTGCGCCTGACCCACACGCCCCGGCCCGCACGCCGGACTTTCGGCAGCAATTGAAATTGGAAACGACAGGTGGTGCAGATCACAAACAACTTTCCCTTCCGAAACTCACCCCAGGCTCCGGCGGCCTTACACTCCGGACAGGCGCGGATATACACGTAGTCATGGACGAGGTTTGAGATGAAGCACATAGGGCGTCACCACCTTCTTGCGTTGCTTCAACAGGGCATAGTGCTTCTGGTTCCATCGTTTCGTGCCCGCATAAATCATCTCCGTCAAAAACTGATCACCGCGACAGGCCACGATCACGGCGAGCATGGGGCTGAGGGCGTTGGCGAACCACGCGACGACATCATCAAGCCGTTGCTGAATGCGTTCGACCACGAGCCGACAACGCCTAAAGCCTTCGGTTAAGCCTTCCCACCAAGCCAAGAGCGGAGCGCGATACTTCTCGTACGATTCGGCCTCTCGCGTGGTCTCTCGGAAATCCACATAGGAGCGGAGCACCCCGACCAAGAAGGCCCGCCAATCTTCGGCATCCAAGGTCAACAAGGCTTTGGCACAGGCTTGAGCCCGATCCTGTTTAAATTCCATTTCCCACCGGACTCCGTAGGATTCCGCGTCTTCCCGGCCACGACTTTTCAGTTCCAAGCGCTTGTCATAGACCCGCAACATGCTCTGGCTTTCCCGACTGCCGAAATAGAGCGTCTCTCCGGTTCGGACTCCCTGGCGATGATTCGAAGCCTGGATGACCTTGAACTGTTTGGATCGACTCACCACTTGTCCGGCCTCCACGGCTTGGCGGACGGTTTCGACTGCGACCGTCGCCTCCCGGTCGTCCAGGGCCACATCGATGCGGGTCACATGGCCTTTCTGGGCGAAGATCCAGGCGAGGACCGTCTTCAGCTTGGTTTCGTCCCACTGGGAGACAATTCCGGCGGACAGATCGACATGCACTTCTTTCGGATTGCGAGGAGCACCCGTCCCCAGTTTGCCCACGCCTGTCTTGCCCTGGGTCATGAGTTGAGCCACGGGATAGCCACGAAAGCCGGTCTCACTCTGGAACCAGTCGCCACCAATCAGCGTGATCACGTCCTTCACATCAGCCTTTGGCAGCGTGAAGGCGAGCCAATCGATGGTCTGAGTGAATCCTCCAGAACCTGTCATTTCTTCCTCCTTGGCGTTTGAGCTATAGACGCCCCCGTCTTACCTAGTCGGGGGCGGGTCTGCTGCGCGCGCCGCCGGCTGGCGCCGCCGGTCGCGCTGCGCTGTCCCACAGTTTTCTTGGGCAACACAAAGGATGGTCTATCCCCCTTCGCCTTGAGAGCCTCTTTGACCCTCTCCAGGTCGAAGCGAACGAACCGGCAGAATCGATCCACCGGAATTTCACCCTTGCGGTACGCCCGACGGATCGACTTCGGACTGACTTTGAGGACGGCGGCCAACTCATCGACGGTTAACCAGGCTTGTTCCATCACGTCTCCTTTTCGTTTCGGCGCTCGAGGCATGGCTGCACCATACGCATCGACGCGCGCTGGTGAAAGAGGCCCGTTCGGGGACACTAGGGGACAGCAGGGGACAGTAAGGGACACTACGTCAGCGTCCTCAATGAGTTCTTCAGAGCACGACAAGCGGCGAGTGACGGCTATGCAAAAACGTTGTCAGAAGAGCGAGCTGGAAGTAAGGGATGATACAACGCCGCTCTGGTGGCGGTGTTTCATATTTTCGTCTTCAAATAACCATGAGGCCGTAATAGGTCGAAGGGAACCTTGGTGAGGCTAATGACCGTGATGCCGCGGTCGAAATTACGGCACAATACTGCAAAAATTTGCGCTAGGGCCGAAAAACTCCAAGCAGGTCCAAACGGCTCTAGTTCTCCCGAAAAGTGCCTAAGGTCCGCAGCGGTTACGTCAGTCGCTTCACTTTAGGAGGGTTGGTAGGGTGGCATTCCAAGGCTGCAATCGGAACCTGTGACACATCGACTAAAATGTGTGATTCGTAGACATCCTTTCACTTTGTTCCAGCCTGGTGCTGCGCTTGGACGTGCCGCCTGAGCGCCAAGTCTGTTTGGTAGTGAGCCACCTGGAAGCGCTCCCTGCCAGGGTCGTAGTTCGCTTCAACGTCATCCCAAAACGGCGTGTCCTCGCTCTTTGTGTGCAACATCTCGATGGGTGTCTGGCCATTTAACGATCCATGAGGCCGATCCCAGTTGTAATAGTGTTGCCACTCGGCCACCCGCAATTCCAGGTCAGGGCTGTTCAGGTCAGCGGTCGCCCAGAATTCCTCACGATCGGTCTTTTGAGAGCGCTCCACTTTGCCATTCAAATGCGGTGAGGCGGGCTTGATGGGACGGAATTTGATGCAATGGTCCATCAGCCACTGTTGGACCGACTCCGCAAAGAATTCTCGGCCTCGATCGGTCTGAACCCGCTGCACCGGAAACGGCATCTCCTCCAGGAGACGCTCTAAGAATGCCAGCGTACTTGCCGCCGTGCGTCGACGAAAGACGGCCAGCACTCGGTAACGCGTACAATCGTCAACAGCCGTGTACTGGTAACACCCCGGAGCAATCTTGCAGGTGTCGAGCTGCACGCGGTCCCCGGGAATGAGCCGAGCATACCGATGTCGCGTCTTCTGCCGCGCCGGGCGCACCAACGGAGGAACTTGGTTGATGGTTAGGACTTTGTGAATCGAGTCTAACGAGAGCTTGAGATCATGATGGCGCCGCAGTTCGCTCTGAATTCGCCGTGCTCCCAGTTTACGCTCTACTCGCAAGCTGAGAATAAGCCGTCGTTCTTTCTCGAACACACGCCGATTGGGTGACCGCAGGGGGCGGCGACTGTGACTGAGGAGACCGGCCTCTCCTCCCTCATGAAACCGGCGAATCCACTTCCGGAGTGTGGGGCGAGAGACCCCGCATCGTCGACAGACCAGGCCGGCATTACCAGTTCGCTGATAGAGCTGTACCCACAGAAGTCGCCTGCGAATGTCGGGGTCCATTGTCCTACTTTAGTTGAAACGATGTGTGCGAATCACACAACTAAAAATAGCCACAGCCGCTCGATGATTTCGTCCCACACTCTCTGGAAGCCCTCGCCTCGCTATTTGACAGGTGCAGCAGCGGGATCGTTGAAACTCCAGTACCGCAGCTGATGAACGTCGCGTGAGAGGCAAGATTTGGGAACAGTCAGACCTGCATCTGCGCAAGGGGCTGTGAAGCACGAATCGGGACTTAGGCGGCGGACAATTCTTCTGGAGGCGAGGGTTTGGCTGGCTCGTTTATTCTTTTCGAACAACGACGCGTCAAGAACTCCAAGGCTAATTCCTTCAATGCCCGTAGCAAGGCAGAAAGCTGTGATTGTGTCAACGCGTCCTCGGCCAGAAGCCTCCCGTAGAGGCTTGAGAACTTTTCTGCGCCGAGTAGAGAGGCGCTCTCCGCCAGAGCGACGAGTGTTTGATTCAGTGCTCCGGAAATCGGCTCGTTAGATGTGGAATCCTCCAGAACTACCATGGGAATGGTTTCGTTTACCTGATTGGCAAACGTATCACTCAGCTCCTGATACTCCTCGTCACCAATTTGTAACCTGTCGCACACATCAAACTTGGTACGCAACACCAGGGGTTGGACGCTCAGTACCTGTTCCACCCGCTCTAACAACTGTTCCTTCCTTACTGGTTTGACGAGAATGCTATTGCAGTGCAAACCTCGCGCTAGCTTAGCGGTAGGGATATCGCAATGAGCCGAGAGAATGATGGATGGAATGTCCTTCAATCCGGGAAGCATTTTCAACTGTTGAATCAACTCGATACCGTTTATTTCCGGCATCAGATAATCCGTGATGACAAGATGGATGTCACATAGCGTAGGGAGCAACTCCAGCGCCTCTTTACCGTTATTGACCACAAGCGTTTGATAACCAGCCTTTTGGAGTAACCCCTCGACCAGTTTTGCGCATACAAGGTTGTCTTCTACGATGAGAATGGTCAAGGAATCCTCCACTCGCGCGTTTGATCGAAACGGAGCAGGCACAAAAGTGTGTCAGATCCTTGTCGGATAATTCCCGCAAAAAATTGAGGGGCATTGAAGGTTAGGAACACTAAAGATCGTACCGGCCAGAATACTCCCATTCGATTGATATATAGGAGATTTGTTCGCTAATCACATCGTCTCCCCTGGTCTTCTACCTTCCAGCGGCTTCAATTCTCCGGCAGATTGCAATAAAATCGAGAGACGATTTTTAAGGGTATACAGATGCGCGATGAATGAACCTTGAACAGAACAGGACCCTAGTATTTCGATCAACGACGGATGAAGCGGAAAAGGGAAATACTTCGGCTGCCATCTCGCTTCCACGCACAGTCGATGGCCACCCCTCCAGTGCGCAAGTTCGCTGATCGGGGCGTCGAGATCGACAAACAGCATGCCAATCGTCCCCTCAACTTCCGTATCGACATTGGTGACAACCGCTTCGCTCACCCACCCGTCCACCTTCACCATTCGGCACCTCTCAGAGCCGTGGTTGGCCGGTGTCTTGCCGTGATCCTGAGTAACGGCGCGCCGTGGACGGCGCTTTGCGTCAATCGCCTTGCTCGAACCGGCGTTCCACTGGTCGCGGGGAATCCGCTGACGTCAACCGGACGTGGAGGTGGGCAGGATCATTCTTCGGGAGCATGTCTGCGACATAGAAGCCCTCTAGGCTCTTGAGGTTTGTGTCGTTGGTGGCGAGTGTGGAGATCTCTAAGAGGGCCTCGATATGCAGTGGCCGCTTGCTCGCGATCATGTCCTGCCAGAAAGGCAGCTCTTGGGCGACCACCTCCAGCACGACTCGATGCCCGCCGGGGATCAATTGCACCCCACGAACCGTGGCGTCGCGCATCACGTCATTCACGATAATCATGGTTCGAGCGCTCCCATTGCCTCACCAGCGATCAATTGAGGACCGTAGAACCCAAGACGGTACTGACATCCAGGGGTTATTGGTCGGATAAAACGATACGCTTCTTGTCTCACGGCTGCAAGTGTGTCACACATAATCGTGACCTGCTCGACTTGTGAGAACATGCGTCCGCACTGGATTTTCGTGCTGACGGTAGCCTTGACGAATGTCCACAATTGATTGACCATTTCGTTTGGTCACGATATGACGGGCATAGCTATCCACGAGGAGGACGCATGGGATCACGAATCAGAGGCACGGAGAGGGTGTTTCGGCTGGGACCACAACCAACACTGACCTTGCGCGAACGGCTCATCCTGGACGGGCTATGGTCCGGGAAGAACACGAATCAAATCGCGGAACAGCTCGGCCTATCCCTGAATTCTATAAAAGCGGTGCGTCACCGACTTCTGAGGAAGTATCAAGCATCCAATGCGGCGCAGCTCGTACGAGCCGCCCTCGCGCATGGCGACCTCACTACGGCCTAGCTGTCCATCCTTTCCAGCGGGCTGGCCTTCGAGATAATCGCTTGACTAGCAAGCCTGCGTGAAAGGCCTGCTCAAATACGACTAATTGGAACCTCACCTTCCGACTCATTGTAATTAAAAGACACACAATGCCACGGTTTGCAGCGCTGTTTCTTGATAATGCGTTGATTTTGCACGTTTCCAGTATCCCTTAAAAGGGCTGGCGGCTAAGACTCACCTCCACAGATCTTGAGGCTGCGAATCAGCAATTCGCCGTTTGCTAATCTGCGTCCGTAAGGCCCTGACCTTTTCCCCTTGATAAATCCGTCGCTCCACTGTAAGAGCACCTCCGCAGCTTTCGTTCAACTGTCTCCATGATTAAACCGATGCTCTTGGTCGTTTCTTCCATACTCTTTGTTCTCTCTCTCGCTTTGCTCATCTTCTCGCTATGGGAAAAACTACCAGCAATTCAATTTGGCTCACTCGCGCTTGGCGATATTACGAATCTACTGACTGCGGTACTCACAATGGTCGGCCTCGCCGTTGCTTTCGTTTCCCTTTACGTGGCTATCGCCGCCTACCAGAAATCAGTCAAAGATAGTGAGGAACAACAAAAAAGTTTGGATGCAAGCAGACAACAGTTACAGGCAGTCGTCGATGCCGCAACCCAGCAACAGGAGATACTGACCAGGAACCTTGAAACATCTAAGGTCCAACAAGAGCTATTGAGTAAGAGTCTGGCAACCTCTAAGGTCCAACAGGAGATACAGACCAAGAATCTTGAGACATCGAAAGCCCAACTGGGCCTTCTTGAAGCGCAACGAAAACAAGAAGAAGAACGGCAATCCAGAAAACCCATAGCTGAAGTGGCCATCCAGACGAAAGCCGGCCCGAGCCCTTTAGAGGCCATTGAAAAACAACCACCGCTCGACTTCCCTCTTGAACACAACAAGAAGTGGGGAAGAGTGATTTTTCTTGTCAGCAATAAAGGGAACATCGAGATCAGCAGGCCGCTTGTTCGGATTGTCGCGATACCCAATAAAGTCTTTGTAGACCATGCTGACTTCCGATTTGGAGAGAGAGACGGCCACAATGAGTACCAATTCAGCGGACCCAACGTAGTCGATATTGCTCCCATAGATATAGCGGGTGGACCATTCAAGTATGCGGTAGACATCACAGTTCCTGACTCACTCGATGCTTTCGATCTAACCTTTTCAATCCAGGGCAATAACCTGAAACGGAAAACGCATACCTTACATATCAAAGTCATACGACCATCTTCCTGATGGATTTGTATGAGTGTGGCTAAACTGTGGCAGAACTATCGTGTCCGATCAGGTTTGACCGGTTCTTGGTCTGCCTCTGACTCCTCTGTAAGTGATTGAGAACGAACCAATGAGATACGGTCAAGCTCTATAGTCTCTGACACTGTAGCGGCTTCAAATCTCGCCCCCTCCGCCACAATTATTCCCAGCAAATTTGGCATTTTGAGCCTGAATTGTGGCTAAAGTCAGGCTGAACTCTCGCCAACTTTTTCACACCCTCCATGCCTGAATCGGATTGGATCGGGTCACGGTCAAGAACCGCGCGGCCTTCCTCGCCAGGGCATAGCCGAGCTTGAGGGAGCCGATCGAGGCCTCAGCTTCTTCGGGGGAGAGAAAATCCCGCTCTCGAGCCTATTAAATAGCCTCTTCCAAACGATCCTCCTCTCCACGCACCTCCAAGCTCTGCCATAACGCCTCCCGTTCAGAATTCGGAATGGCATCGAAGGCTTCTCGCCGATCATCGCACGGTATCGCGTAATCGCCGACAGCCACCATACCGGCTCCTGCAAAATGCGCCAGGGACATCAAGATGCAGGAGGCGTCAGGATAGAGAGGTTACAGTACGAAGAAAGCTTTGGAGTAACAACAAGAACCCGCCCCCAATCACTGGTTCTGAAGCAAAGTCTCGATAGCCCCCCCATTCGGGGTACACCGCTCGCGGCATGACATCCTACACCCTAAAGATATACTCAGACAGCGGAGAAACACGGGCACACCTAACCGGGAGGCATTGTGAAACAGCGATACACCAAGCGTGAACCGGTCCAAAGCACCTGCATTCTCTCATGTGACGGCATGATGGGGCAGGGACAGCTAGTCAACCTCTCTGTGCCTGGGTGCCTCCTCAAAACCTGCATGAAGCTCAAGGTCGGCCAATATGTCGACCTGCGACTCTGCTTCGCCACCAGTAAGACGCCCCTTCAGATCAAGTTGGCTGCCGTCCGCTGGGTTAGTGGCACGCAAGTGGGGATCGAATTCATTCGAATGTCCGAAAATGACCAGACTCGCCTCCGTTTCCTAGCCGGTTATATCGAAAGACGCACGCCGGAGCAGGCTTGGAGTGAGAAGGTCATGTGTCTAGGGGCAGCCGAATAGTGAGCCGGTGAGGCTCCTCCAGCGCCCTTTGTGACAGCCCAATGACCACCGAGAACGGGAGTGCGCCATCCGGATGCACTCCCACATTCTCACGGGGGCACCTCCGAACAATTACGCACTTGCAGGACCACCTGCCGGCATGGTTGATTGATAAAGGGTGGAGGTGCTCGCTCTGGCTGTGCCCACCCAGAGCGGCAAGAGGTCCCAGCATCCTCCTGGTGGGATCTGCCTTCACCCCCAAAGCCCTACCACTCGCTCAACGCTATCGTTCGACCGCCACCTCATAGTCCGGCGCCTTGGGCGTCGCGGTTCATTACAAATTCTCCACATCATTCATGGTCCATGCCTTATTGTTTAAACATCACCATCCCCCATCAACCATTCACTGACAGTCCACCACCCCTCTTTTGATAACTCGCACTCCCCTCCTCCACGGTATTCTCCTCAACCCGCTTGCTGGGTATGGTTGAGCATGCACGAGTCACTGTACCCCGCCTCGATTAGCCGGCGGGTCCTCACGCATGACTCTCCCCTATGACTGGAGGCACTATGCACAAACAGGTTGGAAGAATCGGGACGGTGCGCCGGGAACTGCAAGGCAAAGCTTGCCCATTCTGCGGAGGACACAAATATCAGCTGGTGCTCCGCTCCCAGACCTCACCTGGTACCGACGGCCTCTTCGCCCGCTGCAGCCACTGTCAACACGCCAAGGAACTCGACGAAGAACTAGGCCGCATTCTTTGGATGTAGTTGCTCTCATTCACCCACGTTGCTTACCCACACCACATCGCACCCTGAGGGTCCATGGCCAGTTCGAAAAAAGTCATCCGCAAGCCATCCCAACAAAAGACCCACGCACTCCGAATGCTCCTGACGAGCGGAGTGATCCGATCTGCCGAAATCGACCCACCTGACATGGGGAGAACAGGGTCACTAACCAGCTCCCCTCGCTCTCTCTCATCGACCAAATCAGTCTACACAAAATCGGTGCACACCCCAGACCACACCGGTCGCAAAAACCTGCTCGCACGGTGGCACACAACCTTCATCGACATCCTCAGAGAGTTCAGTAAGCCGTAGTCGCCCTGCCGCCCACTCACTGGAAATTCGTTCCGTTCGACACCAAAATCATTCGCGAGAATGACTTGAGTGCGCTCCCTGCTCTGGGGTATGATCCCCCCTCTTCGTCGAGAGGTTTCGTATTCGACAAATCTAGGAACGAAAACACCATAGGAATTCTGCGGGTAGCGACTTGCGGAGAGGTGGCCGAGTGGCCGAAGGCACCGGTTTGCTAAACCGGCACAGGTCAAAAGCCTGTCGCGGGTTCAAATCCCGCCCTCTCCGCCACACCGAACATCGAGAGTTGATTTTTCCTCGGTGATCCTGTAGACAGGAACCCCTCCACGCATCCTACCGAAATGCCGAGGTAGCTCAGTTGGTAGAGCACAGCCCTGAAAAGGCTGGTGTCGACAGTTCGATTCTGTCCCTCGGCACCATTAATCGCGCACTTAGAGATTTTTCTACGTAGGATGGTGGCACCTGTGCCGCTTTTTCGACACTTAGAAGGGCCCGAGTGAACGACTCCAAGCGCGTCACCGCATCTCGTAATCGTCCATCCCAGTTGTCAATGTAGTACTTCGCCGATCCCGGAAGTGGCTCGCCTTTCAGTGTCTGAATCACAGCACAATCGACACTGCATTGGGTTAGCCAGCCTGTGAAGGGATGCGGAGGTCATGGACATGCAGATTGTGGAGTCCTGCCCGATTACACGGTCTCATCCAACTGCCCGTGAATAAATTGCCATTGGCCCAAACAGCGTCCTCCCATGCCAGACGTTCCTCCAACCAAGGCTTCATACACTAAGCCGTTGAGCGAGATGATCGTAGGGCCCCCTGCTCTTTGACATGCCCGCGCCGGCATCGTCCTCACCCATCCCCCCGCTGCATCATCCACTCTTCATGCATCTCAATAATTTTATTCTGCCGTAGTCCGATTTGAAGCGTATATCCTGCTTCCCTTGAAATTGAGACGATCCCTACAACATGGTCCGAAGAGGATTGAGGAGGTGGCGATGGCGTCCGCATTGACTGAGCCAATCGAACGATCGACGGCCAAACGACGGGTCGCATTGGAGGTCAATATCCTGAAGGGCGAGACCTGCGTGGCTGAGGCGGCGCCGAAGCATGGGCTGACGGTCGCGGAGGTGGAGGGCTGGCGGGAGCAGTTTCTGCTGGGAGCCGAGAATGCGCTCCGGAGCCGGCCGAAGGATGAAGAGGCCGTAAAGGACGAGGAGATCAAGAAATTGAAACAGAAGATCGGCGATATCGTTCTCGATAACGATATTCTGCGGGAGGCCTTACAGGCGCCATGATTTCAGGGCCGCATGACATGGCCCCGCGGGCGACGAGACGCTTCGAGGGCATTTCAGACGAAGTGATGGGAAGCGCTACGGCAGCGCGAGGACTCTTGGCATCTCCACGTGGCTAGAGCAATCCCCGCCGCTTCAGATAATCCGTATCGATGACCGGAGCTGGCTTGAGCGGGAGGATACCGCGCTCCTGGAGCAACCGCTCGACGTATTTTCCGATCAGGTCTGACTCCAGGTTCACCTTGTCGCCCACCTGTTTCAACCCGAGCGTCGTGACTTTCGCCGTGTGAGGAATGATCGAGACGACAAAGGAGCGTTCGGTCACGTCGTTGATGGTGAGACTGATCCCGTCGACCGTGATCGATCCCTTCGGGACACAGAGGCGCAGAATCTCCTTTGGGGCTTCAATCTCAAGGACCAGCGCATTTCCATCCTGATGCCGGCTCCGGATGGCGCCGATCCCGTCCACGTGCCCGGACACCATGTGCCCGCCGATACGCTCGTTCAACTTCATGGCGCGTTCCAGATTCACAGGCGAACCGGAGGAGAGGCCCCCGAGCGTGGTCACCGAGAGGGTTTCAGGCGAGACGTCGACCGAGAAGTCATGGTCGGTTCTGGTGACCGCCGTCAGGCAGGCGCCATTGACGCTCACGCTGGCCCCGATAGCGAGGTCACTCATGATCGTCGAGGCCATGATGGTCAGTCGCGTGCCGGCCAGCCCCTTATTTAGTATGGAGACCGCGCCCATCTCTTCGACAATACCGCTGAACATGGCTTAGGCTCCCTTGTGAGTCTTCAAGAGATAGAGACAAAAACCCAGCAGTCCGATGCCACCCACAACGGCAATGCCGCGCTGCAGCATTTCGATAAAATCCGTATCCATCCTGTTCCGCATCCTTTTGAGAAATGTGGCCGTCCCCGGGGCGAAAAGCGGCGGCATTATACCACTACCGCGCGAGAGTTCTCATCGTGGCCCAGAATGCGATGGCGGCCAGGATCTGGAGACTGGCAATCACGGCGAAGGCCCCCTGGTAACTCACGTGGGCAATCAGCAGACCGGCCAACAGGGGCCCGCTGGCATGACCAATGTCCATCACCGTCCCCTGCATACCCATTCCTGCCCCCAACCGCTTGAATTCGGAACTGTCTGCGACCAGCGCGGCAGAGGAGGACGACACCACCGCCTCGCCGAAACCGAACCCGGACGACAGCACCAACAACAGGGCAAATGAACCGACATGGGGCATGCTGATAAACGTCGCCGCACAAATGAGAAGGCCGGCCAGAATCAACGGCTCCCGTCCGATACGATCCGATACCCGCCCCATCACCGGCTTGGCAAGAAACGATGTCACCGCCTGCACACTAAACAGGAGCCCCACTTGGCCGGCGTTGAGTCCCACCGACAGACCATAGAGCGGCAGGAACGCCATCAGGGCCCCGTTCGCCACCATCTTGGCGGCATCCGTGGAACTGGTGATCAACACCTTCCGGTTGCGCGCCACGGCAAGAAATCCCTTCCCCATTTCAGCTAGGACCGGGGCCAGGCCTTTTTCACGCACGCGTGGAGGCGGCTCATCCAGATGGAGGCTGAAAAAGATCAGGATCGCGATGCAACCGAACACGCCGGCCGTTACGAAGGCCGTGGAAAATCCAGCCGTATAAGCCAACCAGCCGCCCAGGAACGGGCCCAGCAGCGAACCGGATTGGGTGCAGGCCGTGTAGGTCCCCAACGCCGCACCGCGCCGTTCCTTATAAAGATCCGCCACAGTGGCCAAGGCGCTCGGCGCGAAGATGGCGGTGGCCAGGCCATGCACAAACCGTAGCGCCGTCAGCGAGTTGAGATCTGAGATGAAGGGATAGATGAACGGCGGCAGTCCGAACGCCACCACACCGATACGCAGCAGCATCTTCCGCCCATAGATATCGGAGAGGGCCCCGGAAGGCAATTTCAGCAACACCCCGGTGATGGTCGACACCGACACGATCAACCCAATCCGCTCAGGGCCTGCCCCCAGCGACTCCGCAAAGAGAGACAAGACCGGCATGCGGACGAGGTTGTAACTGATGAAGCAAAACACGCCGAGGGTGCAGAGATAGAAAAAACTGCGGGAAGTCGTCATGAACGTCTCATCAGGGTGTTGAGGGTATTGGACGGGGCGATTCGACAGGATTGTGCAAACTCGCCAGAGCGGCTTTCAAGAAGGCCACCTCTTCATCCGGTAAACCCGGGGG
>Ga0138256_10006370_pt1 | contig 12480 bp, 10 predicted proteins | sample KNB2016incub_MG_FD_105486 | JGI IMG/M metagenome (GOLD analysis project Ga0138256, IMG submission 105486) | Active sludge microbial communities from wastewater in Klosterneuburg, Austria - KNB2014incub_MG | ecosystem: Engineered > WWTP > Activated sludge > Unclassified | place: Austria... | reverse complement strand
GTTGAAGAACTTGACGCCGAGCCAGCCGCCGGCGGTCATCCCGGCGGCGAAGAGCCAGCCGGAGGGGTCTCCGTTGGTCACCGTCGCGAAGAAGGCGCCGATGTTGCAGCCCAGGCCCACGCGCGATCCCAGGCCCATCAGGATGCCGCCGCCGATGGCCCAGAGGGCGATCTCCCGGGTGGGAAACTTCAGCTTGAATTCGTTGGCGAGCAACGCCATCACCATCGAGCCGCCGATCACCGAGAAGCTCATCCAGAGCACGGGATTGGCGAGCGGTGCCGGGATGCCGTTTTCCATCCCGAAGAAGATGTTGTCGCGCAGGTTCATGCCCAGCTTGGCCAGCACCCACGCCGCGCCCTGCGCTTCCTGGGTCGTCACGTAGAAATAACCCGGATCGAAGACCGTGTCCTGCATGCTCAGGCCCTCGGTGATGCCCATGGCGGTGAGGAGCTCTCCCGCGTTGGCGATGCCGAACTTCTGCTGCAGCGCCTGCATCACCCACATCTGGAGCCCGGCCGCCAGGCCGAGCACCAGGCCGGCGACCGCGGTGCGCCGGGAAGCGGTGACCATGCTCCACCAGCCGGCGAACTCGCGGGCCGGCCCCGGGCGGAGGTCCGCGTGCTTGCGCAGCCACCCCTTGCGGTAATAGAAGCGGTAGATCACGGCGAGCAGGACGAGCGCCGGCAGGATCGCGTTCACGAGCGAATTGCCGATGAAGACCCTGGCGACCGGGTCCGCGAATCCCAGCGCCTCGCCGACGGTGAGGCCCTTCAGGTCCCAGATGTAGCCGGCGAGGAACTGGTCGTACCAGCCCTGCGTCGCGGTGAGCTGGGCCGGCATCGACTTGGCCGCGGCCGACGCCGTCCACGAAGCGGGCACCAGGAGGTCGAGCACCCCGCCGACGTCGACGAAGATCGCCTGCGCGAAGCTCAGCGAGAACACGACGAGGAGGGCCGCGACGCTGCCCTCGCCGGTCTTGTAGAGCGAGCCCGTGGCGCAGCCGCCGGTGAACACCATGCCGAAGCCGAAGATCGCCCCCCCCACCACGGAGTAAAGGCCGATGGGAGAGGCGTGGAACGTGCTGCGGCCGGTGAGCGTCACCCCGGCGGAAACGAGGCTGAAGAGCACCACGGCGATCATGATGCCGACGGCCATGCGCGGCACGCCCACCGCGAAGAGGTCGCGGATGGCGGAGGCCATGCAGAACCGGCCGTACTGAAGGGACATGCCGTAGACGAACCCGAACCAGAGGTAGGCGGAAAAGTAGAGGTAGCGCGCATCGGCCGCATAGGTGCCGAGCGAGACGAGCAGGAAGAAACCCACCACCGCCGCGGCGCGCAGGATGTTGGCGCGGCTCGTCGCCATGCCGATGCGTTCCGTCGTTTCGATCACGCCCTCCGCCATTTCACGCGTCCTCCCTCGAGACTGCATCGCGCCGGCCGGCTTTCATTCACCGGACTTGCGCACGTAGATCCGCCAGCTGCCCTCCACATGGACCGTGCCCAGGTGGTTGCATCCATGCCCCGCGAGCATGAAGGGGATCGTCTCCACCGAACTCAGGTTGTCGGAGACGATCTCGATCACCGCGCCGGCGGGGGCGGCGTCCAGCGCGCGCTTGGTCGCCAGGTTCGTCCGCAGGCAACTTTGCCCCGTCAGGTCGAGCGAGGTGCTGGCGAGCAGCGTGCCGTGGCCCGGAACGTCCACTTCCCGCGTCTTCGACGCGCTCCTGCCACCTCCGCGCCACGCCAGAAGCCACTCGCCGATGGGTTCGATGAATCGGTACAAGCGTGCTCCCCAGGTCACTCGGCCCGCGACTTGCCGCATCCGGATCAAAGCAATTGGCGTGCCGCTCGTCGCCCGTGGTCGTCTTGCCCCGTGACCCTGCGAAGGCGCTCCGCAACGCCCGGCTGCATGTCGCAATCCGCTCCCGCACGCGTGCGCGGGCGTTGGAATTTGCAACGGGGCCTGCGGCGCGACGGTCGGTGTCGCGGGACTTTGCAAAATGAGCGCCTCGCGAGGCCTGGCGCGGAATTGTGCAATGCCGCCAAGCCGGCGGCTGCCGGCAAGCCCTTGTTTTCGCAGTGGTTCGGTGATCGGCACGCTCCGTGCTTTGGATGAGCCGGCCAGTTCACCGATCGGTCCAGCGTGAAGGAGGAAAGAACATGAACAGTCAGGATTCCAGCGGCCTTCCGAAGGGAAGGCTCCATCCCGGGGCTTCGCTCGCCGTGGCCGCCTGCTTTGCGTTGGGCGCGTGCGGCGGCGGCGGCGGCGAGGATACCTCGTACGGCAGCGTCGCGAAGATCACCGTGAACACGCCCCAGGAAATCGCACAGGCTTCCGCGGACGACTACAACGAGAACCTGAACGGGCTCATCACCGCGAGCACGCTCAAGCGCTGGATCGCCGACTGGAACACGAACCGTCCCGCGGGCGTCGCCGGCAAGCTGATCATCTTCCAGGCCACCGTGGGCCCGACCGGCGCCGAGTACATCAAGCCGAACAACGCGACGGTCTTCACCTACCTCTCGCCTTCCTCGGAGTGGACCCAGTCCCGGATCAACGGCGTGATCGAGACGCCGAGCATGGTGCCCGACGGGCCGACCATGGATGCGCTGTTCAAGAAATACAACATGGACCCGCACAACGACATGTTCGTGTGCGCCCAGGGAACCGGGAGCACCGGGAACGCCATGGCGCAGGGGCGCTGCTGGTATGCGTTGCGCTACTGGGGCGTGGAAAAGCGGAACGTGTCGGTGCTCAACGGCGGCAACCAGTGGATCAACGGCAACGGCATGGTCGCCGCCGACTTCACGGCCACGGCCAGCACGGCGCCCAGTTCCGGCCTCATCGGCGTGCGCACCCTCCTCACGGACAACACCGCGCTGCAGGCGACCTTCGAGGACCTGATGGCCGTCCTTCCCGCCAACGACACGGCGGTGAAGGAAGACGGCATCATGATCTGGGATGCGCGCAGCGTCGGCCAGTTCAGCGCCGGCGAGCGCCTCGAGTCCGGCGATTCCGGGTTCGTCGCCTGCGGCAGCTCCATCTGCAACGCGCCCGCCGGCTACGACTACATGCGTACCTTCCAGAACTCCGGTTCGCGACAGGGGCACCCGCGAGGCACCCTGCAGCTGCAGTTCACCAACCTGCTCGATTCGACCAAGGGCTTCTCCTACAAGCCCAAGGCGACCCTGCAGAACTACCTGAACGGCGGGAGCGACGCGGCCGGCTACCGCTTCGTGGACGGGACGTACAACGGCGTCGGGCAAGGCGGCGCCTACCAGCCCGGTGACGTGATCTACTCCTACTGCGAGACGACCTTCCGCGCGATGATCACGGGCTTCGCGTCCGCCGGCATCCTGGGCCTGCCCGTTCGCTTCTACGACGGCGCGATGGTCGAGTGGAACTCGTTGTCCAACCTGCCCGACAACTCGGGCCGGGTGATCCTGCCGGCCGACTCGCCCTGGCGCACCGACGTGAAGTCGTTCTTCCGTCCGGCCACCAGCCCGACGCTCGTGACCCCGCGCAAGATCGTCGATCCCTACGCGGTGCACGCCAACAAGATCATCCTGGAAGACCAGCTCTACAAGCGCGGCCAGCCCGGCGGCGGTACCGCGGGCACGGGAACCGGCACCGGGGGCAACCCCTGCGGTTGAGGTTCCGATTGGCGGCAGGGGTGGCGCTCGCCATCCTTGCCGGCCTTGCCCTGTGGGCGGGGTACCGGCATCACGCCGGTCGCGTGAGCGACGAGGCGATCGGGCAGTTCCTCGCACGGCACTGGGCCTCGCCGATCGTGCCGCAGGGAACGCCACCCGCCACGCACGCCCCCGACGAAGCCTCGCTCGATCCCGCCCGTTGCGGCCTATGCCATACCGTGCAACTGGTGGATTGGCGCACGAGCCTGCACAGCCGCGCCTTCGGGCCGGGGCTCGCGTGGCAACTTCACACGTTCGACCAGTCCCAGGGCAACGACTGCCTGCGCTGCCACGCGCCGCTCGCCGAGCAGAAGGCCCTCGCGGCGCGCGAACGCGGCTGGCCCAATGCGCCCGCCACCGAACCGCCGGCGTGGGTTCCGCCGGACTTGCATCGGCAAGGGCTCGTCTGCGCCGCCTGCCACGTGCGGGCGCACCAGCGATACGGGCCGGAGCGTCGGCCCGGATCGCCGGAGGCGGCTCCCGGCACCCGCCTTCCCCACGGTGGCGCAACGCGCAACGCCGCCTTCTCGGACAGCCGTTTCTGCGCCACCTGCCACCAGTTCCCGCCCGAGGGTCGCCGCGTCAACGGCAAGCTCCTCGAGAACACCTACGAGGAATGGCGCGGCAGCCGCCATGCCCGCGAGGGAAGGCACTGCCAGGGATGCCACATGCCCGAACGTCGCCACCTGTGGCGTGGCATCCACGATCCCGAGATGACGCGACAGGCGCTCCACCGCGAGTTGCGCGTGCAGCGGGTCGATGCCGGCCGCATCAACGTCACCGTGACGCTGGCCAATCGCGGCGCGGGCCACTACCTGCCCACCTATGTGGTGCCCAAGATCCTCGTGAACGCCTACCTGATCGGTCCGGGGATGCACGTGCTCGTCGGACACCATGTCATCGGGCGCACGGTCGACGTCGCGCTCGCGAACGAGGTGTCCGACACCCGCCTGCCGCCCGACGGGCGCCACGAGCTCAACTTCGACGTGAAGGTGCCGCCGGGCGCGTGGCGCGTGGTGCTGCGAACCGAAGTGGCCCCTGCGGAACACTACGAGCGCTTCTTCCGCGACGTTCACCAGCGTCGTACGGACCTCGACGCCGAGACCCGCGGCCAACTCGAGGAGGCGCTGGCGCGCGCAGGCGCCACGCGATACCGGCTCGCCGAGATCGATCTGGCCGTGCCGCAAGCCGATGGCGCGCGGGTTGAGGGGGTTGCAAATTGAAAGCCCTCCGGGACGCGCGGCGGTATTGCAATGGCATGGCCGAGGTCTTCGCCGGTAAGCACATGATTTTCAAGGCGCCTGCGCACTGGCATGCAACGTGCTGATCAGCATCCGAGTACAAGACCAGCCCGGAGGCGAACTTGAAGATCGGCGGATGGGGAATCGTCACGTGGCTGGTGATCGCCATGGCACCGCCGCACGTGCTTGCCGCGGCGCCGTCGGAAAAGGCCGCGGCGGAAGCGGACAAGCCCGCGACCAAGGCTTCCGCGGGCGCCGAGGCGCCGGCCGAGCCGCGCCGACGCCTCAAGTTCAAGGGCAGCGGCCGGATCTGCGTCTGCGAGAACCCGGTGAGCGAGAGCGAGATCGAGGCGGCGATGGCGGCGGCGCAGAAGTCCTCCGCGGTCGATCCGGTTGATTCCAGGAAGAGGAGAGACGAAAAATGAAGGATCGCAGAAGCTGGGTCGACAGGCTGCGCGCGATGGCGCGCGGCACCTTGCGCATCGCGGCCGGCACGCTCGGCGCGGTGGCCATCGCGGTGCTGTGGTCGTTCGCCGCATCGAGTCCCGAGCGGACGGACCTCGTCGTCCCGGTGGCGCAGGCGCCCGCCGGTTGGGGCGCCGAAGCCCTGGCCGACGTGCGCGACGCGATGCGTGCGGTCTCCCCGATCGCGGAGGCCAACGCCTGCGGCATGGGCACGTCCTCCTGCTTCAAGTGCCACAACGGCACGCGCGCCAAGGCGCCGCCCAACGAGGCGTGGCACAACGACCACCGCAGCGTCGACAACTCCTGCATCGGCTGCCACAAGGGCAACGCGCGCCTGATCAAGAAGGAACTCGCGCACGCGGACCTCGTGGGCAACCCCAGGACGAAGGCCGAGGAGCTCTGCGCGGGTTGCCACAAGTCGGGCAACCTCGCCGATCTCACGAAGGCCTATGCCAAGAAGTGAACCCGTTCAGGAGGAAATGAGAATGCGCAATCCCCACGACGCTATCCCCTCCGCCCGGCGGCGAGTCCACGCTGCCGTCGCCGGCGCGCTCCTGCTCGCGGGCTTCGCCGGCACGGCGGTCGCCGGCCCGACGATTCCCTTCGGCAAGGAAGGCAATCTCAACTTCAACTACTCGATGCAGACCTGGGGCCAGTACCATGGCTACAGCTCGCCGACCGACGACGGGAGTTCCACGGACTTCTTCCTGCGCCGCAACCGCCTCACGTTCTCCGGCCAGTACAACGACCTCGTGGGCTTCTACGCGAACCTCGACGCGCCCGGCGACAGCAAGTACACGAAGGACGACAAGAGCGTCTTCTTCCGGGATGCCTACGTCACGATCGACTACCGCGACGAGATGCGCTTCATCGTCGGGCGCGGCAAGAACACGTTCACGCGCGAGAACCTCGAGGCCTGCTTCGATCCCCTCACGCTCGACCGCGCGGACGCCCTCGCCTACACGCCCTGGGGTGGGAGCCGGGACACCGGCGTCGCCATGTGGGGCAATCTCGCCGACGGCAAGTTCTCCTACCGCCTGATGATGGCCGACGGTCGCGAGGGCGATGAAGTGGTGAAGGACTCGCCTCGGGTGACCGCGCGGGTTCACCTGAGCCTGCTCGATCCGGAATACGAGTTCGGCTACCGGGGCACGTACCTGGGCACGCGCAAGGTCCTCACGTTCGGCCTGGGCTACGATTTCCAGAAGGACGTCGCCTACGGCGACTACATCGGCAAGACCGATCCCAAGGACTACAAGGCGTGGACGGCCGACGTCTTCTGGGAGCAGCCCACCGCCGCGGGGACGTTCACCGCCTCCGGCGCGTACATGAAGTACGACACGGACAAGGTGCACTCGGGCCTGTCGCCGGATCCGAGCCTGCCGGCGAGCACGGACCTGGAGGGCTACTACGTGAAGGGCGGCTACCTGTTCCCGAAGAAGATCGGGCCGGGGCGCGTGCAGGTGTTCGGGCGCTACGAGCGTTCGGAATACAACCTGCCCACGGGATTCCGGGACCAGAAGTGGCGCAGTGCCGGCTTCCACTACCTCATCGACGGACAACTCCTCAAGCTCAGCTTCGAGTACGCCGACGTCAAGTTCGACCTGCAGAACCCGACCGACCCCACGCAACGCGACTACAAGCAGATCACGGCGGGGCTGCAGTTCATCTTCTGAGAACCCGCGCCGGCGCGGGAAGGGCCCGGGGTGGGGTGGCCGACCTCACTCCAGCCCGTAGCGCTTGATCTTGCGCCAGAGCGTGGACTTGTCGATGCCGAGGATCTCCGCGGCGGTGGCGCGGTTTCCCTGGGTTTCCCGCAGCGTCTTCGCGATGAAGTAGGCCTCGATCTCCTCGAGGCTCTGCGGCTCCATCATCTCGACGGCGCGGCTCGAGCCCGCCCCCTCGCGCTCGATGCCGGGCGGGAGCACGTCGATGTCGAGCATGTCGGTCCCGCTCAGGATGAGCATCGACTGGATGGCGTTCTCCAGCTCCCGCGCGTTGCCCGGCCAGTTGTGGCGCATCAGGCTGCCGAGCGCGCGCGTGGCGATCCCCTTGCAGGGCTTGCGCAGCCGCGCCGAGTGCCGGGCCAGGAAGTAGTTCGCCAGCAGCGGGATGTCGTTCCTTCGCTCGCGCAGCGGCGGAAGGACGATCTCGACGATGCGCAGGCGGTAGTACAGGTCCATCCGGAACGCGCCGCTCTCCACGAGCCCGGGAAGGGGCCGGTTCGTCGCGGCGATGAGGCGCACGTCCGCATGGCGCTGTTCCGTGTCGCCCACCCGGAAATAGGTGCCGTCCTGGATGACGCGCAGCAGCTTCGCCTGGAAGGCGGGCGAGGCGTTGTTGATCTCGTCGAGGAACAGGGTGCCCTTGTCCGCGACCTCGAAGAGGCCGGCCCGGTTGCGGTCCGCCCCGGTGAAGGCGCCGCGCTGGTAGCCGAAGAGTTCGCTCTCGATGACGTTCTCCGGGATCGCGGCGCAGTTGACCGCGATGAACCGGGCGTCGCGCCGCTCGCTTTGCAGGTGGATCTGGTGCGCCACCACCTCCTTGCCCGTTCCCGATTCCCCGGTGATGAGCACGCAGCAGTCGTACCCGGCGCAGGCGCGCACCATCCGCCTCACCTGCTCGATCGCGGGGTTCTTCCCGATGAGCCCGTCGAGATCGGCGTAGGCGCTGTTGGCCTCGCGCAGCTGCACGTTCTCGCGGTTGAGGCGGTAGTGCTCCAGGGCGCGGTCGACCGCGTGCCGCAACTCGTCCGGCTCGAAGGGCTTGCGCAGGTAGTCGTACGCGCCGCCCTTGAGCGCATCGACGGCCGATTCCACCGTCGCGTGCCCGGTGAGGAGGATCACCTGGGTGAGCGCGTTGCGCCGCCGGGCGAACTGGAGCACGTCAAGGCCGCCGATGCGGGGCATGCGCAGGTCGGTCACCACGACGGCGACGTCGACTTTCTCCAGGTAATCGAGCGCGCCCTGGGAGCTTTGCGCCTCGTGCACCTCGGCGCCGGGAGGCGCGAGCACCTCGCGAATCATGCGCCGCATCGGCTCGTCGTCCTCGACGATGAGGATCCTGTCCGGGAGGGTGCCTAGCGGCATTCGGCGCCCTCCGGCGTCGCGAGCGGCAGGACGATCTCGAAGCGCGCGCCGTCCCGCCAATCCGGGTCGCACCGGATGCTGCCGCCGATGCGCGTCACGAGCGAGTGGCTGATCGCGAGGCCCAGGCCGGTGCCGGTGCCGCCGGCCTTCGTCGTGAAGAACGGATCGAAGATCTTGCCGCAGATCTCGCGGGGAACCCCGGGTCCGTTGTCGGTGATGCTGACGGTGGCCCGCTCGCCGTCGGCGCGCGAGGAGACGCGCACCCACGGCTCGGGACGGCCGGCGGCGGCCTGCACCGCGTTTACCATGACGTTGACGAGCACGATGTCGATCTGGCCCTGGGCGCCCCGTACGGGCAGGAAGCCCTCCACATCGGCTTCGACCCGCACGCAATGGCGTTCCCCCTGGCACTGGGAGACGGCCTCGACGGTCTCGCGGATGAGGGCGTTGACGTCGCAGGTTTCCGCGTGACAGGCGTCGCGCCGCGCGTAGGCGAGCAACTGGTCCACGATGCGCGCGCAACGCTTCGCCTCCTGCTGGATGGCGCCTGCGTACTCGGCGCGCCGCGAGGCATCGGCTTTCCCCTCGTCGAGCAGTCGCGCGTAGCCGAGGATCGTGCCCAGCGGCGTGTTGAGCTCGTGTGCCACCCCGGCCGCGAGCTGGCCCATGGCCACCAGCTTCTCGGCCTGCCGCGTCATGTCCTCCAGGCGCTTCCAGTCGGTGATGTCCTGCAGGATGATCGCGGCGCAAGCCTGCGCCTGCCGGGGCGAAAGGCTGAAGAACGTCATGTTGAGGGAGACATGGTGCAGGCGCTCGCCCACGGTGAGCGGGAGCACGCGGTTCGTCACCTGCTCCTCGTTCAGGAAGGCGTCGCGGATCAGGTCGCGGCCGGCCGTGTCCACGCGCAACAGATCGAAGACGCCGGCCCCTTCGAGCGCGTCACCCGGCAGCCCGAAAAGCTGCTCGGCCTTCTGGTTGCTCAGCGTGACCCGCAGGTCGTCGTCGACCACGAGCAGTGCGCCGGGAAGCCCCTGCAGGATCGCCTCGTGGCGGTTGCGCTCGGTGATGATGGACAGCTGCGCCTGCTCCATCTCGCCGAAGAGGGTGGACAGGTTGCGTGCCAGCGTGTCGAACTCGTCGGCGAGCTCGCCCATCAGCGGGCGCGAGGCCGGGGGCAGCCGCATGCGGCTGAGGGAGCCGTCCCCGACGCGGTGGACGGCTTCGCGGAAGGCCGCCATGCCGCGCGCGTAGGCGTAGACGGTGAAGGAGAGGGCGAGCACGAGGACGGCCACGGCCGCGAGGACGACCGGCGAGAGCGCCGGATCGCCCAGGGCCGCCTGGATGGCGATGGCCCCGGCGGCCGTCGCGCCCGCCGCGGCGGCGATGACCGGTGCGAGGCCCGTCAAGCGAAGCGCCGGCGCGCCGCTCGTCGACCCACGCCCATCGGGCTGTTCCCCGGGCCCTGCGGCAAGATGCATGATTCCCATGGGACGTCCCGGCGGACGCGCGGCGCGGCGCGCCCCGCCTCAGTCGAGCGGGATCTTCCTCTCGACGCCCTCGGCCTTGAGCATCGTGTATTCGACCATCGAGCCGTCGTAGAGCTTCGCCTGCTTGTTGCCGAACAGCTCGCTGGCGACGAACCAGGGCACGGATGCGAACTGCCCGGTGTTGCAGAACGCGATCTGTTCGCCGCCGGTCGGTGCGCCGGCATGGCGGAAGAGCTTCTCCTGGTGCTCCCGGCTGCGGAACTGCGTGCCGTTCATCGTCCAGTAGTAGGGAACGCTCTTCGCCCCGCCGATCGTTCCTGCGACGGTGGCCTTCGGGTGCTTCGCGATGCCGACGTACTGGTCGTCCGGCCGCCCGTCGACGAGGACCACGCCGGCCGCGCGGGCCTTCTTCACGTCCTCCAGGGTGACGATCATGTCCTTGCGCAGGCTCGCCTTGAACGACTTCGGCGCGGCCTTGATGATGCCCTGCTGGATCGGGTTCTTGTCGTCTTCCATGTACGCGGCCATTCCGCCGTTCAGGAGCGAGACCTGGTCGTGGCCGATGACCTTGAACGTCCAGTAAAGGCGCGTCGCCTGGCTCACGTCGGCCGGCGTCTCTCCCTGGGGCACGATCACGACGTGGGTGGCGTTGTCGATGCCGAGCCGAGTCCCGATCATCGCCTGGAGCGGGCCCAGGTCCTCCGGGAGCATGTCCGGCACCTTGTCGGCCTTGCGCTCCGCGCGCCAGCCGTCCTTGGCGTAGCTGGTGTTGACCGCGCCGGGGATGTGGGCATCCATGTAGGCCTTGGACGGCTGCAGGTCCACGAAGACGATGCCGGGCTTGCCGATGCGGGCGACGACCCAGGCCGGGTCGACGAGGGGGTCGGCGGCGAGCGCCGCGCGAGCCATGGCGAAAAGGAGCAGCAGCCCGACGCACACCCGTGTCGCGAGCCGGCCGGAGATGAGAATCATGGGACCTCCCGGTTGATTGGAATCCATGAACTCAAGTTATTCCCAAGCGCGGCGGGATTCTTGCGCTCAATCAAGGGGTGTTTGCGCCGCGTGGGGCCGGCCCTTGCGCCGGGAATTCAGAGCGCGCGCATGCGCAGGGGATCCGGCCGCTCCGCGAACGCGAGAAACTCGTCCCCCAGCCGTGCGCTCTCCGCGATGGCCTTGGTCCAGTAAGCGTGCCGGCCGTCGAAATCGTCGCCGTAGCGCTTGAAGTCGCTCCGGTCGGGCAGCTTTCCGTGGGGCAGCCTCGCCAGGTACTCGCGCGAAGGCGAGACGAGCACCACGTTGTCCAGCCACTCGCCGCGCGCCTTGCGCCACGGCAGCGCCTTGTCGAGCCAGCCCGGCACGATGCGGTCCGTGAAGTGCGGGTAGAGCACGAGGCCGTCGAAGCGCGGCCAGGGCAGGTGCAGGTGGTAGTCGATGAGCCCGCCGTCCCAGTAGATGCCCGCCGGCGCACCGGGGATGTCGGGCACCGCCTCGATCACCATCGGGATGGCGGCGGAGGCGACGAGGGCCTCGCGCAGGTTGCCGCGATCGAGCGGCACCGCGTGCGTGTGGAAGGCGTCGAACCGGATGGGTGCCGAGCCCGTCGCCGGAAGGAGATTCCCGGCGATGCCCGCGTCGTCGAGGAACGCAGGCCGCTCGCGCGCGTCGTGGAAGATCGTGCGTTCGAGGAAGTGGCGCAGGTGCTCCCGGCCGGCGAGGTTCGCGAAAGCCGCTGCGCCGAAGCCCAGTGTTCGGCGCACGCCCGCATCCGTGGTGAGCGGGCCGCGGCCGCGCACGGCGAGGATATGCAGGCGGTAGGCGGCGCTCGCGAGGATGTCGTCGTCGTGGCCTTCGAAAAGGTCGGAGAGCATCGCGCGCACCTGCCGCGTCACGAACGAGGGTCCCGCGCGCGGCGGGTAGCGGCCGGCGGCGTAGAGGCGCGCGAGTTCCTCCAGGCCCCGGCGAGGGTCCGCGCGCAAGGCCGACGCGAATCGCCACGCGCCGACGGAAGCGCCCACGAGATGGCGAACGCGCGGCGCCTGCGGCAGCCAGTCGGCGAAGAGGGCGATGTCGAGCCCGTTGAGGCCGAGGGCTTTCGGCCCGCCCGCGGCGCCGGGGATGGTGGAGACGTCGGCGGGCGAAAGCCCGCGCTCGGCGATGATCGCGCGGGCCTTCGGGCCGGCCCGGATGACGAGGCTGTTGCCCGTGCTCACCGGTAGATCAGCACCTCAGGCTTCGTCTCGCCCTTCGCGACGCCGCGGTACATGCCCTCGGTGGTGAAGGAGAAGACGGCGTTGCCGGAGCGGTCGAGCACGATCACGCCGCCGCGGCCACCGAGCGACTTTACCGTGGCGAGGGCGTCGTCCGCAGCCTGCTGCGGCGTGGCGCCCTTGTACTTCACGCGCGCGGCGATGTCGTAGGCCGCGACGCCGCGGATGAACATCTCGCCCGTGCCCGTGGCGGACACGGCGACGCTTTCGTTCTCCGCCCACGTGCCCGCGCCGAC
>Ga0138256_10006369_pt1 | contig 12482 bp, 10 predicted proteins | sample KNB2016incub_MG_FD_105486 | JGI IMG/M metagenome (GOLD analysis project Ga0138256, IMG submission 105486) | Active sludge microbial communities from wastewater in Klosterneuburg, Austria - KNB2014incub_MG | ecosystem: Engineered > WWTP > Activated sludge > Unclassified | place: Austria... | reverse complement strand
TGCTGCACCCGGGGGTTTTGCTCCAGCTGCGCCTTCATGAACGAGCGGGCGTCGACCCGGTCGAGCCACACCATCGAGCAGCCCACGCCGAGGGCGGTCTGCAGGATGAACGCCATCCACCACCGCGGCTTTGTGAAGATCTTCGCGAACGTCGCGGCGGGCTCGAAATAGAGATTGAAGAGGTTGCCGAAGAAGGAGCCTGAATCTTCGGGCGCGCTGGTACCTTGAGCGGGAGCTGCGGTTTCGGGCGTTTCGGGCGTTTCGCTCATGGGGGGGATCCTTCCTCCCCCCGAATCTACTCGTACCGGAGGGCTTCGATGGGGTCGAGTTTCGCGGCTTTCGCCGCGGGCCACAGGCCGAAGAAAAGGCCCACGGCAAGCGACGAGATGAACGCGGCCGCCACCCACTGCGGCTGGAAGGCCGCCGGGAAGGGAGAAAGAGCGTTGATGAGGCTCGCGAGGCCGCCGCCGATGGCGATGCCGAGGAGCCCGCCCACGCCGGTGAGGGTCATCGCCTCGGTGAGGAATTGCCACAGGATGTCCCGGCGTTTGGCCCCGAGAGCTTTCCGGATTCCGATCTCCCGCGTTCGCTCCGTCACCGAGACCAGCATGATGTTCATGACCCCCACGCCGCCCACCACGAGGCCGATGCAGGAGATCGCGATCATGACCATGTAGATGCCGCCGGTGACCTGGTTGTAGAGATCGGTGATGGCGTCCTGGGTGAAGACGGCGAAATTGTCTTTGGTGAAGAAACGAAGCCGCCGCTTGCGACGCAGGGTTTCGCGGATCGACTCTTCGGCCTGAACCACGCGGTCGGGAGACGAGGTCTTGATGTCCGCCACGTAGCCGTCGAGGCCCATGAAGTTCGCGGACGGGAGGCTCTTGACGGGAACGAGGACCACGTTGTCGCGGCTGAAGAACAGGAACTTCCCCTGTCTCTCCGTGACCCCGATGACCCGGAACTTTCGGCCGTCGATCGAAAGTTCCTTGTCGATCGGATCGAGGCCGGGAAAAACCGCGTCCACGATGTCCGGCCCGATCACCGCGACGTGCGCCGCCCGCGCGGTTTCACTTTCGTTGAAGAACCGGCCTCGCTCCACGAAGACGTTGTGGACGGGTTCGTATTCCGGCGTGGTTCCAAACACCTGCGCCGCGTTCACGCGGAGTTCCTTGTATTTGATGAGGTCCGCGCGCACGAAGGCGAGCGGGCTCACCGCGGCGACATCGGGCAATGCGCGGATGGCCGTGATCTCATCGTCCGTGAGCATGCGCCGCCGGCGTCGTTCCTCGGCGGAGACGTTCTCCCCCGGCTGCATCGGCCGCACCATGACGAAGGAGGAACCGAGCTGTTCGAGCTGGGAGGAAAGCGATTTGTTGAGTCCGGCGATGATCGCGGAGACGCCGGTCACGGTCATGATGCCCATGACGACCCCGAGGATCGTGAGCGCCGCGCGCATCTTGTAGGCGATGAGCGAAGACAGGCCGATCTTGACCGACTCCCAGAGGGCGAAGACGGCGATGCGGCGGGAACCTTTGCGGGCCATGCGCCTACTCGCTCCTCAGGGCGACCACGGGGTCGAGAGCGGCCGCGCGCGAGGCGGGGTAGATGCCGGCCACGAGGCCAACGATCGTCGACGACACCACCGCGACCGCCACCGCCCACAGGCGCACGGGGGCTGAGAACTCATCGCCCACGATGCCGGACATGAGCCGGCCCACCACAAACGAGAACATCGAGGCGCCGACCACGCCCAGAATTCCTCCCGCCCCGGTCAAAAGGACCGATTCGACGATGAACTGCTTCTGGATGTCGCTGCGTCGGGCGCCGAGCGCCTTCCGCACGCCGATCTCCTTGATCCGCTCGGTGACCGACACCAGCATGATGTTCATGACCACGACGCCGCCGACCAGCAGGCTGATCGCGGTCACCACGATGGTGACCACGTAGATGCCCTGGGTGGCGCTGTTCCACAGGTCCATGACGCTCTCGCCGGTCTCGATGTTGAAATCGTCCGGATCTCCGTAGGCGAGGTGCCGGCGATTGCGAAGGGCGAGGCGGGCCTGATCCTGGGCCTTCTCGAAGACATCCATCGACAAGGCCTCGGCCTGAATGCTCACCGAACGCCGCGAGCCGAAGACCTTCCGGAAGGCGGTGATCGGCGTCCACACGAAGTTGTCCTGGCTCTCGCCGAAGACCTTGCCCTTGCGTTCGCCCACGCCGACGATGCGCAGGCGGTTGCCGTCGATGATGATCTCTTTTCCGAGCGGCTCGGCGTTTGGGAAGAACGCGTCCATCAAGTCGGCGCCGATCACCGCCACCGGACGGGCCGATTCGACATCGTCGTCGATGAGATGCCGGCCCACGATCAGGTCGCGGATCGAACCGATGCGGCTGAAGTTCTCGGTGATCCCCATGACCTGGACGCTTTCCTGCTTGATCGACCCGTACTTCACGGTCCGGTTCGTGGCCAGCAGACCGCCCACTTCCGCGCAGAGCGTGCAGGCTTCCTTGATGAGATCGACGTCGCGCAGGGTGAGGTCTTTGCGCTTGTTGAACTCGCGAAACTGATCGAACGAGACGATGATGTCGGGGAACTTCTGGACGGTGAAGCTCTTGCTGCCGAGGGCGAGGACCTTGTCGGCCATGTAGCGGTCGAGGCCGTCGGTGATCGCCACCACCGCGATGACCGATGCGATGCCGATCACCACGCCGAGGATGGTGAGAATCGACCTCAGCTTGTTGGCCTTGACCGAGGCTATGGCGATCGCGATCGCTTCGTGAAACGGCATTAGAGCGCTCCCTTGACGAACCCGGGGCCCGAAGAAGGGGTCACGAGGCCTTGCGGCTCATCTCGTCGCTTGCGATCTTGCCATCCCGGATCATGATGACCCTATGCGCGTGTTCGGCGATGTCGCGCTCGTGGGTCACCAGGATGATCGTGTTGCCCGCGCCGTGCAGCCTTTCGAACAGGCGCATGATCTCTTCGCCGGTGGTGGAGTCGAGGTTTCCGGTGGGCTCGTCCGCGAGCAGAATGGCCGGGCCCATGACCAGGGCACGGGCGATGGCGACACGTTGCCGCTGACCGCCTGAAAGTTCGTTCGGCTTGTGGCTCATGCGCGAGGAGAGCTCAACCTTGTCGAGAGCCTCGCGGGCCCGCTCCATGCGGGCGGCCTTCGGAATACCCGCGTAGACGAGGGGCAGTTCGACGTTCTCGAGCGCGCTGGCGCGGGGCAGCAGGTTGAAAGTCTGGAAAACGAAGCCGATTTCCTTGTTGCGGACTTCGGCGAGGGCGTCGTCGGACATCTTCGAAACCAACTGGTTCCGCAGGTAGTACTCGCCCTGCGAGGGTGTGTCGAGACAGCCGATCAGGTTCATGAGCGTCGACTTGCCGGATCCGGACGGGCCCATGATGGCGAGGTACTCGTTGGGCTGAATCTCGAAGGACACACCGCGCAGGGCGTGGATCGTCTCCTCGCCCATCTGGTAGGTGCGCCACAGATCGACGCAGCGGATGATCGATGAGGCTTCGCTTGTCTCCGTCACTTGGAACCCTTGCCGCCTTGAGCCTCGATCTTGAGGAGGGCCTCGTTCTTCAAGGTCCGCAGCGTTCGATAGGAACCGATGACGATCTCATCGCCATCCTTGACGCCTTCGATCATCTCTATGTCGGAGTCGCCAATGATGCCGGTCTTGACCTGCTTGAACACGGCCTTGCCGTTCTGCACCAGGAAGATGCCTTCTTTCTCTTCCAGCTTGGCGGTGCGCGCCGGGGTGTTTCCCGCCTCCGCTGGCCCCGCTTGCCCGATCGAAGGATCGACGACCTTGCCGTCTTTCTCGATCTGGCGGACGACCACGGCCTGGATCGGCGCGGCGACCACGCCCTCCCGACGGGCGGTGATTACGTCGGCGGTGGCGTTGAGGCCCGGGCGAAGCGTGGCGGGCGGATCCTTGAGGGTGACCGTGACCTTGAAGTCCTTCGCCTGGTTCGAGGTATTCACGTTGGAACCTGTCGTGGCCGCGCCACCGCGAGGGATCGCCGAAGAACCGATCTCCGTCACCTCACCCTTGATGATCGTGCCCTCGAGCGCGTCCACCCGCACTTCCGCGATCTGTCCGAGCGAGAGATTGCGGATGTCCGTTTCGTCGACCAGGATCTCAACTTCCATGACGGAGAGATCCGCGACCACGCAGATGACGGTGGGCGAGAAACTCTGGGCGCCGATGACGGTCTCGCCCTCTTCTTTCTGAAGGCTCGTGACGACGCCGTCCATGGGCGCCACCACGATGGTCTTGCCGAGGTCGTCCTGGTTCGTGGCCACGATCGCCGACTGCTGGGTGACGCGCTTGCGCTGCGACTCCACCGCGGCCTGCTTCATCTTGAACTCGGATTCGGCCTGTTCGAGCAGCTGATCGGAGATGAGTTTGTCCGCGTGCATCCTTCTCTGGCGTTCGAGCGACTGACGGCTCAACTCGAGGTCAGCGAGGGTCCGGTCGAGATCGGAGCGCGACGCCCCAAGACCCGCCTCGGACTGCCGCGCGCTTTCCTCGAAACGCTTCGCGTCGATCCGGGCCAGGATCTGGCCGCGCTTCACCTGGTCGCCCTCTTTGACGAGAAGGCGGACGATGCGGCCGGCGACGTCGGAGGAGACGTTCACGAACTTCTTGGGTCGGATCTCTCCGGAGGCGGACACCTTGGAGATGAGGTCTTTCTTCGAGACCTTGCCGGTCTGCACTTCGACCTTCTTGCCGCTGGCCCGGGCCACGCTTCCTGCGATGACCGCGCCAACCACGACAAGGGCCAGAATGGACAGCCCGATTTTCTTCGCCTTAGACATGAATCCTCCAGAATCGCCGACCTGCGGGGAACGTGGACGGACCTTCTGGTCGTCCAACAGTATGAATACGGAACAGCATGTCGGTAAGTTCCGAGCGGGTAATCTTACGTTTCCCATGCCCACGGACCAAGAGGATCAGAAACAGAGCGGCGGGTCGTCCGTGGGGCGTCTCGAGTCCATCCACGTCTCGAACGGAGGCGTGCCCAAACTCCGTGTCGATCATCCGGTTCGTATCGGGGTGAGTGGCCTTGATGGAGATCGTCAGCGGGATCTGCGGTACCACGGCGGGCCCGATCGGGCCGTCTGTCTGCTCGCCCTCGAAATCATCGACGCTCTCCGGGCCGAAGGCCATCCGATCGACTGGGGCACCACTGGAGAGAACCTTACGATTTCCGGACTCGACTGGAGCCTCGTGCAGGCTGGGGCCCGACTGGCGATCGGCGACGTGGTCATCGAGATCACGAAACCCGCGCACCCCTGCAAAAACCTCGTGGGCTCGTTCTCGGACGGGGATTTCTCCCGCCTTTCCGCCAAACTCCATCCCGGCCGGACCCGGATGTACGCTCGAGTCATCCGGCCTGGCCTCGTCCAGGCGGGCGACCCCGTCTCGGTCCAGACTCTGGCTTCGTAATGGATATGTCCTCGGTTCGACACCACCTTGTCATCGGCGGGGGGCAAACGCCGCCTCGGCGACCCCGGTCGGACGGGCACACCGTTTGCAACAACCAGGCTCGGCACACTCCCTCTCGAGCGTGACCTTTCGCGAGGTTCTTAAACCCATGAAGACACTCAAGCTCATCGGAATGGTTCCGCTGGTCCTCGTAGCCGCGGCCACGTCCTTCGGCCAGGGCGACGACCGGGCGGTGCCCCGCACAGGCGGGAGTTCGTCCAGCTCCGACTCCGGATCCCGCCACTCAGGCGGTTCCTCATCAGCCTCAAGTTCAAGCGGCAGTTCGAGTTCCGACTCCAATCGTGGTGGTTCTTCCTACAGTTCGGGCAATCAGTCCAGTCGCTCTTCGGACGCCGCGGCAAGGCGTCCCCGCCCTGGGACAGGCTCCGGAAGCCGTGACCGCTACGGGAACGATCGGGATTCCTACCGCAGCTACCCGTACTCGTCTTACTACTACGATCCATATGCCTACTCGTGGGGTTATTCGCGTCGCCCCTACGGTCTCTACGGCTATGGATACGGGTACTACGATTACGGCTACTCGTACGGCGACTACTACGGCTATTACCCCTCCGTCCAGTACCGGTCCTATCGGTACCGCGCGGGCAACATCGCCCAGATCCGCACCCTGGTGGAGCCTGCCAAGACGCGGGTCTACGTCGATGGCTACTACGCCGGCATCGTCGATGATTTCGACGGACTGCTCCAGCGTTTGAACGTCTCCCCCGGCCGGCACGAGATCACCCTCAAACTCGAGGGCTATTCCAGCCACACGTTCGCGATCTACGCGAACCGCGACCAGACGCTGAAACTGCGCTGGGACATGGCGAAGGGCACGGGCGAGACCCGGGATACCGTAGGCGAGTACGACCGCGCCGCGGCTGCGGACGACCGTGACTTCGATCGCGACGACGATGTCGAGGACGACAACGAACGGCGCGATTCGGCCCGCATCGAACGCGATCGCAGCCGTGAAGTGGACGCCGAAACCCAGGATCGCCGCTCCACGCCGCCCTCACGCGAGGCCGGCCGTGGCTTCCTCGACCTTGAGGTCGAACCCGCCGACGCTTCCGTGTACATCGACGGTGAGTTCTTCGGAAAGGCGTCGCAGTTGAGCCGCGTCGAACTGGCGCCCGGGCGTCATCGCATCGAGGTGGTCCGGCCCGGTTACAAGACGGAGGAGACCGAGGTCGAGGTCGAAGGCGAAACCAAGAAGGTCGTGGTCAAGCTCGGCCGCCGCTAAGCCTCAGCCGGTCGCCGTCTGCGTGAAAGGGGGCCGAAAGGTCCCCTTTGTCGTTCAGGGCGCGCCGGGCGCGGACGCGAGGGTGTGGGTGGAAGGCGGCGAAACTCCCAGAAGTGCGCGGTAGAACTCGGCGGCCACACCAGAGGCCGCCGATCCATTGCCACCCCGGACGAGGGTCACCACGACCATCTCCGAACGCGGATAACCGAGCGACGAAGCGAACCAGCCGACACCGGAGCACGACCCCGTCTTGCCGGTGGCCACAAAACCCGGATCGAACGCCCGCTGCGCGCTGCCTTCGGTGACCGAAGAAAAGAGGCCGGGCGAGAGCAGGGCCAGGATCGAGGGCGCCGAGAAGCGGGAACGCACCTTCGCGGTCACCGCCTGCGGACCCACGAACTGTGGTTCATGGATGACGCCGCCGTTCACGAGGGCCGACATCAGGACGGCGAGCTGCATGGCCGATGTCTTGACGCCCTGGGCGTGCGAGGACATGTGGCCGAGACCGCCGCTTGGGATGACCGAGGGGATGACCCCGGCGGTTTCCCCCGCCAGGTTGATTCCGGTGGGCGATCCGAGGCCAAGGAGTTTTGAGTAGTTGCGGACGGTCTCGAAGCCCAGTCTCTCGCCAACCCATTCGAAGTAGGGATTGCACGAAACCGCGAGCGCGCGGCCGAGGTCGATTGGACCGTGGCCGGGGCTGAGCCAGCATCCGCTCGAGCAGGTGTAGCGGGTGTCGCGCGTGATCACGCCCTCGGTCAGACCGGCCACCGCGACCACGAGCTTGAAGACCGAGCAGGGCTGGTAAGCGGTGAACAGACCGGACTGCGGATTGCCGATGGTCAACACGCGCCCGGTCCAGGGGTCCATGACCACCATCGCGACGTTCGAGCGCTTGCGGATCGCCGTGCGCGTGGCTTCGACGACCCTGAGGTCGAAAGGCGACGCCTCGGGCGGGGCCAGGATCGACACCGGGATCGGCTTGGCTGGCGCCTTCCTCCGGGCTTTCTTCGCCGCGAAGACATCGCTTCCGCAGACGAGCACAAGGCACGCGGCAGTCATGAGTCTTCGGAGGTTCGGGGCGGACATTCGGGGTGAAGCCCAGAAACTACCACGAGGCCCGGTCCCGACTTTCATTTCCGCGGCGGTACACTCCCGTTTCCAACAGGTCGTGGTCCGCTCCAAAGAACCGCGATGCCCCGAAAAACTCCGCCGCCAGCAAGGAACCGTCCAATGAAACGACTCGGCCTTTCGCCCCTCCTCCTCGTACTCCTCGCCGGAACGGCCGCGGCCGACATGGACAAGAACGCCAAGAAGTGGGTGGAAACCGTGCGCCCCATCATCCTCCCCGAGGAGGAGAAGGCCTACAAGAGCCTCAAGAACAACAACGACGCCGCGGAGTTCCAGAAGATTTTCTGGGCGCGGCGCGATCCGAACCTCGACACACCGGAGAACGAGTATCAGGCCGAGTATCAGAAGCTAGCCGCCGAAGTCGATCAGAAGTACAAAACCGCTGGCCGGGTAGGCACCTTGACCGACTGCGGGAGACTCCACGTTCTCCTCGGAGCCCCGGACAATGTGAAGAAGGAGACCTCCGGCGACGTGGCGTTCCGCGCTCCGGAGGTGTGGACCTACAAGGACCGGCCGGGCGTGACGTTCGTGGGCGGCCAGATCGAGATCGCGCTCGACGGGACGTGCATGCTTCCGTCGGGGAATCGTCTCACCGATCAGTTGAATCGGATCGCCGAGTTCAAGGTGGTTCAGACGAACCTCTCCTACAAGTACGACGGGAAGGGTTCGCTGGTGAAACTCGTCGACCTCCTTCCCAAGCCCACGCCGGTCCAGGCGCTCTTGAAGACACCGCGCACGGACTTTCCGCTCGAAGCGAAGTCCCTGCTCGAGATCCGCTCTCAGGATGGCGCGTCGGTCTTCGTGGCCGGCCTCATCCAGGGCGACGCCACCGGTCTCACGGTTTCGGAATCAGGCGGCAAGAAGGTGGCGAAGGTTGTGGTTTCGGTTCACTCCACCGACAAGGAGGGCCGCGTTCTCAAGTCCCAGGACCGAGAGGTGACCGCCGAAGTGGAGGACAACAAGTTCGTCTCTTCCTTCGGCATGCCGGTGCGTCCCGGCGAGCACGCGATGAAGATCGCGGCGATCGACCCGAAGTCGAACAAGGGTGCCGTGGCTGAGCTTGCCATCAAGACTCAGGAGTATGGGGCCGAGCTCACGGTGTCGCCGGTGATGGTCCTCTCTGACATCCAGGACACACCGTTGGCGGCGAAGGACGATCCGTACTTCGAGTTCATCTTCGGCTCGACCCGGTTCATGCCCCGGTACGGGAACGTCTTCAAGAAGAGTGAAAGCGTCACCCTCCTCTGCGCGATTTACGGCGCTTCCAAGGACGAGGCCGGCAAGATCTCCGTGGTGGGCGGTTTCCAGATCCTGAAGGACGGCAAGACGATCGCCAGGGCTCCAGACCAGACCTACGACACGGAACCGTCGACGCCCTCCGCGGGCCCGGTGCCGCTTGGAAGCTACGAGCCGGGCAAGTACGTGGCCCAGCTTCGCCTCCGCGACAACGTGGCGAAGAAGGATTACGTCAAGGAAACCGAGTTCGAGATTATTCCGTAGCCTGCACCGCGGTGATCGCGATCGCGTCGACGATGTCGTCTATCGAGCAGCCGCGGGAGAGATCGTTCGCGGGTTTGGCGAGGCCCTGAAGAATCGGGCCGACGGCGCGGGCGCCGCCGAGGCGCTCCGCCATCTTGTAGCCGATGTTTCCCGAGTCGAGGTCGGGGAAGATGAGGACGTTCGCGCGGCCCGCCACGTTTGACGCAGGTGCTTTCGAACTCGCGACCGCGGGGACGAGGGCGGCGTCGAGTTGAAGTTCGCCATCGATTTCAAGACTCGGGTAGCGCTCGCGAGCGATGTCGTACGCGGCCCGGACCTTGCGGACTCGCGGATGGTCGGCGCTGCCCTTTGTCGAGAACGAGAGCAGAGCCACGCGCGGTTCGACGCCGAGGAACTTCTTCGCGTTGAGGCTCGCGAGCCACGCGATCTCGGCGAGTTCGCCCGGTGTCGGGTCGGGGTTGACGCCGCAGTCGGCGAAGATCAGGTCGCCTCCCGCTCCCAGCGCTGAATGAGGGGTTTCCACCAGAAAGAAAGACGAGATCTTCGAGATGCCGTCGGCTGCCCCGATCCCGCGCAGCGCCGCCCGGAGCGTGTCGGCGGTGGTGGAACGGGCCCCGGCCACGAAACCGTCGAAGACGCCCCTCGAAACGCCCAGGGCGGCGAAGAGCATGGGGCCGCGTACGTGGTCGGCGGCCTCCGACTCCGAGAGACCACGCGCTCGCGAACGCTCGAGGTAGACCCGCCTCGCACTTTCGTGTTCTTTACCCGAGGTGGGCGTCTCGACGACTTCGATCCCTCCGAGGTCCACACCGAGGCCGGACGCCGCGGATCGCACTTTCCCCGGATCGGCGGCGACCAGGCAGATGCGGGCGATTCCCGCTTTCGTCGCGATCGCCGCGGCCTGCAGTGTGCGCGGCTCATCGGCTTCGGGCAGCGCGATCTTCCTCGGCGTCTTTCGAGCCTGGTCGCGGATCCGCTGCAGTGCGCTCATCCGCGAAGTTAACCACAGGAAGGATGGGGAGTGAGATGATCCCCCGCCCATGAAAGCGCCCCGCGTCTTCGTCACCGCCGACATTGGCCGGGAGGCGATCCAGCGCCTGGTCGACGCGGGATTTGAGGTCGATGTGCATCCCGAGATCGAGGCGCCGGCCTACGAGCAGCTCGCCGCCAAAGTCGAGTCGGGCCTCGAGGCGCTCGTCACTACCATCCGAGACCGGATCGATGACCCTCTCCTGGCGAAGGGCGCAGCCGCAGGCCTCAAGATCGTGGCCCAGGTGGCGGTGGGCTACGACAACGTCGATGTCGCGGCCGCGACCCGTCACCGGATTCCCGTCGCGAACACGCCCGATGTCCTTTCCGACGCCACTGCCGAATTCGCGTTCTTCATGATGGGCGATGTCGCGCGAAAGCTCTACCCGTCCGAAGAACTCGTGCGCAGCGGCCGATGGGGCGTGTGGCATCCGCATCATCCCTGGCTCGGCGACAACGTGGCGGGGAAAACCGTGGCCGTGATCGGCGCCGGTCGGATCGGGAAGGCCTTCGTCCACAAGTGCGCCGGTTTCGACATGGACGTCTTGTGTTATTCGCGAACGCGGGACGAGAGATTCGCCTCGGACGTTCAGCGCGTCATGGACCTTCGCGCCCAACTCGGTTTCGGGCCGCGGCGGACGATTCGATATGTCGATCTCGACGAGGCATTGGCATCTGCCGACTTCGTGGCCCTTCACGTGCCCCTCATCAAGGCCGGTCCCGACGCCACCGTTCATTTCATGAATGAGCCGCGTCTGCGTCAGATGAAACGAACCGCGTATCTCATCAACACCACGCGTGGTCCGGTAGTGGACGAGGACGCTCTCGCACGCGTTCTGCTCGACGGTGGTATCGCGGGCGCGGCCCTCGATGTCTTCGCGAAAGAGCCCCTGCCCATGGACTCGCCGCTGCGGGACGAGAGGCTCTTCCTGAAACTGCGCCTTTTCAACCATCTCGGCTCGGGCACCTATCAAACGCGCCTCTCGCCAGACCCGAACGTGGGCATGGCGGGCCGCGCGGTACAGTCCGTGATCGATCGTCTGAACGGCGCTGATCCTGCTCAGATGCCGTGGGTCGTGAATCGAGGGAGCTTTTGATCTTGAGAAAAGAAACCACGGCGAACGTCAGGTCGCTCACTGCCGTCTTCGTTCTGCTCGTCGCGAACGTGGCCTTTGCGCAGGATCCGGCGTCGCGGCCCGAGCCATCGCCGACGCCGGCGCCTCGCTTCAATGCGGATGCGGTAAGGGCACTGCCCACCGCCGGTTCGCTGACCGCGCGCGTGGTTCAGCTGCCCTCGGGTCTGGTGCTCGAAAGGGAAGAAGGGGTTGGACTCTTCCCGGCCGAGCCATCGCGTTTCGCCTTCCGCGGGGGGGCCTGGACGCACTCGCGCATCGAGGTCGACGGTTTCGACCTGACCGATCCCTTCTTCGGCGGTCGTCCCCTGGTGTGGGGTTCGGTCGACCTGGGCGAGGTCTTTGTGCGGACCGATTCGCGAGGAACGGTTCTCGCTCACAACCACACGGCGTCGTCCGCTGCTGCGGGGACGAAGTTCCTGGTTCAGGGCAACCTGGGGTTGTTCGATTCCACCGGAACGACGGCCGATCCCATACCCTCGCTCGCCCGCGGACATCATCTCTTCGACGGACTGCTCGCGGTTTCGGGCTCGACGCCCGACGGCGTCACGAACTGGAGCGGCGCGCTCTCCGGCGTGGATGTTTCTCGTTCCGAATGCGACTCCGATCTGGAGCGCGCGACGGCGCGTCTGGGTTTCGAGGGACGGGTGAATCACACGCGAGGCGACGATCGGTACCAGGGTCTTGCGATGTATCAGGGCCGGCGAGCTCCCTTTGGTTTCACCACCGCGGAGACCCGGGCGACCGGAATGATGGCGGGTGCGGCGTGGATCCGCTCCTCCGCCAACACCGCAGGTCCGACCTTCGCGAGGGCGTCCTATCGCCGAGGAACAACTGAGGACCCGGAATTCGGAGCGGCCCAGCCCTTCGAGAGGCTTGTCGATGGCACACCCGCGATGCAGGTTCCCTACGATTCCACCGCCGGCAAGATCGAGATC
>Ga0138256_10006368_pt1 | contig 12482 bp, 16 predicted proteins | sample KNB2016incub_MG_FD_105486 | JGI IMG/M metagenome (GOLD analysis project Ga0138256, IMG submission 105486) | Active sludge microbial communities from wastewater in Klosterneuburg, Austria - KNB2014incub_MG | ecosystem: Engineered > WWTP > Activated sludge > Unclassified | place: Austria... | reverse complement strand
GTTGTCCCTAAGTCTTCAGGCAAAATTTCTAAAGGCGGTAGAAGAAAGGCGTATTCGTCGTGTCGGCGGGACGCGGGACCGAGAGATAGATGTTCGAATCGTAGCCGCGACTTCCAGAGATCTGCAATCGATGGTGAACAGCGGCTCATTCAGGGCGGACCTATTTGATCGCTTAAATATTCTACAACTTGAAACGTTACCTCTCAGATATCAGAAGGAAAGGATTTTAGAGACATTCTTGGATCAGTTGGAAAAAGAGAGAGAGACTATAGGTATAGAATTGCCGTTCAGAATCGAAAAGGATGCTCTTTCCGCAATCCAAGAACTGGAGTGGAAGGGCAATTACCGCGAACTTCGCAACTTTGCCACCCGTCTCGCTGTGGAATCTATTGATGAGGTGGAAATCACTCATCAATGCGTTAGTCGTATGGTGCGCGACAGCGACAGAGGCCCGCGTGTGGAGTTACCGATAGCTGATGAAAATGGAAGCTATCTGACAGTAATCCTCGACCCCGAAACTGATGATTTGGATAGTGTTTACGTAAAGGCGGCCGCAACATTTATTGAACACGCGTTAAGACGATCCAACGGGAATTTGCGACGTGCGGCGCGTTCGATCAATACTACTCATTCAACGATTTCGCGGATCCTTAAGAAGAACCAAGAACGTTTCGTTTCTCCGTCAAACCCCGCTACATCTTTCGCTGCGGCAGCGTAAAAATAACATCCAGGCTTATCGGATATAGAGGTTCGCAAGGTTTCGCGAGCCTTTTTTCTTTTGTCCGATGACGACTGGGGAAACAAAAATAGCGGTGGATAGGACTGTGGAGATAGAGATATGGAAATTCTGAATAGCGGTTCGTTCATTCCGCTTGATAATCGCGAGAAGATAGAACAACTGATCTTCACTGCCAGAACGCTCGCAAATGAGGTTAGTCAAAACGAGGGATTTCAAAGCAGCGGACAGACGAATCAGCAGATCGGACTGGAACTCTGGAAAGGTGCCGAGTATATGACCCGGTCCCATGAGGAAGTAACGATCCGGAACATTTTTCTGAGCAAGTTTCTGGAGCGGCTCCGAGATATCGAACGTGAAACGGTTCAACGGTCATCTACTCCAATCCCGCGTTCGAGTCCCCCCAGTCCTTTTGAGGAAGCAACGTTCGCTGAATCGAAGACCGATATCAAGGCCGATATCAAGACCGAATCTGCCATCGACGCAGAAGACGAGTTCCTCGGTATCGTTGATTCGAAAGAATCAGCCGAAGTGCGACCATCTTACGCAAACGAGTGCAAGCCCGAATGCGAGGAGGAGATCGTTTCGATGTTGGACTCGTCTGATACCTTCGCAAATGTCGAGCCGATCCGTGACCTAAAAGTAGAACTCAATTCTGCCCCAACTCCCGAACAAATTAACGAAGTCGCCGAAGTTCAAGAACATGATGCGGTTAAGTCCGCTTCTGAGGTTGAGAGTGACCCTGAGCCAACGCGCTCGATAGAATGGTTAGATGGCTCAGTGTCAGATCGAAACGACACTGAACAGTCCGTAAGATCGGTTGTCCTATCTGAAAAGGAACCGTATAACTTTGACACCTGCACCGTCACGGCCGTGATCCAGTTACTGCCCGAATCCAATGGTTCAAGAGACTGCATTGTCAGTGTGCGTTCGCATGACTTTGCTCCGCAGATCGCATTTACGAACCTTTGTAACGAAAGTGGTGAGCTATATCTATCCGATCCGATATCGATCGCCCTCGAACAGTACAGAAACTCACTGCCGCTACTAGCGGCCGAGAAAATGAAGAAGGAGCAGGCCACAACCAGAAAGCGAACTCCCAAGAGTGCTCCGAAAAGTCCAGATAACCCTTCTGAGAAGGCGGTCACGGGCGCCGACGCAACTTCAACATCAAGTGCAGTACCGCAGGAACCAGCGAAGGATCAACAGTCCCTCTTCGCTTCATAGAAAATCATGGAAAACGAAACTAATACGCCTCCGGATGAAAGTACGCCGGAAACCGCGAACGGCGCCGAAACGGAATCATCGGAAAGCACGGATGCGACAACTCCGGTGACCGATCCGAAGGCGACGATAAAGATCGAGGGCCAGACCTTCGAACTGGATTCATCTCTCGCACAGGAAGATAAGACACTTAAGGTTGTGCTTCAGCCGCATTTCGCTTCGATCGAGAACGCGAACATCACCCGTGAGGTTAAGGACGGCAAACTCAGCGTCACCATCGTCAAACGAGCTCAGCATAAGGGCTATGCAGCCTGATGAATCGCCTTTCGAAGTATTGCGGGCTGAGAACGAGCAGATCAATCCGGCGATCATTCTTGCGGAACGGCTAATGCGGCGGGAGGCGGCAGAACTTTTGAGCGTCGAGGAAGTAAATGAGGCCGAGAACATCCTAACGATCGGTACTCAGGAGATCGAAGTAATCGAATCCCACCGAAAGGCGTTTCAGAAGACCCCGGCATCAGCGATCGACTATATTCCGACTGGCTTCTGAGGTAAGGAGGCTCCATGACCGGATTAGGATCGGCGAGGGCCGAGAACGGAAAGCCGGTGTTTGGCTTTGGCGAACGTCTGAACCGCTCTCTCGAATACCTGCGATTTAAGGCAAAGAGCTACAACGCCATATATGCATGCGAAACAGTCTCCAGAGTCGTATCGGAACAGCACAAATATCGGCTCTATATTGAAATGTTTCCAAAAGACTGGGAACAATCAACAAAGAGTCTTTACAGAGCAGGTTATTTCAAGGCGTACAACGAACGTACGAATGAGTTCTTTCAGCTGATAAATGATAACCGCTTTCCATTGCTCGAATACTGGCATGATGATCCGGAGCTGGAACTTGAACGATTTGCCATCCCGCCGATGAACTTCGACCTGTGTTGCGAAGAAGTTGATTTCGCAAACCTTAGGGACAGTTACCTGGCCGGACTGATGTTCTATTTCAACGAAGATGAAGAGATATGGAATTACTTTTCTGAAAAGTACGGAGTTGATAAAGAGTCACTGCCAACGATCAAGACGGCACATGCAAATATCTGGAAAGAAAAGCATCGTTCAAAAGAAAAACCTTTCAGCGATCTGATCCGACTGGTCGATCACTCCACCGGTAATCCGTGGCTAGACGTTACTAACTGCCAATATCCGGAGTTCTTCGAATGGAATAAAGAGACTGTTGAGGGACTGACCGAGGCGTATAAGGCCGCAAACCTATACTTCAAAAATCTCGAACATTTGGATAGAAGGATCGAGGAAGATGCTCAGACGTTCTTTAGTGAGCTTATTTCATTCTGGAATACGGGAAAGATATCGTCGTGGAGGTGAAGCTAAGCGATGAATAGGCCCTTGCAAGTACCTGCCGATGCTTCTGCGGCGCTGTATTTCCTGCCGGGTCAATATCTCTTTGCCGATCTTAAAGAATCGTCTGTGTCTTTGAAGGCTCTTTCGAGTGACCAAGTGGCTAGAGCTTTTCGAAAGGTTCATACAGATACGGGATGGCTTGGTAAACGAGTCTTGCGTTACCGCGAGGCTCCCGAAGGCAACGCGATCCTCTCGTACGAACCAGCCGCAATACGAAAGATAACCATCGCTTTTGCTGACAAGGGACTTTTTGAAATCTCAGTTCCGCTGCCCCCTCTCATCCTTCTCGGTAAAGGACGGGAATATTATCTCTGGGCCGCGCCTTCATCTCACATATCGGCTAACACCAATCTTGCTGTTGCTCCTCTGCCCAATGTCGGCTCGGGTAAGATCTGCTTTGGAAAGAATGAAGTCCCTGAAACACATCCTTCTACTCTTAGCGAAGTGTGGAAACTGATCTTTGAAACGCCATTCAATGCTGACCACGCCGGCGAGCGATGCCTCACCGAACCGCAAGATGTACGCGAACTTCTTTGGAAACTGGCGGCTGACAAGGCGAAGAAGTTTCCCCAGTCCGAACTACTCTTATCAAGCACTACAATCGACGACGCATGGGAAACGATCGTTGAACAGCGAAGGTACGACTCACGGTTCTAAATAAGAGTATGGAAATAAGAAACGAGTTTATTGGTCACCGGATCGCAAAAGAGCGATTCGAGCCGATAGAAGCCATTCTTTACGAGTACCTTCTCGCGGGCAACGGCGTACTTCTACGAGCTCAGCGTGATGAATTTACGGTTTCAGTTCCTCTGGTGTTCAGAGAGATAAAGGGCCTTCCAACCGCATTTGTAGGTATCACATGGCTTAAGCCAAGAGTTCCAAGTCGTGTATGGGACGAGATTTGCAAACACGCCCAAATTTCCAACTCGAAGGAGAATTTTAGAGAGGAACTTTATCTTATCTACTGGGACAGCGAGCGATACGCGTGGGAGTGGAGTACGTCGAGCAGTGACAGGACATATGCCTCAACCATAGCCGATGATAGACGGCCGGAATACTCTGAGGCCTGCATCGAGATCCATACGCACCCGGATGGGGCATATCAGTTCAGCACTGCAGATGACCGCGACGAATCGGGAAAGTTCCGCATCTTCGGGATAATTGCGGACGTTCACGATAAACCAAAGATTAGATTCCGCTGCGGGATCTACGACCACCTTGTCCCAATTCCATTTTCCTGGATCGGACACTTGCCAAGCGGAGTTGTCGATCTGAATGAGGTCGAAGCTCTGCTTCAGATGACGTTGTAATGGAAATCGATCTTAGCTTCTCGCAGGCCGCTGTCGTAATGCCGGTCGAATACAGCACCCTTCGATTCATTGTCGTCGGTGCCGGAGGAACAGGTTCTTTTATCGTCCCTGCTCTAGCCCGATTGATCTTCGAACTGAAGCAGCAGCAAAATAAATCTGCTGAAATGCTGATCGTTGACCCGGACGTGGTAGAAAACGGAAATATACCGCGCAGCAATTTCTGCTTCGCGGAAGTTGGGCGGTATAAGGCGCAGACGCTTGCCGAAAGAGTTGCTACGGCCTGGGGAATAGAAACCAGTTTCTCGTGCGAGAAGTTTGATCCCGAGAGACATCTTAAAAGCTCGAACAGCGATTACAGGAGTCTGACGATCATCGTCGGTTGCGTCGATAATTACCTTGCTCGGCGAAAGATGCATCTGGCACTTGATGAGTTTCGCGGTTACGGTGACGCGTCCAGACTCTGGTGGATAGACGGTGGGAACGGAAGATCGTCGGGCCAAGTATTGCTCGGTTCGACGACCAAGCGCCTTAAACCCGAACAATACTTCACGGGAACTAGTATCTGCCGAGCACTACCTGCTCCGTCGCTTCAGCACTCCGATCTTCTTGAACCAGAAAGAATTGAAACCAAGAGCGATGTGTCGTGTCCCGAACGGGTAAGCCTCGGTGAGCAAGGCCTTAACGTAAACCAGCGAGTAGCGATCGAAATCGCAGAGATCCTTTCGTCAATGCTATTGACTCGATCCTTAAAACGGTATGCGGTCTATATAGATGTGGAGAGCGGCACTACAAGATCGACCTACATAACTCCAACCGCTGTTTTTGGGAAGAGCGATCGCCCGTGCTTCGACGGCAAGACAAATAGGCGGCAGACATCATGCGAATAGCTGAAAAGCGTCAAACCTGTATGTCGAAACTATTATCGGAAGAACTTAAGAACGCTCTGCCAAAGATTGGTGACCAAGAGGGGAACAAGGACCCCGCCGTCTTTGCCGTGTTCCGCTTTCCATTGAGCGGATGGATATGGTTCGTAACAGAAGGCGATTCTTCCCTGGACGACATTTGCTTTTTTGGTTATGTCGTCGGGCTTGAGCGCGAATGGGGATATTTCTGTCTCAGTGAACTGGAATCTGTTGACATCGACGGGATCAAAGTTTGTCGTGACGAGGCTCACGTCCCGAGGCCATTATCCGAGTGTCTTCAGCAAGACGGAATCGTTAAAAATTGAGCGGTGGACAGGATGCGAATGGAAACACAAACGTCTGCCGGAATTACCGGCACGCAGGTATTGCCGTCACTAGCATCTTCGGTGCTCCGAAACGTCTTCGGTGGTTCTCAGATAGAGGATACATCGACCGAAGAAATTTCTCCGGGTTCTTTGGTTGATCAGCGGTCCAAAATTGCCAGAGAAGTACTGGCTCGGCTTGAAACCAGAAAGGACCGAGCCGCGACGGAGTTGGGCATTCGTGCTCAAGAGGTTGAGTCTCTTCCATTCGATCTTTCAACACTGGAAAGTGAAGGCATCTTCATGAACATCGATTGTCGAGGTTTCGGTAGTCTTGTTCGGCAATTGGAATGGAAAACTCTTGGAGTTCAGCTACCTGAGAATGCGGCCGTCAGAGTGAGTCCGCCGCGAGCCGGGTTGCTGCCTGATATCTATCGGAATCGCCTGATGCGAGGAGCCGCTCAGGCTCATAACGCCCTCAATAAATTCGGCTTCCGATTCACGCTTTGCGAGACCGTCTGGGGAACAAGCGAGTACAAGTGGATTCCGTGGACGGCGTTTGAAAGTTTTGAAAAGGCATATCTCCAAGCCTGCGAAACTCTCGCCGCAGCAAAGAGGGAGGTTCTTTCGAAATACGACGAAATCCTCACAATCCTTCAGGACAGTTTCTATCAGCTTGCGAGAGATTCTGCCAACAGATTCGAGGCCACGAGCGACGAAGCCTTTGATAGAGAGGAGTTCGTTAATGCGGTCGCGGCACAAGCCATCGGAATGGTCCCGACACGCGAGATGATCCGCGATGGCCTTGTGATAACAATGAAGCCGAAGGTGATTATTCTCGGGTCGGAGATGATCGCCGAGCGAAACCTCGCAAAATCTCTTGCACTCGAAACCACTCGTATAAATTCTGATCAGATAAAGATCGATCTTGAGATCGATGCAAAACGCCGCATCGAAGAAATAAAGGTCGATGAGGTGACTGCTGAAACTCGGCGAGAACGCGAGGTTAAGGAGCGTATCCGCGAGATGAAGATCGAGGCGGCAAGACGCGAAGCTGAAGAAGCCGTTTCTCCGATCAAGGAAGGCTTTGCCCAGATAACGGCGAAGATCTTCGATTCCGCTTCGGAAATGGCAGAACGAATGAAGGACGCGGAGTTTGTGTCAGGCTCTTTGGCTAAACGGGCACGTCAGATGTGCGAATGGTATCAGTTGATGAACTTCACGGGCGATACATCTCTTGAAAATGTTCTCGAACAACTACAGACAGCCGCCGGCAGCGAAGCGAAGCAGCGTTCGCCGGAAGAGATGCGAACCGCTCTAAGCGACCTTCTGAGGATGACATCCGTTCATTCAAAGAAACTCCTTGATGAAGATCGGCTAAGCGCTCTCGAACTCTAGATCAACGAAGATGAGGTCTTAAAAATGGCAAACTTCGACCTGAGCAAATACATCCCGGTTCACGCACGCATTGCAGAGTTCTACGAGAAGTATCCGGACGGCCGGATCGTTACAGAGATTATAAGACTTAACGAAGACAGCGGTTTCGTATGTATAAAAGCCGGAGCGTACCGGAACCGAGATGATGCGGAGCCTAGTTCTACCGGACACGCCTTCGAGATCCGGGGGCAGGGGTATGTAAACACAACATCCTTTATCGAAAACGGCGAAACAAGTGCTGTCGGCAGGGCGTTAGCAAATCTAGGGTTCAAGATCGACAACGGCATCGCCTCAAGAGAAGAAATGCAGAAGGTCGAAAGAATGACCGAAGCAGCTAAACCGACCGGCAACAATGGACGAAACGGCCATAACGGGCGTCTTGTCACACATTCCGTTTCTTAAACACTTTCCAGTAAACAAATAATGTCTGAATTAGAAACCGGTGCCGACAGCATCCGGAAGTTCCTGCATGAGCTCGATATCAGGATCAGAGCCCGATATCCGCTTATCGCGATCAATACATTCGAAGAAGACCGAGTTAGAGAGGCATTGATCGATCTCGTCTTTCAGGATAGGCATAAAGAAAAGCCTCTCTATTTTTGGAGCCGGCCAAGTGGTCTTCAGAAGGTATCGGATCCAAAGGAGGGACTGCTAAGCTCGCCTCAAACGATCGGCGACACGGAAGATCCAGAAAGTCTACTTGGCTTTATCAGCGAGCAGAAAACAGGTATCTTCCTGCTGTGTGACTACGCACCTTACATCTCACCGTATGGGCAGGAAGACCCGTTACTGGTTCGACGACTTCGTGAGATCGCCTGGAAACTAAAATCGACGAAGGCCACCATTCTCTTTGTAGGACCGAATTTTCCCGAACTAAAAACACTCGAAAAAGAGGTCACGCAGATAGATCTTGATCTTCCGAAGGAGTCCGAGATCGAAGATTCGATAGAACTTCAGTTTGAGAACCTGCGTTCCAATGGTCTCGATATCAGCCTTACTAAGGAAACCCAGGTTGCACTGCAGCAGTCTCTCCTTGGTCTAACAGCAGTCGAGATCAGCAATGTGGTAGCTAAGGCAGTTATCAGCTGCAATGGTCTCAATCAAGACTCGATCAATGTCATCCTTGAGGAAAAGAAGAACGTAATCCGAGGCAGCGGTTCGTTGACTTATGTTCATCCTGAACCGGCAAGCAACCTAGGCGGCTACCAATCACTCCGAGCCATCCTCGAACGCGCAGCCTACACTTTCAGTCCGAGAGCGAAGGCTCGCCACGTCGAACCCTGTAAAGGCATACTGCTCGTCGGCCTGCCTGGATGCGGAAAGGATCTCTGTAAACGTGTCGCTTCAAGCATCACAAACCGAGCATTACTGGATCTAGATTTCGGTTCGATTATGGGAGAGGGCGGGGGCGTCATCGGTTCCTCGGCAATGTCGATAAAGCGCGCTCTATCTATCGCCGGAACGATCAAAGGCATTCTCGGTATCAGTGAGTTCGAAAAGGCAGTCTCAGGAATGAAGTCGTCCAACAAGACGGACGGCGGTGAGACAGCACGAACCATCTCCTACCTCCTCAACTGGATGCAGGACAACCAGGATGTTCTTGTGTTCGCTACCGCCAATGACGTACGCGATCTCGAATCCGAGCAATTCAGGATCGGTAGGTTCTCATATATACACTTCGTCGATCTTCCCGAAACAGAGGACCGTAAGGAGATATTCCGGGTTCACCTTAAGAAAAGAGCACTCGATGCGGAACACTTTGATCTCGACAAGCTCGTAGAAAAAAGCAAGGACTTCTCCGGCGCGGAGATCGAAGGTGCAGTACAAGACGGAGTCCTTGAAGCCTTTATCGACGGTGACCGGCAAGCCGAGACTCGCGACATTATTAAAGCTGCCGAGAACATCACGCCTACAGCACAGATGATGAGCGAGAAGATAGAAGAGATCCGAAAGTGGGCCCGGAACAATATCAAAGGCGTGGGCTCTAGAATCAAAAATACTGGCATCGCCGGAAACCGCACCGATCGAATCTATGAACTTTAAGTAGGGAGAATTTCAATGAGTAAATACATGACATTCGACTCTCAGTCGTTTCCGAATCGAGAGCTGCTTCTCGAAGCCTTGGCCGAATGCGGATTCGCATCTCCGACTGTGGGAACCGACATTCCTCTCGAAGGATGGGATAAACACGATCCACAAACGGCGGACGTCGTAATCAGGCGTCGTGAAGTACGGGGACGGTCGCTTTTAGGAGATATCGGCTTCAGGAAAACGTCAAAGGGCTACATTGCCGTCATCGACGACATGGACTTGAATTACCACTTAGGGAGGGACTTTGTGGTCAGGCTCCAGAACAGCTATCACGAAGCGGCCGCACGAAAGGTGGCTAAGAAACTCGGCGGTACGCTTATCAAAGAACGGATCGGAAAGACTCTCAAAATACGTATCAAATATTGAGAAGGGAAATGGTGGATTATGCCCGAGATTGAATTTAAGATCGATACAGAACTTGGAACCTGCAAAACCGAGATAAAAGGGTATCAAGGCGCCGCTTGTGAGAAGACCGCGAGACAGCTAAAGGAAGTTCTTGGCGATCCTACTGGTGAAACTAAAAAGCAAGAGTATTTCGTCACGCCGAGATGCAAACTGACCGGCAAACGAAAATGAGCAAAGAGATCACTTTCATACTTGAACCAGACAGCGGGAAACTCACGACCGAAGTATCAGGTATTTCCATCGAGGTACTCACCAATCTAAGAGATGACCTTGGCACCTCCCAGAATGTGAATTGCGGAAAGCCGCTCCAAAAAGATGTTGCTAAACTTCCACTGTCAACCGCATCCACTTGCAACGACAATCAGTCAATCTGGCTGCATCGGATATATCACAATTCGGTCGTTGATGGGCCTGGTAGAAGAAGCGTAGTTCAAGTTGCGGGGTGTTCGATTCGTTGTCCTGGATGCTACGTTCCGGAAACACATTCTAGGCAGAACGGACGTTTGGTCAGTGTCTCGTCAGTTGTTGAAGAAGTTATGCTAAACAGGTACGGCCATGATGGCGTAACAATTCTTGGCGGGGAACCATTCGACCAACCGGGTTCCGTCGCCGAGATCGTATACAGGTTGAAGCGTCTTGGCGTTCATATCACGATTTATTCTGGTAGCACGCTTGAAACTTTGAACGGACAAAACGACAGTAATATTCATTACATCCTTACTCATATCGATCTTCTAATCGATGGTCCATTCATACGTGAGCTCGCCGACAACGTCAGTGAGTATCGAGGTTCCCGAAATCAACGACAAATTTCTCAATTGACGAGATTGGGTTAAGTTAAGTCGCTGTTGACTACTAATCCGTGAACTTAATATGCGGTAATTTATCCAACTCATTGACTGTTTATAGTAATCCATGAACTACCGCTATTCGGCCTGCCTAAGACCTCAAATAGCGGTGGTCGTACAAGCCAATTTCGATCAATCTGCATAGGGTATGATTATTCTCTAACTTCTTCTACCTCGCATGCGAGGTAGTGTCAGAGCGGATATTCCCACACCAACGGGTTCGATGCATTTATCGAGAACGTGTACGTAGGCCGCCAATTTGGCGATGATCTGAATACGGTCAATTCCATAGCGAACGGACAGCGCGGAGCACTCTCTTCACAGACCTACTGGAACGCGACGGCTAATTATCGGATCGAGCGGTGGAAAACAACATTCTTTGTTACCGCAAAGAACTTGTTCGATCGTACCTTCATTATCGATCGCAGCCGCGGCATTCTGCCGTCCACTTCGCGGCTTGTTCAGTCAGGAGTTCACATAAGGTTTTAGGGGCGAGGAAAGTAGGAAACAAATATGAAGATGAAGATGTTTTTAGGGGCGGCCGCCGCTTTCCTCCTTATTTCAATGACCGGATGCGGACTTGATTCGAACACGAACGGTGCGGCGCCCAACGGGCTAGTGAACTCTGCAAGTACTCAGAAGGTCGTTATCGCACTCAAACCGGACAAGATCCGGATCAAATACTGACCGAGGGGTCGTCGGATGAGCAGAGCTTTGACAACCTCCCGAATGTTTCAGTGGTCCAGAAATTGATGTCTACAAGAAGTAAAATTATAAGGTTTGCCCTCGCAATCGATGAATCGCGGATTAGCCAGAAGCCGGCCGAGCACTTCGTGCTTTTTATTCCGCTGGCGCGGGTCCGTATATCGAAGATCTTTTATAAGTCAGATTCGTACATATTGTTCATCAGCATCTGAACTCTTCCAGAATGATCGTTCCATTGCCGGGCATCGCGGTCGAATTATCTCGGGTTCAAGAAAGCCGGTCGGAGTCGCATCTTTTCAATTTCGACTGCTGCTCGATATTCCTCGGGTGTGTTCAAGTTTAAGAACAAGAATTCGGAGCCTTGAATATCTTTGATCTCGGAAAACCCAATTACCCGTACCTGGAGTCGTTCACGCAATCGTTGTATTCGCCATTCACCATCGGACAACATTGTTTCGACCTTGGGAAGGCACGGGTCCCGCCGGTACAGCCCACAAAGCGGCTGATTGCGTCCATCTGGCTGTTCGGCGAAGATGGCATCAATATGATTCATTTCCGAGTCTAGGCAGTGCCGCAAAATGTCTACCATCCGAGTCATCAATTCGCCAGTGACAAATGGCAGGTCGCACGCGAGTACGGCTATCCACTCGGTTTTAGCGCTCACAAGCGCTGTATATAATCCCACGATTGCTCCGCGGGCGTCTCTCATAATGGGATGATCTTGAATTATCGGAAGCGAAGTAATTGCGTCATTTGAATTGCCGACCAAATAAACTGTGTTTGCGATCGAAAACATGGCACCGGCTGCCCGATCTATGAGCGTCCTGCCTCCGACCAACAGTGCCGCTTTATCTTGCCCCATGCGTCGGCTTTGGCCGCCTGCCAAAACAAATCCATCAATCAAACTCATTGCGTTCTAAGAAGATTCTCCGGTTCTCTCGTAACTCCTCATTGTTGGCTTAATAAATGAAAAATAATTGACCACAAGACAAATCACGGAAAATAAAGAAAGAAACACAAACCCGAGCGTATAAGATCCGGTGGCGTCCTTAACAAAGCCGAGTTCCAGTGGTGGAAAAAAACCT
>Ga0138256_10006367_pt1 | contig 12482 bp, 6 predicted proteins | sample KNB2016incub_MG_FD_105486 | JGI IMG/M metagenome (GOLD analysis project Ga0138256, IMG submission 105486) | Active sludge microbial communities from wastewater in Klosterneuburg, Austria - KNB2014incub_MG | ecosystem: Engineered > WWTP > Activated sludge > Unclassified | place: Austria... | reverse complement strand
CAGGTGCCGCCGGCATTAGGCGTTCCACCGAGTTGTGCGAAGAGATCAACCGCACCATCGGTGCTGCAGACAGTGAGGGTAGCATTCACACCGGGATCAGGTGGCGTATTGATCGTGGTGGTGACGGTGGAGGTCGCATCCGGGCATGGTGCCGTGCCAGTAATGGTATAGGTGTAGACCCCAGCGCTCATTGTTCCTGGATCGAACATTCCGCCAACTATCGGACTTGGGCCGCTCCAAGTGCCACCGGCATCCGGTGTTCCACCGAGCTGTGCGAATAAGCTCACAGCCGCATCGGTGCCGCAAAGTGTGATCCCCCCGGGAGTACCCGCATCGACGGTGGAGCCCACAGTGATCGTCACGGTGGATGTGGCAGGACATCCAGCATAACCATCTTGGTAGATCGTCACCGTGTAGACCGTGGTGGTGGCCACCGTGGCGATCGGGTCGGCGATGCCAGCGTTGTTCAACCCCGTGGTCGGGGTCCACGCATATATGATCGTGCCGTTGCCGGGGGCGCAATCCGCGGAGCCATTGAAGGTGACGCCGGAAGCCATGGGCGGGGTGTCGGAGAAGACCGTGCTACCCTGCCCATCCAACAGTTCGTAAGCGTGCTCCGCATTGAAAAGCAGGCTTGGCTGATAGCTGATCTGGATCGACTGTCCGTCCAGCACATTGATCGTGTAGCTGATGTTCGTGCCGTTGGCCATGCCATAAACCGTGGGCACCCCGTTCACCGTGACCGTTACAGTGGCGCCGTCCCACCCATCACCGAACGTGTCGAAAAGGTTCAGCGTGTAGATGCACGGAGCGGGTGGAATGATCCCGTTCACAACAGCGTTCAACTGCACATCGCCCGGTGTACAGATGGTTTGATCGGCACCCGCATCGACGGTGGGTCCGGGAATGATCGTGACCGTGACGGTCGTATCGTATATGCAGCCGAAGTTGTCGGTGGCATGATACACATAGTTGAAGTTCCCGACACCCGGTGGTGTCACGCAGATCTGGTCGCAGTCCCCGGACGTGGATGTGATGTTGGGTCCGGTCCACCACGTGCTGTCGCACGCGTTACCGTATACCGGCGTGAACTCAGTGAGGCCCGGGAAAAGTGAGGGGTCGAAATCCAAGGAGAAGCCACAGAGGAAACCATTGTCCAGCGCCCACATATCGCAGATCTGCAACGTCCATGTACCGTTGAGCGAACTTCCAAGCAGGCCGGTGAGCGGGTCGACGCTTTCGTACGACCCCGCAGGTAGCGTAACCCCGGCGTTCGCGGCCATGGTACCGTTCGTGGCGAGCGGGTCAATACAGTAGCTCCAACAGGTTCCCGGGTTCGGGTTCGCATCGTCGAGATCGTCCGGAATGCCGAGGAAAGTGCCCGCCCCGCCCTGTTGATGAAGGATCACCGTCTCGCCGCTCGGGCTGATGATGGAGATGATCAGGTCGCCCAAGAACGAGTGTTCGATATCAAAGCAGATCGCATTGAGGTCGTTGATGTTGTTCAGTGTTTGCCCCGGTGCGAATTGCGAGAAGGTGAGTTCGCTTATGAAGCAAGAGCCCACATTGTCCGGCAATAGCACCCCCGCTCCATAGTTCGCATCCGGCGTGGCGCTCCAGGTGACAGCGTTCACCTGGCCATCAAGGCATAGTGTTTCGCCAAGGCACCCGTACTGATCTCCACCTGTCCCCGTGAACGTGGGCTCCGTTCCCACAAGAACTTGGAGGTCCACCAAATTGGTGCTCGCGCAACCATTGTTGTCTTCCAGGTAAAGTTGGACCACATATTCGCCCGGGATGTTGAACACATGGCTCACTACGGGCCCTGAGGAACTCGTCGTGCCATCGTCGAAATCCCAAAGCCATTGCGCGATAGAGAAACCTGGTGCGGCGAACGAGGCGTTCCCATTGAAGTTGACAGCCTCACCTGCACATATCTTCGCCGGGGCACCGCCCACCATGGAGGCCACCGCGGTAGGCCGTGCGCAAGGCGTTGTACAACTGATACTGCCCGCGAAGATCCCCAGTCCCGCGTTGTTCGAGTGCCACACAAAGGTGAGGCATCCGGTCACATTGCCAGCACTGGCAGAGATCACCTGCCCCTGCAACGTGTTGCCGGTCCAATTGCCGATCAGCGGCGCGCCGGTGTTGTCGCCATCGTAGATCGTCATGTTGTCGATCGGTACCGCGCCGTTCGCGGCCATCAACGCGGTGATGAAATTCACCGAGATGGCATCTCCCGGATTATCCGGGCAGATCGTATAGGTATAGTCCTCATTGTTCGAATAGCCCGAACCACCTTGGCCACCGCTGTCCAAGAAAGCACCCACGCAGGTGTTGTCCGTGCCATTGAAGATCACATAGGCCTGCGCACATACACCACTCGAGAGGGCCCAACCACCGAGAAGAAGAGCATTGCGGGCCAGCCAGCCGAGGTAACGCGGGTCGCAGCGACGAAAGGCTTTTCCAAGAAGCCTGCACGGCGAACCTATGGGGCGTTGGTCCTGCACGTGTTCCCGGGTGAATGGAACGCGATGAAAATAGGACCATCCTTCCACCCACAGCGGCCCGACCCAGCCTATTCGGCGAACACCGTGATATGGACGACGGAAGGTGGGAATACAGACAGACCAGGGCCCCTCGACGTGGATTCGGCTATTTCATCAAGGTGATATGGCCCACGAATTCCCTCTTCTCCAAGGAATACCCGGCCTTCACCTGCAACTTGTAAGGGTATACACCCTGCGCCAGCACTTCGCCACCGCTGTTGTTCATGGTCCCGTTCCATGCCAGTGCCGGATCCGCCGAACGGAACACCAGCTCACCCCACCTGTCGAAGATCATAAGTTCGAAATCCACGTTGGAGATGTCGTTCCCTACAATGGAGAACGTTTCGTTAAGGCCATCGCCGTCCGGCGTGAAGGTGTTCGGAACGTAGACGAGCAGAACATTCTCGACCTCCACCAAGCGGGTGATCGAATCGGGACAGCCCAAACTGTTGGTCACGTAAAGCGTGACAGGATAGCTGTGCCCGAACTGGTCAGGGAACGAGAATACCGGGTCGGGATCTTGCGAGGTGCCGAGCCCTGCGAAATCCCAATCATAGGTCACCGCATAGGGTCCTGCCTGTTCGTTGAACTGCAGATGCGGCCAAAGAATGTTCGCCGGGTTCTCGGACCAACTGAACTGGGCCTCGGGCAGGGGAAGCACGGTGACAAGGTCCACCATAAGCGTGGTATCCGTGCAACCGTTCGGCCACGTAACTATAGCGCCTACATCGAACGCGCCGAGATCAGCGTAAGCATGGCTTACCACCGGTGGACCACCTGTGCTCACACCATCCCCGAAGTCCCATTCCACGGTCGCGCCACCAGTGGTGTCCTCCAAGGTGAAGGTCACGGCGAAGGGTTCGCAACCAATAACGGAGTCTACGGAAAGGATCAGCAGCGGGATGGGTGTAACCTCTACCCAGCTGCAGCGCTCCAACATTGGGGTTTCACAACCATCCGATAGGGTCAAGCAGACCAACTGCGAAGTGGTCACTATGATGGTGTCCGAGGCATTGAGGCCAGGTCCTTGACCCCAGTCGTACATGTAGTTCCCATCGCCTCCCATCACGTTCACGGGAGCCAGCACAACCGGGACCTCAGGACAGGTGATCACGGTATCCACGATATCGAACTGGAGGAACGGCCGCACCGTCACTGTGACGTCGAGCGTGTCGGAACTGCAACCGTTCGCGTCCAAGGCGAACACTGTATAAGTGGTGGTACCGTTCGGGCTAACGCTGTGTGGACCATTGCCCATCAGCCCGTTGGACCATTGCTGTTGCAGTGTGCCTGTACCTCCTTGTGCGAAAGCGTCGAGCAGCGCGTTCCCTGTTTTGCAGATGGTGGTATCGTCCACCAGCAGATTGATGGTCAACGCGGATGGTTCATTGATGATCGCCGTGAGCGTGTCACTGCATCCATTGCCGTTCACACCTTCGATGATCACGACCGAGTAGGTCCCTGCAGGGCCGGTGAACGTATCTGCAACGGCCGCGGTCGTGGTCTGCACGATCGTGCTGTTCTGATCGGCCCATATGTAGTCCCAAGGCCCCGCGTTCCCAACAGTGCTTATCGCGATGGTTCCGGAACTTGCCCCGTTACACAACAAGTCGGTCGTAACCAGAGCGCTGGTGTGGCTGTTGGTCGTCATTGTGACCTGCCCTGTCTCTGGGCACCCTCCCAATGCAGGTGAGGTGTACACATAGATCCCGTCCATATCCACACCCGCCTGGAAGATCCCGGAATGCGGGTCGCTGTTGGGGTCCAGCCAGTCGCCTCCCGGCTGCGGAGGTGTGGTGAACAAGGCAAAGAGATCGACCGGTGGATCGTACAGGCATACCGTATCCACTGCCGGAGGGACCACAATGGCCGGCAGCACATGGACAACGATAGTGATGGTGGATGTGAGCGCCGGATTTCCATTATCGGTGCCTTCGAAAGTCACATAGTGGTAACCGACATCGGTCAGCGCCGGAGTGAAGCCGGCAGTGATCGTGGCTGCGAGCCCCGGGCTGCTGGAGATGATCGTGAAAGAGGGAAGAGTAGGGGCGAACGCGGTGGGGGTGGTGATCTGGTTCGGTTCCGGGGACAGAAAGACCATCTCGAACAAGGCAGGTTGGCCAACACACAAAATGAGCGAATCGCACACGCTTTGGCCACTGATCACCGGTGGAACGTTCGCTGTAGTGATATCGGTGCTGAAGCTGAAGTACTGGTCGTCAAGAAAACTCACTCCATCATTGAGTCCGAAGGGACCGTCATAGGCCGTCCCAGGTTGGTCGAACCGGCCGAACTGGATATAGTCGATGCCATTGCCCTGGTTGGCCCCGACGCTGGCCGGTGTTCCCCCGAAGCCGTTCACACCGCCGCTCGCACTGCCCGTGGTCCACTGCATGTCCTTGTAGCAGAAGCTAACGTTCGCACCGTTCGGCACGATCGGGTCGGTCCCGTCCGTGATGATCAATTGGAACGTGTTCACCTTATCGGTCATGGAATTGAAGTACCCCACATTGGTCCAATTCACATAGAACGCGGTCGGTGTGGCTTTGTATTGAACGATGTTGTTGCCTATACCCGGGCCTCGCAGGTCCACGTCGGCCCAGAAAGGAGCGACCATCACATAGTCCAGGAAAGGGAACCCTGTGGAACTGAACGTGCCGTAGTACTGCCCAAAGCTTACGTTCCCGTTGATATTGATATAGGCCGTGTTCCAGAACTGTCCGTACAGATAGAACTGGAACGGGAGTATGATGGGGCCATAACTGCCATCATCGGCATTGTGGAACCCGCTTGCGTCCCATTCACTGCTGTTATCCACCGTCGTATAGCTCGCATCTGGTGTGATCCAGCAATCGCATGTGGTGCCGCCCCCGCGTTGTAGGTAAGGATCGTTCACGACCGTGCCGTTCGGAGGCGCTGGAAGTGCTGGGTGATTGGCCAATTTCCAAGCGTTGTAACTGGCTTGATCGAAGGGTTGTGCCGAAACGGTCCCGACCGCCAGGAAGAACACAAGGCTCAGGTACCCGAGCCAAGGCCGTCGGGAGCATACGGCCATGCCGGAGCTGAAAGATGGGTGGTGCATCTGAAGCAAGACGAGCCTTCCCGGAACTGCGGTGTCTGTCTTCGCAAAGATGCGTCGATCCGCGCGGACCTAGGTGATCACATCGTCAGGTGGTCGACGCGTCTACGTGAAAAGGGAAGGCCCCGCATGGCGGGGCCTTCCACGTCTCCGATCTACCCGGGATCAGCGTACCAAACTGACCTTGCCGTTGAAGGTCACTTCGCCCAGGTGGGCTCCTTCTTTTATCTGGGCCATCCAGACATAATCGCCGGTGGGACAGGCTTCATTGCGGTTGTCAACTCGGCCGGTCCAAGGTTTCGTGGCGTCAGAGGTCTCGTACACTTTGCGGCCTGTATTGGCATCATGCACCGCCAACTGGAAGCGCACACCAAGTGTTCGTAAAGCGTCCGGCATGAACAGATCGTCCTGGCCATCCCCATTGGGTGAGAAGGACGCAGGGGCGTCCAGGTTGTAATCCCGATCGATCCGGATCTCACGTTCCTGTTTGTCCACACAGCCTTTTTCATTCGTCACGGTGAGTTCCACAGGGTAGACGCCCTTTTTCAGGAACACATGGTCCGGATGTGCGATGGCCGAGGTGGTCCCATCGCCGAAATCCCAGTGGTAGCTGCGGCCACCCTGGGAACGGTTCTCAAAATGCACGGAGGGAATGTGCCCCTCGTACTCCATTTTCATGGTGGTGAAGGTGGCCTGCGGAGCTTCGTGGATCACGATCAGGTCGCTGCTCGGCTTGCTTTGGATATTGCCCCCGCCTGTGTTTGATAGAGACAGCATCACCTCGAACTTACCCGATTTGGCGAATGTGTGATCGGGATCGCTCTGGTTGCTGAAACTGCCGTCGCCGAAGTTCCATAGGTAGATCGCGTTCTCCGGCATGCTGTTCACGGCGAACTCGATCGAGGTCCCCGGGCATCCTTCCGTAGCGCTCGCGCGGAAGGCCAGATCGTTCGGACGATCATTGGAGGATGTTGCTTTCTTCACTTCGCCGGTCATGACCTCCCCGGGTCGATCGGCCGCACTCTCTTTGTTCTGCCGCGCGATGGTACTGGAGGTCGGCTGTGTTGCGTGTTGTCCGCTAGTGGAGGCGACGTCCGCTTCTTGGATCTTGGTGGACGCTTGAGCATCAGCGGCCCCCATCCCTTCCGCCGCGGTCGGCTCGATCTGGGCCTTGGCCCGTGGGCCATTGGGGGTGGGGATTTCTTTGCCAATGGCGGCGATAGGTTCGTTCCGGAGGAACCAATATGAGCCCGCCCCGATGGCCAATCCACCGGTCAAAAGAAGCAGGTAGAGCCCTACAGAGCCCCAGCGACCGTTGGTGCCACCGGTCAGCGATCGCTGCAACTGGGCCCAGTCGGCGGAATTGTAGGGAACTTCGAACTCCTCGAGGGAATCCTTGATCCGTTTTTCGAAAGCGTCCATGGAATTCATGTTCTAGCGCACACGCCCTGCTCAAAGCAGTTTGTGTTCCTTTTTAAGCAACTTCTTCAGGTTATGTTTCGCTTTGGCCAGGTTGCTCTTGGATGTGCCTACACTGATGCCGAGGGTGTCGGCTATCTCCTTGTGGGTCATTTCCTCGAACACATATAGGTTGAACACCGTGCGATAGGCCGGCGTGAGCTTTTGCATGGCGTTGATCACATCGGCCGGTTTCAGGTCCAGTTCTTCTTCCTGGCCCACATCCTCCAATATGTCCTCCTCATCCTGGTTCTCGAAGTCCTCGATGCTCCGATCCGTTCCTAGCAGCAGGTATGCGTTCTTGGTGCGCCGGAAGTGGTCGATCGCGGTGTTCACCATGATCCGGCGGATCCAGCCTTCGAAAGAGCCGCTCCGATTGAACCGGTCCATGCTCCGGAAGACTTTGATGAACCCGTCCTGTAGGATATCCTTCGCTTGGTCGGCGTTCTTGGTGTACCGAAGGCATACGGCCATCATTTTGCCGTAGAACAACTCGTATACCTTCTGCTGACTGCGTGATTCCCCCGCGACACACCCGTCGATCAGGCCGATCATGCCGGGTTCCAAGGCACCTTCCATCCGCTCCGTGGCCGGTAGACGACGCTCGATCGGTTGGGTTGCCAGGCCGTGCAGCATGCGCGGTATCGGGATCGCCGTGAAAGTAGTCATCCTTGGTACGAAGACGCAACCTCTTAAGAAAGGATGCCTCGGGGCATGCGATGAGTGGCGGGAACGATGCGTTCGGGCCTAGGGATCGTGTACAACCCTTGGGCGATCGGATCGGGGAGCCGCCTATTTTCGCGCCGCGTCCTGATGTTATGGGCGCTCAAACACGCGAACGCGATCGCCATGAAGATCACTGTTGTAGGGGCCGGCAATGTGGGTGCGACCTGTGCCGATGCCTGCGCCCGTTGGGAACTGGCCAATGAAGTGGTGTTGCTCGATATCAAGGAGGGCTTCGCCGAAGGCAAGGCCTTGGACATCTGGCAGACCGCCCCCATAAGTTTGTTCGATAGTCGGCTGACCGGTAGCACCAATGATTATTCCAAGACCGCGCACAGCGATGTCGTGGTCATCACCAGTGGCCTTCCCCGCAAGCCTGGCATGAGCCGGGATGACCTCATCGCCACCAACGCCAATATCGTCAAGACCGTCACCGAGCAGGTGGTCAAGCAAAGTCCGGAGGCCATCATCATTGTGGTGAGCAACCCGCTCGATGTTATGACCTATTGCGCCTTCCTCACCAGCAAGTTCCCCGCGCATCGGGTGTTCGGTATGGCCGGTATCCTGGACACGGCCCGGTACCGCGCTTTCCTGGCCACTGAGTTGGGTGTGAGCCCCAAGGACATTCAAGCGGTACTGATGGGCGGGCACGGTGACACGATGGTGCCGCTCCCGCGCTATACAACCGTAGGTGGGATCCCGGTCACGGAGCTGATCGCCAAGGACAAATTGGACGCCATTGTGGAGCGCACCAAGAAGGGTGGGGGCGAGATCGTGAACCTGCTTGGCACAAGTGCCTGGTATGCGCCCGGGACCGCCGCCGCTCAGATGGTCGAAGCCATCGTTCGTGACCAGAAACGCGTGTTCCCCTGCTGCGTTTGGCTGCAAGGGGAATATGGTCTAAAGGACATTTACATGGGTGCCCCGGTGATCCTGGGGCGCAAGGGTGTGGAGCGGATCATCGAACTTAAGCTCACCAAGGAGGAAATGGAGCTCTGTGCCGCGAGCGGCAAGTCGGTGAAAGAAGTGATGGACGTACTTGACAAGATGAACAGCGTCACGGCCTGACCGCGGTTCGCACAGAAGGAATAATGAAAGAAGGCGCCTTCCGAGGCGCCTTCTTTCATTGCCCGACCACCGCCACTAACGGGCTATGAGCAAGCGGGCCCGTAATCGTATGCCCATCCTCTCCACGAGCACGGTATACGCTCCTGAGCCCAAGCCTGAGATACCAACGAGGGCCTTGCCTTGGGGCAGCGTGCCGGTCATCACTTCCTGGCCCAACGCGTTGACAATATGGTAGCGGGATCCGGGGACCAGATCCCCGTTCACAAGGATCTCGACCTGTTCCTGCGCCGGGTTGGGCCGAAGTTCCAGTGCTCCGCTGAGGTCAAGGCTTCCCTGGCCAACCCCTACACCGAAATCGTTCCGCCAGAACCCGAGCCCACCGCGGTAGTTGCCGGTAAAGGCATCCACGAAGCCATCGCCGTTCATGTCCGCCACCGCTATGCTGCTCCTAGATCCTTCTTTGATGTCCTGGAAGGTGCTGTCCACCAAGTTGAAGCTACCGTTCAGATTCCCCTCGATATTGTTGAAGTGGTGGATCCAGCCCGCCTCGGAGCCAACCAAGAGCTCGCGCTCGCTGTTCCCGTTAAGGAACATGCATGGCACACTGTACCCGGTCACGTTCCAGTATTCGGCCACATCCAGTTCGCCAATGGTATCGTTCTCCAAATGCCACACCGGTGCGCTCAAGGTTCCTGTGTTGCGGAAGTAGTTGATGTTCCCGTTCCGCTCGCCTACCAATAGATCGAGCAAATTGTCCCCGTCCACGAGGAATAGCTGTGGTGTGGCGAACATGCCCACGTCCATCGTCACACCCAGGTCGTCCGTGATGTTCGGGGTGATCAGCTGAAAATCCGCGACGGGCCCAGTTGCGATGTTCCGGAAGAAATGCATACGACCCTGCAGATCACCGACGATCATGTCCTTGTCCCCGTCGTTGTCGAGATCGCCGAAGGCAGGGTACATGGCCGCTCCGATCCCGCTGGCGGACAAGCTTTCCCAATCGGTATCGACCACGATGAAGCTTGGTGCGGTAGCTGTCCCGGTGTTCTCCAAGAGCGCCATTTTGCCCGGGTAGTCCCCACCCGGTTGGTAGTAGCCATAGTTCGAAACGACTAGATCCATCAATCCGTCGCCGTTATGGTCGAAGATTACGGGATAAGCACCTTCGCCGAACTCCAACATATCCCGTTGGAAGAGGTCTTTCTGCTGCCAGTCGAAGATCGGGACCTCATCCGTACCCGTGTTCAGGTAGTACCACATGCTTTCGAAGTCCTGGGCGAGGGAGGTGGCGTTGGGGCTCACCACCAGGTCGCGCTTACCATCAAGGTTCACATCCACATGGAAGGCTCCCGGGAAGATGGGTAGCTGCAACGGCACGTCGTAGTTCGGGTACGTACTGTCCTGGGCGGTGATCAGCGCATCGTTCACGGCCCCTCCGTTGAAGAGGGTGGTCAGGTTTTCATGAGAGATGTCACCGAGCGTTAGTTCCTTGTCCCCATCGTCGTCCAGGTCCATGGTCAAGAGGGTACTGCCGGAGTGAGCGGCGGCCCGCTCGGTGCCATCGATCGGAAGATGGTATTGTTCCTTTAGTTCCCGGACCGCCTTTTCGATCCCGATGGCGAATTCCGGGTTGGGCACGTTGAAACCGCAGGAGTCGAACAGATCAACGCTGTTGGTGTTGGGGTCCTCGGAGAAGTAGCCCCAGCAACGGTTGCGCACCTCATAGATCAAGCTGTCGCAAGTACCGTATTGCTCCATGCTCAGGTTGCGGTGGTATTCCACGTAGGCGCCGAATATGCTGAAGGTCAGCACGTCCAGGTCGCCGTCACCGTCCATATCGTCGATCGCGGGCAGGTCGACCTGTGTGACATAGAGATTGGGGCTCCAAGTGGGCACGTAATTGCTTCCCACAAGGGAATAGGCCAGTTCGAACTCCAGCTCACTACCAGTGCTTACGTTCTTATGGACAGAGAATCCGCCCTGACCAGGTGAGTAACTGAAAAGGTCCTGTTTCCCGTCGCAATTGTAGTCCCGCAAATACGCCCAGCTCTCCAGTTCATTGAACGGCCAGGTGGTGCTAATGATGGGATCATAGGTGTAAGTGCTGCTGCCCGGACCACCTTGGTGGATCAATGCGATCACTTCGTTCCCTGAGCGGTCGAAAATGAAAAGGTCCTTTTCGCCGTCCAGGTCCATATCGGCCTGAGATACCTGGCACCAGTTCAGCCCGCCGACCCACGGCATGGCGAGGGTAACCGTGTCGCGCACCACGGGTAGGCCTCCGTCATGCTGAAGCAGGAACTGCGCCTGCATCGCGGGGCTCAGGATCAGGAGCCATGCGGCTCCCCAAAATTTGTGGATGGTCATGGTCGAGGGTCGATGGATGGACGAGGCAACCTATGCCCACGTTGCTTTTTCCATGGGCAAAGCTAGGCCTGCCGATCGCGGGTCGGCCGCATGGCCCACCTTTCTATATTTGCCGCCCCATTGTCCGGCCTTCGCCTATCGCGAAGGAGGACGACCATCGAAATCCCCCTATCGGTCATGCAGAACAGAGGTGCGCTGTGGATCTTCACCATCCTGCTGGCGCTCGCGTGCTTGTGGCAGTTGTCCTTCTCATTGTTCACCTCCCGCGTGGAGAGCAAGGCGCGTCAGGATGCGGGCTTCAGCGCCGATTCCGTCTTGGCGGTCGTGGGTAACGCGGGGCTCGATCGCGATTCGGTGCTTCTGGTGCAGGAGAACCGCATGCTGCGCGACAGGGGGCGGGACAAGATCTATCCGCTCTTCGGTTATACCTACAACGAGTGCAAGGAGAAGGAGATCAACCTCGGCCTTGACCTGAAGGGGGGTATGGCCGTGACCTTGGAGGTGAGCATTCCCGAACTGGTGGCCAACCTGAGCGAGAACAGCGACGATGCCACGTTCGCGACGGTTATGAGCAGCGCTCGCGAGCGTCAGCGCTCCAGCACGGAGGACTTCATTACCCTGTTCGCCCAGGAATGGCAGACGAAGGCCCCCAACGCCAAGATGGCGGCCGTGTTCCATTCCGCGGACAAGAAGGACATGTTCCCCCGCGAAGCGAGCAATGAAGAGATCGTCGAGGCCCTGCGCCGTGAAGCGCGCACCGCGATCAATAACACGGAGAACATCCTTCGCAACCGTATCGACAAGTTCGGGGTCGCCCAGCCCAGCATCCAGAAACAACAGTTCAGCGGACGCATCCAGATCGAACTGCCTGGAGTTAAGGACAAGGAACGGGTGCGCAAAGTATTGCAGAGCACGGCCAATTTGGAATTCTGGGAGACCTACGACAATGCGGACGTATACCCCCTCCTGGAGGAGGCGAACAAGCGGCTCCGCTCCAATGCCCCTTCTGGTGGGAGCGCTGCGGATAGTCTGCTGGCGGCCGCGGATAGTGCAGCGCTCGCAGCGGACAGCACCGCACTACCACTGGATACCGCCGCTCTCGCCGCGGATAGTGCCAAAGCGGACAGCGCTACCGGGGAGGATCTGCTGGAGTCCTTGGCGGCGGACAGCGATTCGACGGCACTGGACACGGCGGCAGGCAGGGAGAACTTCATCAAGGAGAACCCGCTCTTCGCGGT
>Ga0138256_10006366_pt1 | contig 12483 bp, 9 predicted proteins | sample KNB2016incub_MG_FD_105486 | JGI IMG/M metagenome (GOLD analysis project Ga0138256, IMG submission 105486) | Active sludge microbial communities from wastewater in Klosterneuburg, Austria - KNB2014incub_MG | ecosystem: Engineered > WWTP > Activated sludge > Unclassified | place: Austria... | reverse complement strand
TGGGACGGCGGGCTGGTCTCGAACACGCCGCTGCAGTACGTGCTGGACCAGCCCGGCAAGCGCCGCCGGGTCGTTTTCCAGGTCGATCTGTTCGCGGCGGTCGGCGCACTGCCCACCACGCTGCCCGAGGTGAGCGAGCGCGAGAAGGACATCCGCTTCTCCAGCCGCACCCGGCTCACCACGACCAACGAGCTCGACCGGCAGGTGATCGCGCAGGCAGCGCAACGGCTGCTCGCTAAGCTGCCACCCAAATTGCGCCACGACCCCGATGTGCTCGCCCTGTCGCGCGTGCGCTGCGAACACGCGGTCGACGTGGTGCACCTGATCTACCGCAGCAAGCACTACGAGAGCCAGTCGAAGGACTACGAGTTCTCGCGCCTGTCGATGCAGGAGCACTGGGCTGCGGGCCAGGCCGACATGGCCCACACTCTGCACGATCCCCGCTGGCTGCAGCGCGAGCGTCACCCGCACGGGGTGCGCGTGTTCGATCTCACCGGCGACAGTCCCCACCTTTACAACTCGGAAACTGCCTCATGAAGCTCCAGGACAAGGTCTGCATCATCACCGGCGCTGCCAGCGGCATCGGCAAGGAAATCGCCATCGTCTACGCCCGCGAAGGCGGCAAGGTCGTCATCGCCGACATGAACAAGGTCGCCGCCCAGGCCACGGCCGACGAGATCACGAAGGCCGGTGGCACAGCGATGGCCGTGGCGATGGATGTGACCAGCGAGGAGCAGGTCAACGCCGCGGTCGCCGAGGCGGTGGCGGCCTATGGCGGCGTCGACGTGCTCGTCAGCAATGCCGGCGTGCAGATCGTCCATCCGGTCGAGGACTTCCCGTTCGCCGACTGGAAGAAGATGCTGGCGATCCATCTTGACGGAGCTTTCCTCACCACCAAGGCCTGTGTGCCGCACATGAAGGCATCAGGCAAGGGCGGCAGCATCATCTACATGGGCTCGGTGCACTCCAAGGAAGCGTCGGTGCTGAAGTCCGCCTACGTGACTGCCAAGCACGGCCTGATGGGCCTGTGCAAGACCGTGTCCAAGGAAGGTGGCAGGCACGGCATCCGCGCCAATGTGATCTGCCCCGGCTTTGTGCGCACGCCGCTGGTCGACAAGCAGATCCCGGAGCAGGCGAAGGCGCTGGGCATCAGCGAAGACGATGTGGTCAAGAAGGTGATGCTCAAGGAAACCGTCGACGGCGAATTCACCACGGTGCAGGACGTGGCCGACGTGGCGTTGCTGTTTGCCAGCTTCAACTCGAACGCGCTGACGGGCCAATCGCTGGTGGTCAGTCACGGCTGGTTCATGCAGTGACGATTCGCCGCTGAAAGGCCCCGGCCTCGCCCGGCCACGACATCGTTGGTGGCCGCCGGCGGCTTCCCGATGCGGCGGGCTATTCCTTGAGTCCGTGCTTCTCCAGCCGGTATCTCAGGGTGTCCCGGCTGATCCCGAGGGCGCGCGCCGCCTGCGACACGTTGTGATTCGATTCGGCCAACGCCTGGATGAGCAGTTCCCGCTCGCGGCGATCGAGCGCCGAGCCCGCCTCGGTCGATGGCGCTGCCGGGGCCGCGCTGCCGGCCGCCGAGGTCGACGTCGCGGTTGAAAGCATCAGCTCGCGCGGCTCGATGGTGTCGCTCGCGGCCAGCATCACCGCCTGCTCGATGACGTTTCGCAACTCGCGCACGTTGCCGGGCCATCGATAGGCGGCAATCGCCGCTTCGGCCGACGCCCCGAGCTTGATGCCCTCGCGACGGTATCGCTGCCCCATCAGCTTGCAGAAATGGCGCGCCAGGAAGACCGCATCGTCTTCGCGTTCTCTCAGCGGCGGAACCATCAGCTGCAGCACGCGCAGACGGAAATACAGGTCTGCGCGGAACACCCCCTCGGCGACGCGCGCTTCGAGGTCGTGGTTCGTTGCCGCGACGATGCGCACGCAGACCTGATGTTCCTGCACCGAGCCGATGCGCCGGAAACGGCCGTCCTCGATGACCTTGAGCAGCTTGGCCTGCAGCGACAGGTCCATGTCTCCGACCTCGTCGAGGAACAGCGTGCCGCCATCGGCGGCTTCGAGCAGGCCGATCTTGCGTTCCTTGGCGTCGGTGAACGCACCGCGCTCATGGCCGAAGAGTTCGGTCTCCAGCAGGGTGGGCGGCATCGCGGCGCAGTTGATCTCGATGAACGGCTTGGCGCTGCGCGGGCTCAGGTAGTGGCAGGCCCGCGCGACCAGTTCCTTGCCGGTGCCGGTTTCGCCACCGATCAGGATCGGCGGCAGCATGCCCTCGGCGTCGATCGACGCCATCCGCTCGATGCGCTGCTGCAGTTCCCGGATGGCCGGAGACTGGCCGAGGATCGACTGGCTGGCGCTGCGTTCACGCGCCTCGAAATAGCGCAGCCGGCTTGCATCGCGCTGCTGCTGCATCAGCACGTCGATCCGTTCGCGCAGTTCCAGCAGCGACACCGGCTTGGTCAGCAGGTCGTTGGCGCCGGCCTTCATCGCGTCGACGGCCAGTTCGATGGTGCCGTGCCCGGTGATCAGGATGATGTGGACGGCCGGGTCGCTGGCACGGATGTGCTCGATGAACTCGAGCCCGGTGCCGTCCGGCAGCCGGTAGTCGAGCACCAGGGCCTCCGGCTTCTGCGTCTCGGCCAGGGCCTTGCCTTCAGCCACGGTGGCCGCGGTCGACACCGTGTGACCGAAGCGCTCCAGGTACTTCGCGGCATTCCTGGCAAAAGTGACTTCGTCGTCGACGATCAGGATCGTGGCCATGGATCAGATTCTCGGCAGGTCGATGCAAACGGTCGTGCCTTCGCCCGGGCGACTGTCGATCTGCAGCACGCCGCCCAGGCCTTCGACGATGCGCTTGGCAAGTGGCAACCCGAGACCCAGCCCCTGCGGCTTGGTCGTGAAGAACGGCCTGAAGATGTGCGCGAGCACCTCTGGCGTCATGCCGGGGCCCCCGTCCTTGACTTCGATGCGCACGGTACGGCTGTCCGTCTCGCGAACCGTCACATCGCAGCGCTCGCCCGGGGGGATGGCCTCGGCGGCGTTCGAGAGCAGGCTGTCGAACACCTGCTGCAGCAGGTGGCTGTCGGCCTGGACCACGGCCTTGGCGATGTGGCTTTCCAGGGACAGGGTCTTGCGGCTGCGCTGGAAGGTGATCTTGTGATCTGAAACGCAGTTGCGAAGCACGCTGACCACGTCGACCGGCTGACTCGCCTGCACGCCCTGGTTCGACAGCCGCAGCAATTCGGTGATGCGTGCCGAGATGCGGTCGACCTCGCGGATGATGTCGCGCGAGCAATCGGCACTCTGCTCCGGAGGCAGCTCCAGGCCCAGTTCGGCAGACGACCTGATCGAAGCCAACGGATTTCGGATGTTGTGTGCAACGGACGAGTCCAGTTCGCCCAGCGCAGCGACGGTGCCGGCCTCCAGCAGCTTGGTGTGCTGCTCGCGCATCGTGCGGTCGGCACGCCGGATCAGCCAGAACAGGCTCACGAACAACGCCACGGCGCCCCCCAGCGCGGCGATGGCGACCTGTCTCTCGCCCTCCTCGATGGCCTCGGTGAGTGCCAGCGGTGCCTTGTACAACTCGACCACGCCGACGACCTGGTTGTCGCTCGGGTCGACGACGGGGATGTAGGTTTCCACGAAGAACTGCACCGACGGGGACAGCCCGATGTGTTCCCTTTTGGAGAGGGCCTCGTGGCTGATGCGTCCCGACTCGACCTCGAGCTTGCCCGCCATGGCGTGCTCGAGGTCATCGTTGTCTGTGAAGCGGCGTCCCACCATCGTCGGGTCGCTCGACCAGACGACGGTCCGATCGATGCCGTACACATTCGCGCGCAGCATGTCCCGCATGTTCGCGAGGTGCGTCACGGTGTTCTTGAAGTGTTCGACGACTTGCGGGTCGTCTGTATGCCGGAGATAGGCGAGCGTGCCGTCGGACACCAGGATGTTCTGCACGAAATCGCGCGAGATCTCGCCTTCGCGCTTGAACATCTGGCTGGTGAGGAAGCGCGACACGACCCAGGCATTGGCCATCGCGATCAGCACGATGACGACCGCACTCAGTCCGGCGAACCAGCGCAGCAACTGAAACGGGGCGGGTTGGGACGGGGGCATGTTCGGTGGCAAAAAGAAGACTCTGGGGCTGATTCTGGAGTGCGGTCGACGGTGATCGTAAGCCGTGGGCTGCCTCGCCTCGGCGAGCGGCGGGTGCCCGCGGATCGTGGTCGGGGCCGGGATGCACGCTTTGATCGCAGTTGCCGTGCCCGCAACCGTGTGCTCGACAAAGCGTTTCCAATCAACCACTTGGGTCTGCCAAGTTGGGGTGTTGACTGCGAAGTGGGGCATATCGCGCAGTTGAAATGGGTGATATGCCCCAACGTCCCCGGCGAGCCCGGGACCACTACTTGAGGAATGCGCGCACCGAGGTGATCGATTCCTGCGCCGCTTCCTCGTGCGGCAGGTGGCCGACCCCGGGCAGCGACACCAGCTTCGCGCCGGTCATTTCCTTCAGGTAGTCGGCCGAGTTGGCCAGCGGGATCATCGCGTCCGCCTCGCCCCACAGTAGCAGCGTCGGTGCCCGGATGCTGCGCAACAGCGGGCGCGGGTCGACCAGCACGGTCTGCTGCATTCGCGCGATCAGCGCCTCGCGGCTGCCCGGCGCCAGCATCAGGTCGTGGTATCGCGTCGTCAGAGCCTCGTTCAGGAATGCGGGACTGCCGTAGGCCGGCGCCAGGCTCATGCGCAGCAGCGGCTTGGGCAGCACGAAACGCATCAGCCTGACGGTGGCTGGCACTTCCGGGGCCTTGCCATATTCGAAGCCCGGGCTCGCGAAACCGTCGGGTGCGATCAGCACCAGCTTGTCGACGCGTTCCGGGTGCCGTGCCGCGAAGGTCCAGGCGATGCGGCCGCCGATCGAGTGTCCGATCACGCTGGCACGTGCCACGCCCAGGTCATCCATCAGTGCGCGCAGCAACTGCAGGCTGCGCGCGTCGGTGTAGTCGCCGCTCGAGTCGGGCGAACTGAGCCCGCTGCCCGGCAGGTCGAAGCGGATCACGCGGTGATCGGCTGCCAGCACCTGCGCCCAGGGTTCCCAGGTGTGCAGGCTGCCGCCGAAGCCGTGGATCAGGATCACGGCTGGCGCGTCCTTCGGGCCGCTGTCGCGCACGTGCAGCCGAACGCCGGCGATCTCGATGATGTCGCTTGGCGATTGCAGGTACCGCGCTTCCAGATCGGCCCGGTCCTTGTCCGGGGTCCAGAGCCAGAAGGCGATCAGGGCAAGCAGCAACAAGAAGGCTCCGGTGGCCAAGCTGGTTTTCAACCGCACGCTTTCGGCAAAGAGGAATCGGCTGTGCACTGTGCCATGAACGCCGATCGGGCCACGCATCGTCTGAGGCCGGGGCGCACGACCGCGCGCCCCGGGCGAGCTTCAAAGTGTCGGCAATAGCACCTTGCCAATGACATGGATGACGCCGTTGCTGGCCCGCACGTCGGTCGCGAGGATCGGCGCTGGCGTCGCGGTCTGGTCGGTGATGGTCGGCGGCGTGCCGGCGTTGATCGTGATCGGCTGCCCGGCGACGGTGTTCACCGGGGTGCCGAACGGGATGTCGGCGGCCAGCACCTGCGAGCCGAGCACGTGGTAGGTCAGCACGGTGGAGAGTTGGGGCGTCGTCAGTCCCGCCACCGTCGATGCGATGTCGGCGAAGGCTCCGTTGGTTGGCGCGAACACCGTGAACGGACCGGTGCCGCTCAGGGTGCCCTGCAGGTCAGCCGCGACCACTGCACCGACCAGGGTGTCGAACAAGGGGTTGACCTGGGCCATCTGGACGATGTTCAACACGCCCGGTGGTACCAGCACCTTGTCGATGGCGTGGATGACGCCGTTGCTGGCGTTGACATTGGCAGCGGTCACTCGGGCGGTTGTCAGCGCAGCGTCGGTGATGGCCACACCGCTGGTGGTGTTCAGCGAGAGCGTCGCCGGGCTGCCCCCGAAGCTGTAGAGCGTTCCCTGGGTCGCCCCTCCCGCGGCAAGATCCGCGGCGCTCTTCTCATCGGGCAGCAAGTGGTAGGTCAGGATGTTGGCGAGCACCGGTGCCGGCAGCGCGTCGACCATCGCCGCGGCGCTGGCAAAGCCCAGACGATTCGCCAGTTGCGTGAAAGCCGCATCGGTCGGCGCGAACACCGTCAGGTTCGCGTTCTTGTTCGTCAACGCGCCTGCTACACCGGCCTTGTTGACCGCCGCCAGCAGTGCGTTGAAGCCCTGCGCCTGTGCCACCACGGCAATGTTTTCGTGGTCGCTGCTGCCTCCGCCACCGCCGCATGCGGCCATCAGGCCCGCCGTCGTGAAGGCGAGCATCGTCTTGAGGAAACGGGTCATCACTGGAACTCCTGAGTCGGATGAAATACGCCCGTCGGGGATTCGACGGGCCGACCCAATGACTCCAGCGTGAACTAATTAGTTCAAATAAAAACCGACTGGTATTTATTTGGACGTATCGGTGCGAATTAGGGCTGCGCGGACGCCGCGGCGTGGGTGACGGGCTGAGCTGGGCTCGAAGGCGCGCTGAAAACGTAGTCCGCCAGATCCGGCACGCGCACCGACTGCACGTACTCCCGGGTAAACCCGGGGAAAAGAGCAAACACGCGGCCGTTCTCCATCCGGTACCAGCTGCGGCACTGGCTCCACACCGAGGTGCCGAGCCGTGCCTGCAGCCGATCGTTGTGAGCTCGCAGCACCTCGGGTCGCACGTCGATCCAGCGGTGTTCCCCGGCGCGCACCGCCTGCATGCACGCGATCGCGTGATCGACCTCGGGTTCGATGTAGAGCAGCGTCGAGGTGTGTCCGGTGGCGGTGTTGGGGCCGAGCATCAGGAACAGGTTCGGGAAGCTCGACACCGTGATGCCGTGATACGCCTCGGGTCCGTGCGCCCAGGTTTCGGCCAGCGTGCGGCCCTGCAGGCCGGTGACGCGGATTGATGACAGCAGATGTGTCACGTCGAAGCCGGTGGCGCAGACCAGGGCGTCGATGGTGCGCTCGCGGCCGTCGGTGGTCACGATCCCGTGCGACGTGATGCGTGCGATCGCATCGGTGACCAGCTCGACGTTCGGCCGCGTCAGCGCCGGGTAGAAATCGTTCGAGTAGATGATGCGCTTGCAGCCCAGAGGGTAGGGCGGCACGAGCTTCTGCCGCAGGGCTTCGTTGCCCACCTGCTTCTTGCGCTGGGCTCCCGCCGCGGCCAGCAGCGCACGTCGCGCCAGCGTACCTTCGTCGAATCCGCTGCGTCCCCACTCGAGCACCTGGGACCAGTTCCAGCGAACCATGGCCGCATAGGGCGGGAATTGCGCCAGCAGACGATCGAGTGCGGTGTACAGCCGGTCGCGTCGCGGCAGGACCCAGTTGGCCGTGCGCTGGAACACATGCAGCTGGAGCGCCTGCTCGGCGATCGGTGGCACCAGTTGCGAGGCGGTCGACCCGGTGCCGATCACCGCCACGCGCTTGCCGGTCATCGCGTAGCCGTGATCCCAGCGGGCCGAATGCAGTCGCTCACCCTGGAAATCGTCCAGGCCGGGAATGTCGGGCCACCTCGGCTGACTCAGCGGCCCCGCGCTGCACATGAAGAAGCGCGACTGCAGCGTCGAACGGGCGCCGTCCGGGCGCTCGATGTCGTGATGCCAGTGGCCGGTCGCATCGTCGAAACGAGCGGCGCTGATGCGTGTGCCGAGTCGGATGTGCGCGAGCAGGCCGAAGCGCGTCGCGACCTTCTGCATGTAGGCCTGGATTTCGGGCGCCCCGGCGAAGCGGCGCGTCCAGCCGGGGTTGGGCGCGAACGAGAACGAATACACGGGCGACGGCACGTCAACATGGGCGCCCGGGTAGGTGTTGTCCCACCAAGTGCCGCCGAGGCCGTCCTGCTTTTCAAGGATCACGAAATCGTGGATGCCGGCGCGCTTGAGCTTGACCGCGGCGCACAGCCCCGACATGCCGGCGCCGAGGATCACCACCTCGTGGCTCGATGGCTGCGTGCCGGTCGCTGCCGCGAGCGGCCCCATCAAGAAGCGGGCGACCCGCTCGATCGCCTCGTCTGCGCTGCGCAGCACGCCGCCGCTGGTCTGGAACACGTGCCAGCGGTGCGCGGAAATCTCGCAGCGGGTGTCGACCCCGGCGGCCTGCAATGCGGACTCGAGCTGGAGGGCCTGGCCGTGCAGCAGTTCGTCGGTGCCCGCCTGGATCAGCGTCGGCGGGAGGCCGCGCAGGTCGGCAAACAGCGGTGACACCCGCGGTGCGTCGGGTGAGGTGTCGCGGAGGTAGTGCGCGGCGCAGGCGGCGGCCCAGGCCACGCTGAGCATCGCCTCGCCGCGAGGCTCGGCCGCGGGCACATCGCGCAGGGCCACATCGACCCACGGCGAGAAGAGCACCATCGCGGCGGGCAACGGCGAGCCGCCTTCGCGCAGCGCCAGTGCGGTGGCGAGCGCCAGTCCGCCGCCAGCCGAATCGCCGGCCAGCACGACGCGCTGCCCGCCGCGGGCCAGAGCACGAAATGCGGCCACGGCGTCGTCGAGCCCGGCTGGAAAGGGGTGCTCCGGTGCGAGTCGGTAGTCGAGCGAAAAAACCGGCAGCCCCGTGACCAGTGCCAGACGCGCGGTCAGCGATCGGTGCGTGGCGGGCGAGCCGACGCAGTACGCGCCGCCGTGGAGGTACAGCACGACGCCTGGCGGTGCGGACGGGGCCTGCGCAGACCGCAGCCATTCGCCGGGCACGCCACCGACCTCAGCGGGCTCGACAGCCACGCCCTTCGGGATCAGGGTGGTGCGCGACAGCGCGAGCAGCCAGCGGCGCTGGAAGCCAATCGACCAGCGCGGTGAAAACACCGGCTTCAGCAGCAGCTTCAGCGAAGTCCGCAGCAGGGCGGCCTTCAACCCTTCGACGATCCCGCTGGGCTGGTAGACGATCATCGCAGGCTCACGGTGAAAAGTGCGGATCGTATCCGGCCGGGTTTTCTGTGGCATTTCCGCACGCGACTTCGCACTGCAGCGCAATTTGATACATCGTGATACATCATTTAACCGCTGCGCCGGTACGCTCCTTTGGGCTTGTTTTCTTGGGTCTGTCCGTGCCACAGCGGCGCGTGCATTCCGTGGTGATGTCAGTGACGGATGGGGGTCCGTGCGACGATGAATGACTATCTCTTGTGGGGCGCTGGTGCCGTGGTGGTGCTGCTGCTCGTCTTGCTGCTGGTGCAGCGCCGCCGCACGCCTGCACCGCGTCGGGAGCAGCCTCCGAGCCGTCCTCAGTCTGCCGACTCGGCCACACGGGCTGCCGATGCATCGCCTTCGCGAGCGCGCGGAGCCTCCCAGTTCGACACCGTCAACGCGGTCCACGATATGGCTCTGGCGCCCAAGGAGGGCGTCGATGTCTCGCTGGAGGCGGACCGCGAAGCCGCGGAGGCAGCCGAGCGTGCCGCGCGTGCCGAGGCGGACCGCGAAGCTGCGGAATGGGAAGCGCAACTGGTTGCCCAGCTGCTGGCCGATCAGGAGCGCGAGCGCGCCGCCGTCGAAGCCGAGCGCCTGGCTGCCGAGGTCGCTGCGGCTGCCCCGCCCGAGCCTGACGAACAGGCCATCCGGGAGCAGGCCGACCGCGAAGCTGCCGAATGGGAGGCCAAGCTGGTCGCACAGCGCCTCGCCGAAGAGGAAAGCGAGCGCGAGCGGGCGCGTGTCGAGTCCGAGCGTCTGGCCGCCGAGGCCGCTGCAGCCGAACGATTGCAGCGCGACGTCGCAGCCCATGCTGCGCTCGAGCAGGCGGCCCAGCAGCGTTTCGAGCGTGCCGCCGCCGAGCAGCAGGCGCGTCTGGACGCCCAGCGCATGGCGGAAGAGCAGGCGCACGCCGAGGCGGCACGTCTGGCCGAGGCCGCCGTGGCCGCGGCTGCCGCAGCCTCCGCGCCGTCGAGTTCATCCGCAGGCGCGCCCGAAGTCCCCCCGGCTGCTGCAGGTCCGCGCACGCCCGAGCAATGCCTGGTGATGATCGCCGACGACTCGAAGGTGGTTCGAATCAAGACCAGCCGCCTGCTGGCCAAGCACCTCTATCGGGTATCGCTGGCCGAAGACGGGCTCGACGCCGCGCGGCAGATCGAGATCGACCTGCCGGACGTGCTGATCACCGATGTCGAGATGCCCGGCATGGACGGCTTCGAACTCACGCGCCAGGTGCGCAGCAACCCCCGCACCGCGCACATCCCGATCGTGATGATCACTGCCGACGACGAGAAGCACCGCGCCGATGCCGCCGAGGCCGGTGTCAGCGTGCTGCTCAGCAAGCCGTATCCCGAGGACCAGCTGCTGTCGTACCTGCAGTCCACCCTGAGCGGCGTGGCAGTTCACTGAATTCGCGGAACCGGCGACCCGAGCGCCGCACCGTCAGCAGGTCGGGCGCGCACGGGCGGAGGGAGCTCCCATGGACGACAAGGTCATCGTCAGCAACCGCGGTGCGCTGAAAGCCAAGTACGGCACGGGTGGTTTCGCCAAGGTTGTGGCCGCGATCCGCTCGCTGATTGCGGCGGACAGGCAGCGCGGCATCCGAAGCCGGCTGGTATTTCTCGACGAAGCGGCGGCGATGAAGAGACTGGGCGCCACGCCGGTCACCTCGGCGTCAAGCACGCGTCAGGCGAAGGCCGCGATCGACGCGGTGTTCCGCGCAACGGATCCCGAGTACCTGATGATCCTCGGTGCGCCCGACGTGGTGCCGCAACAGGACCTGGCCAATCCGATGTTCTCGCCTCCGGATGATCCCGATGCCTCGGCCTGGGGCGATCTGCCCTACGCCTGCGAGGCACGCTATTCGCGCGACGTGTCGGTCTTCAAGGGCCCGACACGTGTCGTCGGACGCTTGCCCGACCTGGCCGGCGCCTCCGACCCGGCCTACCTGCTGGGTGTGCTCGAGAGCGCCGCTCGATACCAGTCGCGCGACGTGGCCGACTACGCTGCGTACTTCGGCTTGTCCACGCGCACCTGGCGAGAGTCGACGGCGCTCAGCCTCTTCAACATCTTCGGCAATTCGAAGGCCCTGACGCTGTGTCCGCCGGCGGCTGCGGCTCATGCCAGCGCCCGCCTGGCGCCGCTGATGCATTTCATCAACTGCCACGGCGGCCAGGCCGATCCGCAGTTCTATGGCGAGGATGCGAGGCATCGCTTTCCGGTGTCGCTGTCGAGCACGAAACTCGCCGGCAAGATCAGACCCGGTACCGTCGCAGCCGCCGAATGCTGCTACGGCGGCGAGATGTACGACTCGGTGACGCTGGGTCTGCCGATGCCGATCGGCCAGCATTACCTTGCGCAGGGTGCCTGCGGCTTCCTCGGCAGCTCGACCATCGCCTACGGCCCGCCCGACAGCAACGGTGCAGCCGACCTGCTCGCGCAGTACTTCCTGCTTGCCGTGCTGGAGGGAGCCTCGACGGGCCGCGCCCTGCTGATGGCTCGTCAGCAGTTCGTGCAGCAGACGGCCGAGCTCGATCCCGCCGACCTGAAGACGCTGGCGCAGTTCAGCCTGCTTGGCGATCCGGCCGTGCATCCGGCCCGCGTTCCGAATGCAACTTCGTTGCCGCGTGGCTTGGCGTCGGCAGATGCATTGCGCATGCAGCGCCGCGAGCGACGTGCCAGGCTGCGCGCCGTTGGAGACTTTCTCGAAGCGACCAAGCCGGCCACGTCGAAGCCACAGGTCGATTCAACCTGCTCAGCGCAGGTGCGTCGCTCGCTGGCCGGCATCGCAAAGAGCGCCGGCCTGCCTGCGAAGCAGTCTTTCGTTTCGTATGAGGTCCGGGCCCCGGGCGGGGCTTCGGTTGCAGCGCCTTCCGGTGCCCGCGTGCGGCGTGGCAAGGCGCCTGCGGCAGCCACATCGGTGCGCTATCACGTCGCGATTGCCACGCCGCCCCGTCCCGGTCGGGCTGCAGCAGCCCCCCTGTCGGCGGTGGCGGCTGTGGCACGCGAGGTCGATGGCCGCATCGTCGCCTACCGTGTCTACGAGCAGCGGTAAGCCGATGACGGTTTCCGATGCCGGGCCGCAGCGTGTCGATGCGCTGGAAGGCCGTGTGGTGGCCGGGCCAGTGGGCGCCGGCAGCAAGAGCCAGCGCGAGGCGGTGTGGATCGAGACCGCGCAGGGTCGCTACCTGCTGCGTCGCAGGACCGGCCCCAGCCATGGCGACGCGACGCTGGCGCGCTATGTCGGCCTGCGCGTGGTGTGTTCCGGGTTCATCGTGGGCACTTCGCTGCTGGCCGATCGCATCGACGTGATCGGTCCGGGAGTCTGACCGGCGTTCAAGACCAGAACTTCAGCACCTCGTCTGCCGGCGGCTTGGTGTGCTTGGCACGCCGATCGAGCTGCGGGGTGCCGAGCGCGATCCAGCCGACCAGCGTCTCGCCGGGCTCGCAGAAGGCGCTCACCAGCAGCGGTGACCGTGCCTTCGCGCCGCTGAGCATCTTGGCGCC
>Ga0138256_10006365_pt1 | contig 12485 bp, 12 predicted proteins | sample KNB2016incub_MG_FD_105486 | JGI IMG/M metagenome (GOLD analysis project Ga0138256, IMG submission 105486) | Active sludge microbial communities from wastewater in Klosterneuburg, Austria - KNB2014incub_MG | ecosystem: Engineered > WWTP > Activated sludge > Unclassified | place: Austria... | reverse complement strand
GTTTGTTTCATCTATTACGCATCTGCTTTATCTTCAAAAGTCGCATTCCCAAAAGGTTTTCAACCCAAAAAAGTGAATAATCACTATTATTAAGTTGACGCCTATGCGATAGCTATCGGGATTCATTACTTAAAAACAATCTCCGAAAGCACATCCGCCTTCACCTCTTCATTCAAAGACGAGATAATTTTTTCCTTCGCCATAAAAAGTTCCTGACGAAGCGATGCGGAAGAAAGCGTAACCCAAAGTGTTTTGTCAATGATCTTTATTTCAATAGTACGATGCGCCACTGCAGGCCCCATCACTTTTTCCCACGCATTTATTATTCGCACATGATTCATCTTATCTTCTAATCGATACGATTTGATCATGGCTTCCAGAGCTTCTTTCATGCTCAGGTCGTTGGATTTGCGGTAGGATTTCATTGGGGTTAAAGTTAGTTTTTTTAGGAAAGCCTTTCACTTGGGGGCGAACAAACTATTTTCCTCTAGGTCAAGGGTCAAAGGTCATCTCAGCATTTACCTTTGACCCTTGACCTTTGACCTAATTATCCAATACAGCAACAGCCATCCCCTCAACTTCAAAACACCTCACTTCTTCCCCTATTCTCTCAAAAATTTCCTGAACTCTATCGAGGTGTGTATCGGTAATAAAGATCTGTCCGAAATTATGTTTGCTTACCAATTCCATCAATCGACTGATCCGACTATCGTCGAGCTTTTCATAGATATCATCGAGCAAAAGTATCGGCTTCATTTTTTTTAATTGTGCGATGAAATCGAATTGCGCTAATTTCATTGCGATCAGAAATGATTTCTGCTGCCCTTGCGATGCGAATTTCTTTACAGGGAATCCGTTGATCATAAAGATAAGATCGTCTCTATGTGTTCCTGATGTTGTGTATTGAAGTACTTTGTCTTTTTCCAGTGATTTCTGTAATAGATCGGCAAAGGAATTCTCATTCAGATCAGAATCATATTTTATATCAATTGTTTCTTTTCCACCTGAAATAAAATCGTAGTACCTGGCAAAAATAGGAATAAGTTCCTCTATGAATTTCAATCTCACCGATTGAATTCTGTTACCAATTGGAATCAATTGCTCATCCCAGATCGTAAGTGAATCACTATCAAATTTTCGCGTTTGATATGCATGTTTCAAATAAGCATTTCGCTGCGAGATCACTCGTCCATAACTGATGAGGTCTTCCAGATAAATACGGTCGAATTGCGAAACAATACTGTCAAGAAAACGCCGCCTGTCTTCGCTTCCATCTGTTATCAAACTAACATCCGTCGGTGAGATCATGACCACAGGTATCAATCCTATATGATCAGCAAGTCTTTCATATTCCTTTTGATTCCTCTTAAGTACTTTCTTCTGCCCTTTTTTGAATCCGCATGAAATGGATTCATCAACGCCATTGAGATCAAATACACCTTGCAAAACAAAAAGCTCCTCCCCTTTTTTTACATTCTGCAGATCTGAAGAATTGAAATAACTCTTGCACATAGCCAGATAATGTATTGCATCCAAAAGATTGGTCTTACCTTCTCCATTGCCGCCGGTAAATGCATTTACGCCTGACGAAAATTCGAGATCGACAGCTTCGTAATTTTTAAAGTTGACAAGGGAAAGTTTTTTAAGGAACATAGGCTTCGAAGGTAAGCATGAGGAGTTAATTTAACGGATGATTACAGTAAAAAAGTGGGATTGATTTTCAAGGCTCAAAGACTTCTGCTGACAATTCGATGACCGAATCTACCTCAGAAAGGCATTAATCAACCTGAAATTGTGGAAAAGTAGACCATTTATAGGGAAAATCTGCTTTATTATGATTATCTTTGGTAGAACAAATCTTTTTCAGGGACCTAATTTTTTTAAATGGAAGAAGAAGAATTTCTAAATAACGACGATCAGCAAAAGCAGATCCGTTATTCCATAGAGCGATACGAAGAAATGATTCGCAACAAAGATGCTTACTTCTTTGATGTCGATGCATTCGTGAATATTGTCGACTACTATATCGAAAAAAACGACCCTGTAAAGGCCTTACAGGTGATCGAATACGCCCAGGATCAACACCCCGATTCAGTCGAATTTCTATTGCGGGAAGCTCAACTTCTGGCAATGGTCGAGCGATTTGATGATGCTTTATACATACTAAGTAAAGCCGAGAAAATTACTCCTTTGGATTCTGATCTTTATATGATCCGAGGAAGTATCTATTCCCAATTACAACAATTTGAGAATGCAATTGAAAGTTTCAACCAGGCCATTCCACTTGCCGAGGAGCTTGACATGCTATATTTGAACCTGGCTTATGTTTATGAAAGTTGGGGCGATTACAACAAGGCTATTGACTATTTAAAGCTAAGTCTGGAAAACAATCCTGAAAACGAAATTGCTCTTTACGAAATTGCTTTCTGCTTTGAATTTACAGAACGTTTTGAAGACAGCATCGATTTCTACAATAAGTTCATCGATATTCAGCCATACAGCTTCCCTGCATGGTATAACTTAGGCAATGTTTACAATAGGCAGAATCGATTTGACGATGCCCTGGATGCATATGATTATTGCCTTGCTATCAAAGACGATTTCTCTTCTGCATACTTCAACAAAGGCAATACACTGGCAAATCTTAATCGGTACAAAGATGCCATCGATTGCTATAAAAAGACATTTGAATTTGAAGCTCCTGATGCATTGACCTATTATAATATCGGTGAATGTTATGAGCAGTTAGAAGACCCGCAACGCGCAAGAGATTACTATAAAAAAGCGACAAAATTAGATCCGAATCTGGCCGAAGCCTGGCTTGGAATTGGTATCACATTGCAAAATGAAGAGCGCTGGTTTGAAGCAACACATTACATCAAAAAAGCAATTGAACTTGACGATAAAAATGCTGAGTTCTGGTTTGCAATGGGTGATGCTGAATACCATCTTGATAATTATGTTGCCGCTGAAGCTCATTACAAAAAGGTAATTGATCTGGAACCTGATAATCAGGATATCTGGCTTGAATATTCTCACCTTTTAATGGCCGATAGTCGTGCCGATGAAGCACTGGAATTGATCAAAAAAGGGATGATTTTTCTTCCTGAATCTGCCGATTTAATTTACCGACTTGCATGTTACTATTACTCAATAGGTAATATTCAAGAATCTTACAGCACTTTGGCAACAGCATTGGATAAAAATGTTCAACTTTGCCATACGGTCTTCGAATATTCTCCGGCCATGGAAAATGATCGGCACATACTCGAAATAATTGACCTATATAAAAATCGCATATGAATTTCTTTCTCGATAATATTCCTCAGCGGACGTCCAAGCCGCGTGAATCAGGTTTGACCATGATCATGGACAAAGGGCTTAGTACACGTCAGGCTGAAGACATGCTCGATGTATCTGCACCTTATATTGACATTGTAAAATTAGGATTTGGCAGTTCTTATGTAACTCCAAATCTTGAAAAGAAAATAGCTGTATATCGCTCTGCAAACATTCCGGTTTATTTTGGAGGCACTTTGCTGGAAGCTTTCATCGTTCGTAAAAAGTTTGATGATTTTCTTCGTGTGATTGAAAAATACAAACTCACTCATGCCGAGGTCAGCGATGGTTCAATCCAACTGGACCACGGAAAAAAACTTGAATTTATCCGACAATTAAGTAAATACGTTACTGTAATCACTGAAGTTGGATCCAAAGAAGAAGGCATCATTATCCACCCAACAAAATGGATAGATATGATTGAAAGTGAAATTCAAGCCGGTGCATGGAAAGTTATTGCCGAAGCCCGTGAAAGCGGTACTGTAGGTATCTATCGTCCGAACGGAAAGGCTCACGTCGTACTTATCAATAAAATTCTTTCACGTGTTAAAGCTGAAAACATTATTTGGGAAACTCCAAACAAAAGTGGTCAGGTTTATTTCATAAAATTGATCGGCGCAGATGTAAATCTCGGAAATATTGCTCCAACGGAAGTAATTGCTCTTGAATCATTGCGGATCGGATTGCGAAGTGATACTTTCTTTCAGTTCCTTGATAAAAAAATGAACGCCCCCGTTTAAAATACACACCCGGTTTTGCCGGGTGTTTTTGCTTAATTACATGCCAAAAATAAAATACTTCTTCATCCTATTGATCTTTACTTCTTGCTTGTCGAAGAAGAATGTCACATTCAAAAACATCGAAAACATCAGCTACAGGACTGAAAATAGTTCACCTGTTTTGAATTTTGATCTTATTGTTCATAATCCCAATAATTGGGGATTGAGAATTTCTGAAATAAATACAAAAGTATCCGTTGAAGACCGATCAATTGGCATTACCAACCTTCCGGCAACTATAAGGATTGCCCGAAAATCTGATGTCTCTATTCCCATGCAACTTCAACTCTCCATGGCCGATCTTCTCACTTTTTTACCTCAGGGGCTAAGCTTTTTCTCAGGCAAGAAGACAAAAGTTAATACATCTGTCGACGGTGAAATTACTTTGAAAAAATTCCTGTTCAGAAAAAGATTTGCCGTGAATTTAAAACAGGAAGTGGAACTAAAATAACTTCATCAAAATTTTTCAAACACAACGATGGACCATAGTCAAAAACTTGAGAATATATCTTCAACAATAAAGGCGGAATTTGGCACGTTGAATTTATCGCAGCTGAATTGGAAGGCTAACCCAAATGCCTGGAGTATTGGACAGTGTATCGATCACATCATTGTGTCCAATGAACAATATTTTCCGGCGTTTGAGAAAGTTGTTACCGGAAAATACAAAATGACATTCTGGGAGAAAAACAATCCTCTTACCTCCTATACCGGGAAACAAATGATCAAGACACTTGGGCCTGTTGTGGTTAAAAAATTTCAATCGCCAAAACTATTTCTTCCGTCGCAATCATCCATTAAACAGTCGATTATCGACAATTTTATCGAACATCAGAATAAACTCATTAAATACTTCAATTCGATGTCGGAAAATAAATTTGAAAAGACAATTATAACAAGTCCTGTTGCAGGATTGCTCACGTTGAAACTATCAGATGTTATGGCAATTATTACTGTTCACGAAGAAAGACATCTTGCACAAATGAAGCGTGTAAAATCACAGTTGACTGAATAAAAAAATCCCGCTACTTTCATAGCGGGATAAACCTAAGAAAATTTACTAACCTATTCTAACTGTCAATTATACTATTTACTTAATTTGTTATTAATCTATCACAAGAACTTTACTTGTCTTTTTTCCGTTTGTAAATAAAGATCTGACTACCGTCTTCATTAGTGATCACTTTTTCAAGTTCAGGAGTTTGTTCGCCTTTATCACCAAATACGATCACATGGTCTGCATTATCCAGACTATCAGGTATATTTAGTTCTTTCTGTTCATGCTTTTTAATGATCCTTGTCTGCTTTCCGTTTTTATCAATTGTAATTTGCATTTCTTTAGCATCATCATTATCCTCGTCATCGAACTGAAAATCGAATTTCATATTTGCAATCGAAGCTTCTAGCTCTCGCATATCTGCTTCTAAATCCTGCATTGATTTATTGATCTCAATGTGTACATCTGCAAATTCATCATTTGAGTTCTTATTTCCCTTTTTCGATTTTTTATCATCAGTTGTCACATTGATATTATAAGAAAGGGACTGCTTAGATTTATTGTCTATTTGACCTAAATTGTGCTTTTTCAGCATAGAAAGATTCAATCCATGACGATCACTAATATCTTGCATAATTGAGTAAAATTCATCGTCATTTTTAGCAGTAAAAGTTGTGTCAATTTCTTGACTATTCTTTTTATCCGTACTTTTATATTTGAACTTTACTACACCATTGTCCTTTCGAACAACTGAAACAGACTGGGCAAAACTCACTGATAAAGTAAGAAGGATCATTGCAAGTCCTAGTACGATCCAGGCTAGTATAATTCGTGAGGAAAATTTGTTGAACATCTTTTTGCTGTTTAATGATTCAAATATAGGCCTCACTTCAGGCACTTTAGGGTTAATGTGCCGTTAATCTCTGTTAAAGATTGGTTAAAGTCGAGCTTCAAATGTTAACAGATTGTATTTTTACACAGTAATGAACAAGAAAAGTATCAAAGGCATAATTGCATTAATGAGTATTGCATTGATTGGTGTGATCAGCCTTCAGCTATACTGGATTTTTCATGATATTCGATTAAAGGAACAACAATTTGAGCAATCTGTAAATCAGGCTATGAACTCAATCGTTGACCGTATAGAAACGAATGAAGCGATGAATATTCTTCATCAGCGAGTATTCAATATTGATCCGCAGCGGATGACACAACTCATCATTCGTGACACTTCAAGTTTTAATCCGGTTACGATTACAGATACGACCATTGAGATTCCAAATTTACCCGGGCACCCACCGCCGATAATGGAAGATCTGGACAATGCCGACATCAATATTGAATTTCACCGTCCCGGAAGTAATCGTTCATTTCTACGCGTTCAAAAGCGAAATTATTTCCATAAAGATTCCGTCAGTCAGCATACAATTCATAGTTCACAGATCACCAGAGTTTTCGGCGATTCAGCAGAGATCACGATTCGTCAGAATGAAGAAAAAATCAAAGCCCGACTAGAGAAACTCAATGATGTCATGCAGAAGGTGGCCGTTGAATTTGCCGGTCCGGAAGGCGATGTTCTCACAAGAATCGATTCTTCCCGTCTGGACTCATTAATTTCTATGGAATTGAAAAACCGAGGCATCGATCTGGACGTAAATTATGGAGTATTGAATGGATTAACAAACTCATTTCTTATTAAGAAAAGCAAGATCGACCAGAAAGAACTTCAGAACTCAAAATTCAGGATACTGCTCTTTCCAAATGATATTGTCTCTAAACCGGATTACCTGATTCTTCACTTTCCAAACACGATAAAATACGTTCTTGCATCGATGTGGTTCATGTTGGCTAGTTCAACATTATTTACTTTCATTATCTTATTTGGTTTCGCTTACACTATTCAAGTCATCTATAAACAAAAGAAGTTATCCGATATTAAAAGCGATTTTATCAATAACATGACTCATGAATTCAAAACACCAATTGCTACAATATCGTTGGCAGTAGATTCGATCAAGAATCCAAAAGTCAGGAATGACCAGGAGAAAATGGATTACTTCACACGCATCATACGTGAAGAAAATAAACGCATGAACAGTCAGGTAGAAAACGTACTCCGAATGGCTCAGCTTGAAAAAGGAGAATTGGATCTCAGGAAAGAAGAACAGAATATGCACACCATCATCCTGAATGCTGTTGACCTGATTGAACTTCAAGTTGAAAACAAAGGTGGTAAAATCGACCTTTCGCTTGATGCCGCAATTCCAATGATAAATGGCGATGGAATCCACCTGTCGAATGTGATCTTTAACCTGCTCGATAATGCCAATAAATATTCTCCGGAAAAGCCTGAAATTACAATTTCAACCTACAATAATAATGAGGGTTTATTCGTTACAGTTAAGGATAAAGGTGCCGGAATGACAAAAGAAACTCAGAAGAAGATCTTCGAAAAATTTTATCGAGTACCTACAGGAAATATTCATGATATAAAAGGCTTTGGTTTAGGCCTCAGTTATGTGAAAGAAATAATTGAATTACATAAAGGAACTATTAAAGTTGACAGTGAACTTGGAAGAGGAAGTTCATTTGAAATTTACATACCATATTCTTTTCGATGAAAAACAATACTACAATGACAACAAAAATAAAAATTCTTCTTGTTGAAGATGATCCGAACTTTGGTTCCGTTTTAAAAAATTATCTGGAACTAAATGAATATGAAGTAAAACTTTGCACTGATGGCTTTGCCGGCTATGACCAATTTGTTGTAGGAAAATTCGATATCTGCATACTTGATGTGATGATGCCTAAAAAGGACGGATTTACATTGGCAAAAGAGATCAGAGAAAAAGATGAACACATCCCAATTATATTCCTTACTGCAAAAACAATGAAGGAAGATATGTTGACAGGTTTCCATGTAGGTGCCGACGATTATGTTACCAAACCATTCGACTCAGAAGTTTTGCTCTTCAAATTAAAAGCGATTCTGAAAAGAAGTCTGGATAAAAACCACGACCCCTCGCAGAAAGAATTTGATCTGGGACAATATCATTTCAACTTTGATCACCGTACGATAGTGAAAAACGGTGAATCGCAAAAATTGTCACCAAAAGAAGCTGAGTTACTTCGAATGTTATGCATCTTCAAAAACGAACTCTTGCCAAGACAAAAAGCACTAAAAGAAATCTGGGGCGATGACAATTATTTCAATGCCAGAAGTATGGATGTTTTTATCACAAAACTTAGAAAATACCTAAAAGAAGATTCTTCACTGGACATAATTAACATTCACGGAAAAGGATTTAGATTAATTGATAATGCTTAGTATATTTGGCGAATAACTCTTAATCATTATAAATTAATTTTAATCCTGTGGACAGAAGAAATTTTATTAAAAGTTCCTGCACTTTTTGTGTTGCTGCAACCGGCTTAACAGCATTAGCAACCATGCTTCAAAGTTGTGCAACGATCCATGTTTTCAATGGGACAATTGACAATAACTCAATCACAGTACCACTATCGGAACTAGTAGAGAAAGAAACGGTGATCATCAAATCAAAGAATACAGAATCAGATATTGCTCTTGTTAAAAGCAAATCCGGTGAGTGGAAAGCATTACTTATGTTATGCACACATGCTTCAAATCCAATCGTCTTTAATGGCTCTGCATTTATGTGCAACGTTCATTTCAGTGAATTTAATATGGATGGTGTACCAAAAAACGGACCTGCACAAAAGCCTCTTAAAATTCTTACAACTGAATTAAAAAATGAATCAATAGTTATTAAGTTGTAGACAAATTTAAAAAACTTTCAACCAAGTGTAATAGTAAATTGGGTGAATTCATTTTGAATTGACTCTACTACCATTTCACCATTATGTGATTTTATGATTTCATTACTGATACTTAATCCAAGTCCGGTACCCTGTCCTGATGGTTTAGTAGTGAAAAATGGTTCAAAGATCATATCTTTTTCTTGCTCCGGAATTCCAACTCCATTATCCCGGATAAACAAAACAATTTTCCCATTCTTTGAAAAAGTTGAAATACTCAATAATGGAGAATAATCAGGTCCTGCTGAGATCTTTTTTTCATCCATTGCCTGAAAAGCATTTGTAAAAATATTAAGAAGAACTCTCCCAATATCGGCGGCAACAATTTTAACATCGGCAAGATCCTGAGCAAGATTATTTTGCACTTTGCATTGGAATGAAGGGTTTTGAACCCGAATAGCATTAAATGCCATTGACAAGTTTCTTTCAACAAGAGAATTAATGTTGCAAAGTTCTTTTTCCGGCGACTTACTTCTTGAATGATCAAGCATACTTTTTATAATGCCATCTGCACGCATCCCATGAAATTTTATCTTTCCCATGGAGTCCTTTAGACCAGAAATCAACTCCTCTCTTTCCTCTTTCGACTCAGCTTCAGATAACTCAGTAAGTAACTCTTCTGACAATTCAGAAAAATTGGTTATAAAATTAATTGGATTTCTGATCTCATGTGCAATTCCCGCAGACAACTTTCCCATGGACGCTAATTTTTCATGGCGAATTAATTGTTCTTGTGTTGATTTTAGCTTTTCAAGTGAGTCAGCCAATTCTGCATTCTTTCGCTTCTTAAGGTTATTAGTGTAAACTAAAAAAACAATTGTGACGATAAAGAAAAAACATCCGACAATGAAAAGATTCTTCAGAAACCTTTGTTTTTGAACTTGAGATTCCTGAATGGCTGTTTGCTTTGCCATCTTGAGAATATTTTCCTGCTCTGCACTTGCTATTTCATACTTTGATTTTATACTGGCAAGCTCAAAAGATTTCCTTTCATTCACCATTGAATCTTTTAAATCGACATAAAATTTTAAATGCTCCAACGCTTCTCTGTAATTTTTCTTTTCCAGAAAATACTTATAAAGTAGAAAATGTGATTGAACAAAGCCTCGCACACTATTATGAATATATCCGATCTTTATAACCTTATCAGCATACTCATGTGCTTTTTCAAATTGGCCCATATTAAAATAGGCTTGCGCTATCTCGCCGTAAAATAATTGAGTACCAATTAGGTCGTCTTTTTGCGCAACTCGATCGAAAGCGTTGTTAAAATAATAAATCGCTGAATCATTTATATTCTGACGTGCAAAGTAAATTCCTCGACCATAATTATACTCCCGAATCCCAGAATTATCCGTTCCAACATACATAAACTTTTTTGCAATTGCCAAGTATTCTTCTGCATTAATATATTTCCCACTTTCAGAAGCACATAATGAGGCAAGATATGCAGTTCTTCTCCAACGTACAGTATCTCCGGAAGCTTCAAAAACTTTCATCGAGGAAATAAAATAGTCCTCTGCTTCAATAAAATTTCGTTGCAAATAATTAATCAGTCCAAGTTGAATATTACACCTGGCACTTTCATTCATCTGCGAATTTCGTTCAAAGATACGTTGAGCCCGATAGATATAATCAAATGCAACAGGATAATTAAAAGTTCCAACAATATTCGTCTTTCCCAATACATAATATCCCTTTGCAACTCCTGACTCATAATTAATCGACTCACATTCTTCGATATACTTTTTAGTAAGTGCTGCAACAGAATCAGAATTGATAGAAATAGATTCTTCAAGACTCAAAAAAACAGAATCAAGAATTGCTTTCCTGCTCAATTTATCCATTGTTTCATCAGCAAATAATGCTGACGAAAACAAAAAATTATGAAGAAATAAGCAAAAGTAAAATAGTACTTTACTTTTCACTCTTACCATGCTGAACAATCATCTGGACAGAAGGTCTGCAAAATATATAATCCACTTCCGGTTTTTTTATCAATACCTGTCTTTGTAGTCTTGATCGATTTTACTGCGATATTCAATTGGTCTTTGTCAACGATTAAATTAAGCGACAATGCATTTACATCACCATCTTTAAACAGCTCATCGAAAATTCGCTTACTAAGAATGAAACCTGTCGTTTTATAAGGTGTAGGATCCTCAATGTGTGCTTGCCGATAACCTGCAACCAATTGCTCAATTTCCGACTTTGCAACTTCCATCCCGCCACCGGATACCTCATTAATGTATCTGTTAGTATTGTCGCAAGGTGAAACTTCCTGAGCACCGGAATTGAATGAATACACGTTGAATCCTAAGGATACAACGAATGCAATTAAAATCAATAAATTTCTTGTTTTCATAGTGTGTGGATTTCTATTGAACTTATGTGTGAATTTGTTACCGCTTTTTCTTTAAATACATTTAATTTGTGTTCATCATACCGAACAATCTATGGGACAAAATGATTGCTATATGTTTAATAATTAAGGTAATTTAAAGAAATAATATAATATCGGTCAAATTTATTTTCATAAATATCGGTTAAACATGGTAAAAAGCGATGAAAACGAATACAATTAAAAAGCGGGGATATTTAATACCAACTAAATATCACCGCTTTCTATAGGAGCTTTTTAGATATGATTACTTAATGAGCAGTACTCTTCTATTTAATTTTTTGCCATTGCTTTCCATTCTGATCATATATAATCCATCTTGTAAAGTCGAAAGATCCATTTCCGTTCTATAATCTGTTACCGGGAGTTTTTTACTCATTACAATTTTTCCGGTTGCATCAAAAACAGTTGTCATGACATCTGAATTATCAAATGAAGTATTGATTCGAATGAAACCTGTGGTTGGATTTGGGTAAACAAATATATCAGCTGCTTCCGGTTCGTCATCAATACCAACTTGAAAATCAATGGCGAAGTTTACATTATAAAAATCACCATAATCACCTGATGCACCGATTTGTGTTGCTGTATTTCCTTTTAGAATACGGAACAGCCCAACACCATTATAACAACATACGCCATCTCCGTAACTGTCATAAGCAGTGATGGAATAACATCCGTTAGAAAGAAATACTGTATCGATATAAACTGTATTTGCAGCAGGAAAAGTTGGTCTGGAAAACAAGACTGTACCCTGATCATCTTTCACTGTCCATGAAACTTCATTTGGAGAACCATCGGTCTTTGTCAAGATCCGAACAAAATTTGTATTGTAAATATTAACCGGAACAAATGTTGATCGTAAAGTATCATCATAAACAAACTCATCATTGAAACCATTTGGTTGTTCTATGTAGGCTGTGAAAGTATGTGTTCCTGCACCAAATGTGATCGGTGGCAAAGTTACAGTTGTGCTATCCATCAGATTTAATGAACCTGTCCAGGAGTACGATTGCAATGAACCGGCATCTACCTGATACTTTATGGTCAGCGTCGTTAAAATAGCACTTCCATTATTCTTGATCACAACAGAAGGATTCAAACCTTCACAAATTGGATTTCTTCTTCT
>Ga0138256_10006364_pt1 | contig 12485 bp, 20 predicted proteins | sample KNB2016incub_MG_FD_105486 | JGI IMG/M metagenome (GOLD analysis project Ga0138256, IMG submission 105486) | Active sludge microbial communities from wastewater in Klosterneuburg, Austria - KNB2014incub_MG | ecosystem: Engineered > WWTP > Activated sludge > Unclassified | place: Austria... | reverse complement strand
TTAGAAAGAAGCTTCCCAAGGGACGTAAGTTGGAGGTTAGAAAGGCTCTTGATGTAGCTATTAGCCAGCTTTGTCCCGACGGGAAGTCTACCGTAGAAATGGACCCTGCTACTACTAGTATTGGGGGGGCTTTTGTCTGGGAACTATCTCCCCAAGGTCACGAGTACTGGGCCGAACTCGTGGAGGAGTTCGAGCTACAATGAGTAAGACATATAAGAAGAAAGAAGATAAGAAGCAGGCCCGCGAGTTGCGTGATGAACGCAAGACAAAGCGGCATGTCCCTGTTCCTAATTCCAAGGATAAGAAAGATGATACCCTTTAGAATAGGTGATGAAGCCACCCCAGCCGATCCCGCTGCGGATGGTGCTGGGGAGTTGCCACCGTTGCCGCAAGCGACATGCCTCGGATTTCGCAACCCGTGTGGCATCACGCAACTACCTGACATGGGCATCTACGGATACACCGCCGATCAAGTGCGCGCATGCCAACGTGAAGCCATTGCCGCGCTACGGCAGCCGGTGACGTTGCGGGAAGTGACGATGGAGGACATGGCGAATGCTTGCGATGCTTACCGCCGCGAGCAGCCTGCTAGTAACGATCTTGCGCACCCGAAGGCGATGTTCGCCGCACTCCGCGCAATTCTCCCGCACGGAATCCCAGCCCTCGCCGAACTCGACGCGCAGGATGGGGATGTAGCGGAAGTAGAGGAGATTTGAGTATGATTGTTACAGTGTTACGTAACAGAGCTAGTCGTAGCGGTAGAGCACTGGCTGATAGCTTAGGTGTTAGCCCTGCCTATGTTAATAGTCAGCGTAGATGCAGGGGTACTCGCTATGTAATCAACTGGGGAGTGAGCACTGCTCCAGAAGGCTTGGTGCAAGATACACTCATCTATAGCAACTTCCCTGCTGCTGTAGCTACGTGTGTAAATAAAGTTGAAACCTTGTGTAGGCTCTCAGTTATGGGTATTCCTACTCTAGAATGGACGGATAGTAGCAACCCTATTCTTAATTCATGGCTAGAAGAAGACGGTAAGTTTGTAGCACGGCACACACTCACAGGTCATAGTGGTGAGGGCTTGCAGGTAGTGCGTAAGGGCAGTGTGATTCCTATTGCCCCTCTATACACCCGTTACTTTACTAAGCAGGCAGAATACCGTGTCCATGTATTTTATGGGCGAGTTATTCTGATCCAACAAAAAAGGAGAATGCGTAGTGACAGAAGGGCGGAAGGGATGGATGAGTCTCACCTTATCCGCACTCATGGCAATGGGTGGGCGTTTACTCTTGATAGCCTTGATTGTCATCAACGTGGCTATACTGCTCAGCTTGAGCAACTATCTCTATCTGCGGCTAATGCAGTGGGGATAGAGCATGGTGCCGTAGATGTTCTGGTAAACCATGATAAAGATAATCTGGCTGTCGTATGTGAAATCAATAGTGCCCCTAGCTTGGAGGGGGAATCCACGCTTAACGCATACACAGAAGCTTTCCTTGCTAAGATAGGTGGTTAGTATGCAGAAGTTTTATGTTGTCTATGCCTACTACAAGGATGTTAAGGTTTGTGACTTAACGTACGGAGAGACGTGGGTTAAGAGCTATAAGGAAGCTCTATCCCGCATAAAGGTACCTGCTGGTGGTAAGCTAGATCAGGCGTGGCTTATTGAATGGGCACGTCCTCGCCTAACTATGGAACCGCTGGTATACAGGCAGCCAGAGAATCCTGATGAGGAGATTATGAACTTCGTTACTAGACTGAGGGAAAAAGTAATGGGAAAGGCTCCTCCTCCTGCTACTAGTACAGCCAGTGCTGTAGTAGAAACACCGAAGGGTAAGAAGCCTATTGTAACATCCAAAAAGCCGTACAAACCGTATGAATTTTACACCGCATGTTCTGTGCGGGACTTCAACAAAACAGCCTAAGGAGGCTAGTATGTCGTACGCTTATCGAGTTGGGCATGATGCAGAGTTCTTTGTATCAGATAATTCCGGCAATATTGTGCCTGTATGTGAGAAGGTGGGGGGAACCAAGAGCAAGCCTCTTGACCTAGAGGGTAGTCGTTATGGCACTACTATTCAGGAAGATGGTGTTGCTTTGGAGCTGGGTATGAGCCCCGTACATCCTCTGGAGTTCTCTGGTATTGCTTACCACTCTGTTCTTGAGGCTAGTGCATGGCTCCTTAAGAAGGGACTCTCAGTACAGCACGCAATCAGTAGCCATGAGTTTGCTCCAGAACTGCTGTCTAAGTATCCACAAGCTAATGAGATTGGCTGTATGCCTGATCGGAGTGCTTGGGAACGTGGTCAGAAGCGTATGCCTATTCTTATTGGAGACTTGGGCAATAACCGCTTTACAGGAGGGCACCTGCACTTCAGCTATGAATGTGAAGGTAAGGGTGTTAGTCATAAGGCTAAGAATGGTACTCCTACGTGGGCTATCGTGCAGATGCTGGATGCTCTAGCTCTGTCTTTTTGGGCCTACTATGACGCCACACTTCAAAGTAAGCGAGCTGCATTCTACGGGCTTCCCGGTCTTTACAGGAACAAGCCTTATGGCTTGGAGTATCGTACTCCCACCAACCATAGTGTCATTGGTAATGAGGCTTATGTGAATGACTTCATCATTCGATGCAGTACTGTAGTACAGGCATGTGCTGAGCTTAGTGCACATAAGGTTAGGGAGTTCTACGATATGATTCCTTGGCCAGATGTAGCTCGTATGCTCGATCTCAGCCAACTATCGTCTAGGGAGCAGCGTAGGATTGGTAGCGCAGCAACCTATAGTACTGTCTCTGATGTGTATCAAGACCTTAGTAACGCTTTGGGGGGCTTGCGAGATGAGTGAGTCTATGTCTGGGTACACAGGAGAGGACTTCATGGCCTACTTCGGACAGGCTGCCATGCTTCACCCAGTTACAGGAACTATCTGCTATCTGCATGAGATTGATAGAGAGGGGATGTGTTCTGTACGTAGCTGGAAGAAGGGCAGCTTAGCTCCCGTTCACTACTCAACTCTGTCCTTTGCTACATTCAATAACTACCCACGGCTTGGGTATAGGCACGTTACAATTGATGATGTAACATATCTCTATTACATCACTCACATAGCACGTAGACAGAGAGGTAAGGGACTCCGCTCTAATACAGTCATTGTAAACCAAGTGCCTGAGGTGTCTCGTCTCTGTACTTTGGCTAAACGTAGTGGTGTCTATCGTACACACCAATCACTCAATGCCTTTACAGTTGATGCAATCTTCCAGCCTAAGTATGCTACACTGGAGACAGCTTGTGCTGTACTTCTCAATACAGAAGAACGAGTGCTAGGCATAGCTTTATCATCTTCTATCGCTATTACATTCCTCCCAACCAACAAGGAAGAGCCCCTACTCATGTTGTTTAAAGAGCAGCGTGTCGCTTCTTCTAAGGATGGCGTTACGTGGAAGGCTACACATGAGGAATATGCTACACTCCTCAAGCGTTCTATTCCCTCAATTCAACTGGAGATCGACAATGCATAAGGTAGTGGTGTACGGTAGCTTGAAGCGTGGGCTGGGAAATAGCCGCCTGCTGGATGGTATTGAATGCTTGGATGATAGTGTGTATTTTACTGGCACTATGGCCTCTCTTGGAGGCTATCCCTGTGTAACACAGCACGGGAATACAAAGATTAAAGGTGAGCTATACGAAGTAGATGATGAAACACTTGCTCGTCTTGATCGGCTCGAAGGGCATCCCTCGTTCTACGAACGTAAGCGTGTTCATACATCAGCAGGAGAGGCATGGATTTATTTCATTGACGACCAGAGTTATTACGGCCCCTCTGCTAGGCTTGTTAAGTCTGGTGTGTGGCAAGAGAATCATAATTATGAGGAGCAAGCAGCATGAAGATTAAAGTAGGTAGTAGCTATCAATCTAATATAAACGGTAGTTTTCTTACAGAAGGAGTCCCTCTACCCGAGGTGTGGGAGATTGTCGTACAACTAGAACCCGATCTATTTATTGGGCGCTGCGTCAAGCCGGACAAAGAAATTCTTTATCGGGAGTTTCATGCTGACGGGACCAATGGCTACACTAGAGATGCTAAAGTTCACCGCCACCTACTCCCCAACAGAGTGAAGAGGGTAGCATGGGGATGGAAGCTCAGAGGTATGGTCAGCAGCATTTACCTTTGCTCAGATGAGGCTACGGCTGATAGGATAGTAGCCGGCGACCCTAGCTTGGAAAAAGTGGAATCTATTTGGTACGAGGATGAAGAATGAAACTCGGCAATGCTCTAGGTAAACCTGTGTTCACACTACCACGTCCTAGTGGGAGGCTCATCCTTCCCAACGCTAAGATTGGTATCGAGATTGAGATTGAAGGATGGGGAGGGCAGAGCGGTCTTACGTGGTGGGAGGATACACGAGATGATAGCCTCCGTAACAATGGGCGAGAGTTTGTAACTAGGGGAGGACTAGTAGGAGAGGATGTTATTGAAGCTCTCAACGAGTTCAAGGCTGCGTCAGAAGCACATGGCTGGCAGGAAGGTACTCCTCGTGCTGGTATTCATGTGCATGTAGACTGTACAGACCTAGACCTAGAGGCAGGGCAGCTTGCTTCCTTCATCTCCCTGTATATGCTAGCGGAGCACGCCATCTTCTCATGGGTAGGGGAGTGGCGTCGTACCTGTGGCTTCTGTGCTGCATGGGAAGATACTCAGGTAGATTTCAATAAGTTAGGCCGTGCCTTGTTCGATAAGACAGGGGCCACACTAGCACGAGCCGTTGGATCGGAGGAGTTCCAGAAGTATCAGGCTGTTAATATTATGGCCTTGGGTAAATATGGCACGCTAGAGTTTCGACACTTGCCTACAACATTCGATGTCAATCGTATCCTCACATGGATCAACATCATTCTCCAGTTGAAGAAGAGTGCAGTAGCTTTGGATACCACTACCCCTCTCATTGCACAGTTTAGTAAGGCAAGGCCGGAAAGATTTCTGGCTAATGTGCTAGGAGATATGTGGCCTACACTACAACCCTTCTTCAAAGAGAGTAGAGCATGGGATGCCATTGATAATTCTATTGCTCTTATGTCATATGCTTCTATCATCTCTCCTAAGAAGCCACGAGTAGAGGATTTGTGGGGAGAAACTACATCAGGAGCTGGATGGGTGGCTACTAAGCTAGCTAATATGACTCTGGCTAAGGAGCCTGCTCCTGCTGCTAAGCCTAAAGTAGACATCACTCGCAACCCCGTACAGCTCGATTCAATTAACTGATTAGGAGTTTAACTATGTGTGGTATTGCTGGTCTTGTAAACGCAGAGCGTAATCTGTTTGCTAACAACAACTACTGTAAGTTTGTTGAGCAGGCTGCTATCACAGGTGTACTACGTGGAGTAGATAGTACTGGTATGTTTCAGGTAGGGAAGGGTGGGGAGACTGTAGTTTATAAACTGCCTGTAACTGGCAGTGTATTCGCAGAGACACGCTCAGCTAAGTCTATGTTTAACAACGTAGATGTGTCTCCTCTAACAGTGCTCCATCACCGGGCAGCTACCCGTGGTCGCGTAAACTACGACAACTCACATCCCTTTGAGCATGTAATTGGGAATAGGTATTTGGTTGGGGTACATAATGGTAGCCTGACAAATACACCTAACACTTACGATGGCATTGACTTCTCTGTTGATAGTGACTATGCTCTCTATCGAATCCTCAAGGACGGTAAGGCAGCTTTCTCAGAGTTTGCGGGTGCTTATACTTTTGTGTGGTATGAGGATGACCACAAGCTACGCATTGCCTGTAACGGAGAACGTAGTTTTTCCTTTGCCTACGTACACAAGAAGAACACAATGCTTATGGCGTCAGAGCCTAGCATGTTGTATTGGCTAGCAGAGCGGAACAATCTAGAGATCGAAGCTCCCGTTCAGCCAGATAAGTTTAAGCTGTTGACGTTTGATTTGGACGGAGACCTGCGAGACTTCACAGACGAGGCTATTGATAAGCCTAAGATCAAGGCAATAACATATAACAATGGAGGTAGCAGTAAGCAGGAAAATTTTTCGCAAACTCCTACGGGCTCTGCGAAGAGTGCAGACCGCGTGGAGGTTGTCAGTATAACATGTGCTACTAGGGACTTGCTCAAGCACGGAGATGAAGTAGAGTTCTTCCCTGATAAGAGCACATCTACAGCTACGCAGTTACAAGGTGACGTGCTCGTAGATAATATTGAGAGCGGATGCACACTAATCCCTGCCATCCTGTCCCCGGTATCTCGTGCCCTGTACTCCAACCTACTGTCAGACCAAGTAGTATCTGTGGTGGCTAAGGTGAGAGGCTGGTCAAGCACTATGGATAAGGACGGTAAGCGCACAGGCGGCATCCTCCTACTAGGAGATGCTATTACATCTACTAACAAAACCAAGGTAGGAGAGATGGCATGAGTGTGATAGGTAGCTATGAAGCAACAACGAAAGATGGATTCACCGTCACATGTGAATGGGTTGTTACTCAGGTGATGGCCAACTGTGGTATGCGTGCTCTTTCCAACTTTAAGTTTTGTACTAAAAAGCAGGTGGACTCTTGGACTACTATCTGGCTTAGAGAGGAGGAACTAGAAAAGCTATTTAAAAAGCACGCTCCTAAGATTGTGCGTGCTATTGTCGAGTCTACTGGTAGATATATGCTGGTGCTGTCAGATCAGATGCTAAGATACTCAGGACTCCCCCCTTCTGTTGAGCATCGTATCGTCACCCGTGACCTAATGAATTACATAGTAGCTAATAAAGTTGGTAGCTATTCTCTTGGGCCAGTATTTCGTAACAATAATTACGGTCCCGGAGATAGCGATATTCAGAGCATGGTATGGGTGCCTCCCGCTCTATGCAAGCATATCATCCTCCCTGCCCCTAAGCCTTACAACTCTAGGCATAAACGAGACGTTACGTACGCTACTGCTGCTGCTGCTGCTCTTGCTAGTGGGATAGCTAAAGGAAAGAAGTGATGGTTAGTAGTAAGGATGTTATGATACTGGGAGTAGGCGGAAGCTTGGGCCTACATGAGCAACTCTCAGGGCAGGAGTGTCCCTTCTGTAACTCTGGAGAGAAGAGCTTCTCTATAACAAGAGAGCCTACAGGTATTGTGTACAAGTGCCATAGGAATAAGTGTGGCATCAATGGTTTTGTACGTACAGCAGGAGGTGGTGAGAGTAGGCCAGCAGTGGAAGGGAAGTCTAAGGTGGGTGTATGGATTAGGGCAGCTACTCCCTTGATGGAAGTGCATAAGGACTGGCTGTACAATCACTGGAAGCTAGAGGATAGGCACATACGTAAGGGAGGGATTGAGTTTTCCCTTGCCAATCAACGACTTATGCTGCCCATCTACAATGCAGAAGGCACTGCTGTAGGTGCCAGCTTTCGTACCATCAGGGAGTACACTCCTAAGAGTATCATTTGTATGACGGACATAGAAGCCCTGTGTCTTTCCTTCTATAAGAATGGAGACAGTAGAGTAGGAATCATAGTGGAAGACCAAGCCTCTGCTCTCCGTGCTTCTATGTACTGCAATAGTGTTGCTCTTCTCGGGGTACATATGGATGCCCTACGTGCTACACAGATAGCTAGACAGGGATGGGAGCGTGTGATATTCTGCTTGGATAAGGATGCGTTCAGTAAGAACATCGAGCTTTCTCAGAAGTGGGGCAGTATGATGAAGAAGTATGTCACAGTATGTCCTCCCAAAGACTTGAAGGACATGACAGAGGTAGAGCTGCAAGGCTTTATGAAAGATTCCTGTGGTATTACAATTGAGGGAACTAAAGATGTTTAGTAATTTTATGATATGGCTAAGGTCATGGCGAGATCTGATCTATTGTAATTGTAACAGCTAGGAGATTGTATGAACTTAGGCATGAAGGTATTAGCCTCATGTCTCCTTAGTAGGGAGGCATTCAATTCTCTATACGAGAACGTAGATTTCAAGGGCCTGTCTCCCGACATTGAATGGCTTCTTAATCTAGCGGAGAAGTATTACGAAACAGATGAAGAGGCTAAGGCAGTAGACCACAATCTATTCAAGGAACAAGTAGAGAGTAAGTTCCCTAACACAGGTAAAGCCCAGCACCTATTGGACATGATTGATGAGGCGTACTCAGCTACGTTCTCTGTCCCTAATTATGTGGAGCTATACCTAGAAACAAAGCGTAAGGCTATCGGCTTTAAGTTGGCAGGACTGCTCAGCAGTAGTGATGTGGAGGAGGAAGTTGTTGAGTCCTTGATGTCAGACTACAAGAAGCTGGCTGAGCCTATCACTGAGGGAACAGAGGATGATAATGTCATCCATAACATGAGCGTAGAGGATGCCATCAATAAGGTGTTCGATAAGACAGGACGTATTTATCTTGCACCTAAGGGCCTACAAGACGCGACTGATGGAGCAATGGCTGGGGATAGCATCATCATCTTCGCTCGCCCAGAGTGTGGCAAGACGGCCTTCTGCTGCACTCTTATGGCAGGGTTTGCTTGGTATAACGTACCGGGAATCTTCTTCTCTAATGAAGAACCCACTGAGCGTGTAGCTGCTAGGTTCCAGTCTACAGTAACGGACATGACGGCGGAGGAAATCAAAGCAGAGCCAGAGAAGGCTACTGCCCTCATGGCTAGGCGTGGGTATGAGCACGTCAGGTTCATCCGTCTACAGTTCAGTACTCCAGCAGAGATTGAGAAGTATGTCAAGATGTATGGAGCTAAGTGGTTCATCGTAGATCAGCTACGTAACATGCACATCCCTAGGCTTGAGGGTAAGACACAGGTGCTAGAAGAAAGTGCCAAAGCTTTGCGAGAGATTGCAGCGAGGCATGGTGCTATTAGTATTGGTGTTACTCAGGCAGGCGATAGTGCGGAAGGTAAGGCACGGCTAGTACAGGGTGATGTAGATGGCAGTAACACCGGCATTCCCGGAGCATGTGACCTGATGATTGGTATTGGTATGACCCTAGATATGGAACAACAGAACACACGTATGATTAGCTTGCCTAAGAATAAGCTGAGTGGAAGGCACGTACACTTCCCCCTTCGTATCAAACCTTTTGTTAGTCGCATGGAGAATATTTAATGAAGAAGTCTACACAAGAATGTATTGATATTCTGTTCACCAAGAAGGGTAAGGCATGGCTTGGTAGCCTTGAGCTTTCTCAGAAAGAATTAGATTCTACTATTAAGATTCTTAAGGACGAAGATAACTCCGGCTCTTACTCAGAAGGATTGTACTTTAACTGCGGAGGAGCAGAGGTAGAAACTATGGGTAGAAATACTGCTGCTAAGGCATTAGCAGGCACTATCCTACTTGCCGTCTTCTCCAATCATAGGGCATCTCTATTCATAGCTACTTTCCAGAAGAAACAGGTTGCTGCAAGAGCAGCCTTTGAGCGTATCGGTTATGAGTTTGCTGGAGGGGAGGCCAAAAATCCTAATACAAGGAACTTGATATGTGCTGCCGTACTTACACTTCCTCCCAATTATTTTACAGGGCGTGGCTGGGTAGCCATAGCAGACTTCGAGGAAGATAACAACCGGAAACATTCTAATAAGGGGTATAGCTGGTGAGTACTATTCCTAAGTGGGCAGCAGAGCTGCTAGAGTATGAGGGGAAGGATTGGATTGAATCCTTTAAGTTTACAGAAGAGGAGTGGGATATTGTTACGAATGTCTACAATAGGGGACATGTCTACGTATCGGATGAAAGTCTTAAGTGGAACTGCGGTGCTAGAGAAATCTGTGCTAAATACTGCACTAGTATAGCCCATACCATAGGGCTGCTACTTTATGCGGGTAGTAACAACAACCATGACCCGGCTTCCATCATAGTGGCTACTGTTAATGAATACCAAGAGCACCTACGACGTGTCTTAGTGTCTGTTGGTTTTACTTTTTCTACTGAGTGGGTGCGCAATCCTAATAGTGGCAACAACATCTGCTTGCTTACGTACAATCTAAGTCCCTCTCTGTTTGTTCAGCCTGAGGAAGACGAAGAGGACACTGAGTGGGGTAATGAAGAAGAAGAGGAGGATGACCATGATTACTCATAACGGTTTGATTGATCTGTCTTTACTGTTAGATCAACAGCTAGTAGCTGAACAGTCCCTGAATAAAGAATGGGACAGGGAAGTAGATGTAGCTATTCAAGTTGACGAATGGGACAACATGTGGTATAATGCTTTGGAAGAAGCAGCGTAGCATCCGCGTCATTCTTGTTCGCCGGAGGTTAGGTGTAAGAAGGTATTGACAAGCATCAAAACCTATGTTATAATAAAAGCATAGAAGCTCTTAAGAGCCTTTAAGTTCTTTTGCTTTTATCTTTTGCTTTTGCTTTTGCTCTTGCTCTTAAGAGCCTTTAAGTATAGGGCATGTGCATTACACTGTCAAGAGGAGATTGCTGTGCTTAAGAGCTACGTAAAAATCTTACCATTCGTAGGTAAGTATGCTGATGTTGTTATTGGACAGGTGGTTGAGATCACAGAAAAATTAGATGGTAGTCAGTTCTGCTTCGGGAAGGATGAAGAAGGAACTCTACACTTCCGTAGCAAGGGTGCGATCATTGACGGAGCTGCACCGCCTGACATGTTCCGTAGTGCTGTGCTTCATGTACACTCAGTAGCGCATTGCATTCCTCCTGACACAGCCTACTACGCAGAGATCCTAAATAAGCTACGACATAATAGCCTGACGTATGGGTGCATTCCCGTGAATGGTATTGCTCTGTATGGCATGACGGATTTCCATAGGACTGAGGCGGATAGTAATTACGATAACCTAGTAGAGGAAGCTCTTGAATTAGACGTAGATGTTGTACCACTACTGTTCCAAGGTAAGCTGGAGAGCATGGAGCAAGCTAAGGAATACATGGCTGGCATCTCTGAGCTAGGTAAGGCTACCAAGGAAGGCATCGTCATTAAGAACTACAGCTACCCCATGGAATTGAATGGGCAAGTGTATCCGTTCACCGCTGTCAAGTGGGTGAGTGAGGAGTTCAAGGAAGTACATCGCGCCAATCCTGATTGGACTAGTGGTAAGGACAAGCGTAAGGAATTGATTGAGAGCTATCGTACAGAGGCACGCTGGAAGAAGGCCATCTACTATCTACGTGATACTGGTGAGCTAGTAGGAGAGCCTAAAGATATTGGTGCAATCATCAAGCGTATCATTGAGGACACTGTTGAGGAGGAGAAGGAGAACTTCAAGGAAGCTCTCTATCAAATTGAGCAGAAGGACTGGAAGGCTACGATGACGCGAGGACTGCCTGAGTTCTACAAAACCTACTTGCTGGAAGGAGATGATAATGGAAAAGATTGTTAGTATCAATCCTAATGCTAGCTTTATTGATGACTCACAGGGATGGGCTAATAGTATGGAGGGTGTTATAATTACTACCACAGAGCAGACTATTCGTATGGGAATATCTGATAGACAAAACTGTTGCGAGCGTAGTGGTTACTTCTTCACAGAAGACAACGTAGAAGATTTTATAGGAGCAGAACTTCTATCTATTGATCTAACTGACGCGGGACTTCATACACAAACTCTAGCTGAGGAATTTGAGTATGGCTTAGATGATGGTGATGTTATGTTTGTTACGCTTAGAACCAGTAAAGGAGTCCTCCAGTTCACAGCTTATAACAGACATAATGGTTATTACAGTCATGCTGCTGTTGTACAGAGCAAGCAGATTACAGAAGCTACACATCTTTGATCGGGAGAATAACAATGCGCTTGCATTACGTATCAACTCCATACAAGCACACCTATCTTGACTGGGTGATGATGGGCTATCGTGTATTGATGGACGCTAAGATTGCTGGGTACGATAAGGACGGAGAGCCTCTCTACTCAGCGGAGGATGTAGAGAAAGACGATGAGGATATGGCATGACTGACACGAATGATGGCGGGCAGGCGTTTCCGCATGGCGACCCGACGAATGGCGGCGACATCGGCATGACCCTGCGCGACTACTTCGCAGCGAAGGAGTTGACTTCGCTGGAGAAGAAGACCGTCTGCGTCTGCGACAGGCCGCGGGAGTATGCGCGTATCGCCGATCACTGCTACCGCATGGCAGACGCCATGCTCGCCGAGCGCGCGAAGGAGCGGCCATGACCAACAACAAGCTGGCGGATGCGCTGCGCGACATCGTGGAAATGCTACGCGAACATCCGGCCATGCAAGGCCGCGAGTACGTCGGCCTCGGCATCGCGGCGAACAACGCATTGCGGGAGTATGACGCAGCCCTCGCCGAACACGACGTAGCAATCCGTCTGGCAATTGAGGCGCTTGAGAACGTGCCCACTGTTGGGTCCATCTACGACCAACAGCACAGCGACACACACCTGGCGGCTGTTCTTACATTGAAGTATCACGCGGCGGCCACGCAGCCCGCGTCGGAGGAGTGTTTCTGTGATCGCATGTACCCGGATTCAAACCCGAACGCATCCTGTGGAGATTGCCCGACACG
>Ga0138256_10006363_pt1 | contig 12485 bp, 7 predicted proteins | sample KNB2016incub_MG_FD_105486 | JGI IMG/M metagenome (GOLD analysis project Ga0138256, IMG submission 105486) | Active sludge microbial communities from wastewater in Klosterneuburg, Austria - KNB2014incub_MG | ecosystem: Engineered > WWTP > Activated sludge > Unclassified | place: Austria... | reverse complement strand
GTGCTGTCCAGCACACCCGTGTGTTCGTGGATGAAATGGTAGGTCAGGTAGTCCCACTCGCCGCAGGGATACTGGTCCCACGTGGTCTGCGGATCGCACTTCAAGGTGTGTACCATCAGCACCTTGCGGAATTGCTCCGCGGCGGGCGGGAATTCCCACCATCCACGGCGCGTAGTGATGCTGTCGAAGGTGAGCGTGCGCACGACCGTAGTGTCCTGGGCGAGGAGGGCGGTGGCGGCGGCCGTGAAGAAGAGTGCGGAAAGGGTGCGCATCCGAAGGGAGGTGAGGTCGTGAAAGTAGGAGGGAGGGGGTGGTCGCCATCTACCTTCGCCCGCCCTTCCCGGGATCCTGACGATCAACTGACGAGCGGGCCTTCTGAAGAGTGATAGCGAAACGCCACACGATCCCCTATCGCGCCACCGGTCGTTTCGCGCCCATCGTGACGGACTATGTGGAGGGCATGCCGGAATTGCGGGAATTCCATGCGTTCACGGCTGACCGCGCCGGCCTGGCGGAGGCCATGGCAGAACGACGGTTCGATCCGGCCACGCGAGCAACGCTCTGTGCTGTGCTCGAGGACCAGTATGCCGGGCTCACCTTGGATGAGGCCGTACGCGCGAATCTTGAGGCCCTTCGGCTGGATGGAACGCTTACGGTGACCACCGGGCATCAGCTCTGCCTTTTCACCGGGCCGCTCTACGTGCCGTTCAAGATCCTGAACACGATCCGGCTGGCGCGCGAACTTTCGACGCCCGAGAAGCGTGTCGTTCCGGTGTTCTGGATGGCCACGGAGGATCATGACCGTGCCGAGATCGATCACGCTTGGCTGGGAGAGAAAAAAGTGCACTGGCCAGGTGTGGCGGGCGGTGCCGTTGGTCGGCTGAGGCTTGAAGGCATCCAAGCGGCGCTTGCTGAAGCAGAAGCCCTGCTCGGTTCCGGCCCGCATGCGGATGAGTTGCGCGCGCTGCTGCGGTCCAGCTATCGGGAAGGCCACACCCTGGCGCAGGCCACGCGCCTCTTCGTGAACGCCCTGTTCGGCCGCTTCGGCCTGGTCATCCTCGATGGTGATGACAAGCGGTTGAAACGGCTCTTCGCACCTGTCATGCAGGAGGAGTTGTTGAATCAGGTCACGTTGCGAACGGTGCGCTATGCGAATGACAAACTCAGCCCCCGGTACACGCCCCAGGCACATGCGCGCGACATCAACCTGTTCCACCTCTCGGATGGGCGTCGGGCACGGATCGAATTCGATGGGGACAACTACTCCGTATTGGATGGAGGTCCGTCATTCAGCGTCGATCAGCTGCTCATCGACCTGCAGCTCCACCCGGATCGCTTCTCGCCGAACGTGCTGATGCGGCCGGTCTATCAGGAGACCATATTGCCGAACATCGCGTACATCGGTGGTGGGGGTGAACTCGCCTACTGGCTGCAACTGCGCTGGTTGTTCCAAGGGCTGCAAGTGCCCATGCCAGTGCTCATCCTCCGGACCTCCGCGCTTTTTCTTTCCGCCAAACAAGCCCGGAAGTGGGAGGCGACGGGTCTTGCGATCGATGACCTGTTCACGACGAAGGATCAACTGGAGAACCGCATCGCGACGATGCATGCTTCGTTCTCCACGTCGCTTGCCGAGGAGCGGATCCGGCACGCCGCACTCTTCAACGCGCTCGCCGAACGTGCAGGTGCGGCTGATGCGACCTTGGAGGCCTCGGTACGGGCCAAGGAGGCTTTCTCTGCCAAAGGCCTGGACATGATCGAACGGCGCCTGGTGCATGCCGCCAAACGCGAGCAAGCCGATGGCCTACGCCGCATGGAAGAGGTCCATGATGCGCTCTTCGCCAACGGCCTGCAGGAGCGGCGCCAGAATTTCATGCCCTTCTATGCGGCCAGGGGCCCGGCCCTCTTCGATGAGTGGCTGGAAGCGTTGGACCCACTGGATCCCCGTTTCAGCGTACTGGAAGAGTGAGGGTCGCTCAGCGCACGAAGGGCGCGCTGGCGCTGCGTACACCGTCGCTCACCCGCAGCACGTAGGCACCGCCGCTCAACGTACCGAAGGGCACGGCGCTCCGGCTGTCCGTTTCCGTACGGCCCCGCCAGACCACGCGCCCCGTCATATCCAGCACGTCCATGGTGCTGCCTGCCGCGAAGTCGTGCAGGGCGATCACCCGGTCGTCGCCAGTGAGCAACACCAGGTCCTGGGCGCCTTTGCCCGGCATGCGCACGGCCACCGTACCACTCCACGTGCTGGTACCATCAAAGTCCGTTTGACGCAGGCGGTAGAAGCTGGTGCCGGGCAGGGGCCAGCGGTCGAGGTCCGAATAGTGGAGAACGGTCGTGCTGTTGCCCGCGCCGTCCACGCGGCCCACATCCTGGAAGTCTTCCCCGTTCGCGCTGCGCTCTATGGTGAAGTAGTCGTTGTCCCGCTCGGTGGCCGTGCGCCAATCCAGCCGCACCTGCGATCCCTCGGGGCGGGCATCAAAGGAGAGCAACTCGATGGGCAGCGGGTTGTCCGCGGATATCGTCGCCAAGGTCCACCAGCCGCCTCCTTGGAACGTGGATTCGAGGGCGGGTGCGGTGCTGCTGACCGAGCCCAGGTTCACCGACCCGGAACCCGGAGAGCCACGATCGGTCCACATGGTGCCGTCCCACTTGGTCAGGTGTACCGTCAACGGGTCCACCACGCCGCAGTTGGTCGCCGTGTTCCAGCCCAGGGTGACCTGGGCCGATGGTGTACCCGAATACCGGTCCATCAAGTAGTATTCGCAATAGCTGATGTCCAGCAGGGGTGGTGTTTCCATCGCCGCACCGATGTCCGTGTGGGGGTCGTTCGGGAAGTACTCGGCGATGAAGGCGTCCGAGGCCCCGGCCACGGTGCTGCCAACCACGGACACCCCCCGCATCAAATTGCCCTTGCCCACCGGAAAACGGAATTGGCTCGCGTTGAGGTTCGATTTCACCAAGGGGCCATGCACGAAGCTCGGGCCATACGAAGTGGCGGCGACGGCCGTGGGGTTCGCACCGCTGAGCGTAAGCAAGCCGGTGGTGGAGTTGGTGAAAACACGCCCTGATGTGAGGGTGAGCGTGGTCCGCACCAGCACCGGGGTGTTCAAGATGAGGTCGTCCGTCGGCTTGTTCACCGCCAGGTTGCCGAACGCCTCCTGGAAAAGCGAGCCCGTATTGATGCTTTGTGGACCGGGGCCGTTGAATGAGACCGTCGAGCCCGGTTCGTCGAAGGCGGCTGCGGTGCCGTTGTTGGTATAATCCCCGCCCAAGGAAAGCGTGCTGCCCGTGGCACCGCCGCTCAGGTCCAGGAAGCCGATGGGATCGATCGTCAAATTGCCCGCCACCGTAACGGAGTTCCCGGTGTTCGTGCTGGTGAATACCGACTGCTGCGGGCCAAGCACCGAGGAACCATTGAGCGTAAGGTTGCCGCCCACAGTGAGTGTACCAGGCGTACCCGCATTGCCGACGATCACGCTCGCCGTACCCGTGTTGCCGTTATCCGCCCGTATGATCGCGTTGCCCGATACGTTCAGTGATCCGTTGTTCTGGATCGTGAGCGAGCGGCCTGCACCAGGCACCTGCACCGTCAATGTCGCGCACACTGCCGGGGGCGGGGAGGCCGTCAACCCGATCACACAACTGTTCACCGAGGCGTACAGCGGGTTGATGTACACGGGGCTCGCGGCGGTGGGGACCTCGGCGTCGTCCCAATTGCGGCAGTCGAACCAGTCGGTGGATTTGGCACCGGTCCACCGGCCGTTCACGAAGGTGCCCCCTGTCATGGGGAAAACGAATCCAGCCGCATAGTTGGGCGAACTCGCGTTGTATGTAGCGCAACTCCCCTGGGAGGCCCAGCGCGTATTATCATCGATATCGATGATCCACAAACGCTGGGTGTGCGGGGGATAGGTGGGGAAGGTGTACCCGAGGGGGCCGATGTATTTGATCCAATCCGAAGAGGAGGCGGGTGCCATGGCGAAACAGGTCATGCCCGGCGGAAGACCGGAACGCTGCGAGGTGTTCTGGAAGGAGACCCAGTCGTTCGGTGCCTGCACCGTGCTGAAACCGTACAGCAGCGTACAATTATTGAATACCCCGTTGTTGCCGGCACCGGTGAAAGACGCGCCGGCAATGGCCTGGAAGAAGAATATCTGGTCACCGCCGGAGTTCAGATTCATGCCGGCCACCACCGTGGTGGCCGTCCATCCCGCGCTTACCGATGTGACCGTGCCGGCGGTGTTGATCCGCAAGGTGGTCACTGTACCCGCCGCCAGAGCTGTCCCGGTTCGCTGGAGTTGCACGACACCTTCCGAAGTACCCCAGAATCCCGCGTTCTGATATTCGTATCCTTTATCCGTGAGCCATAGCCTCGTGCTGGTGTTGATCGCTTTGAAGCAGATGAAGCTGATCTCATCTTCCGCCGTGTTCCCGCTGCACGCGCCATTGTTGGCATTGATACCGACCACGGCGATATCCCCGCGTTCAAGCGCCTGTGCCCCTGCTGTTGCACAGACCAGTATGCCCATGCCGATGGCAGCATGACGAAGCTTCGGTATGTACATGTTCTTCAGCCGGGCCAAACTTGCCCCAAAGATCGCACGATCCGTTGATCTTCAGTGGAAAGCGATCGTTAAGGATCGGGGGGAGTTTTCCCCGATCGGGCCGGTGGTTGTGGACAACCTTGGGGTTACCGGGCCGGGGATACCAGCACGCCGCTGATCGTGGCGGCTAAACGGTAGGTCGTACGGCTGCCGGCCGACAGCACTTCCAGGATGCTCCAGCCCGGTGGAACGGCGATGCGCACCGGTGTGCCTTCACCCGCGTCCTGGGCCAGCACCCGGCCGGTGGCGTCCAGCAACCGCCATCTGCTGCCCGGCCCCGGGTACGGCAGCAGCACGGTCGCTTCGCCTTCCACGGGCAGCACCGCACCGGCCGGATCGGACCACCGCACCACCGCCATGGACCCTGCATGGATGCTGCCGTCCAGGTCTTCCTGGCGCAGCCGATAGTACGAGGTGCCGGGAAGGGGCAACGGATCGTCCCATGTGTAATCGAGCCGTGTTTGGCTGTACCCTGCGGCGGGCAGTTCGGCCAGGGTGGCGAAGTCCCCGGCCTGGCCCGCACGGTCCAGGAGGTAGCGCGCGCTGTTGGTCTCGGTGGCGGTGGCCCAGCGCAGGCGCACGCGATCAGCGAGCGCTTCGGCCGTGAAGAAGATGAGTTCTACGGGCAGAGGCGTACAGACGACGGTGTTGATGTAGGCCTGGTTGGCCGCACTGTTCGGAGCACCGGGGGTCAGGTTCCCAGCGACCGGTAGGCTGGTGTAGGAACTGGCCTGCCGGGGGTCGTTACCGCTGAAGAGGAGGACTCGTCCGGTATGGTCCAGAGTGCTGATCCGTAACGCATCGATACCCCCGCTGTTCATGTTCTGCGCGTCGGGACCGTAGCTGACGCCGTGGAAGTATACACCCATGGGGTCGCGTGTCTGCACGGCATCGCCCTCGTTGCGGAAGGTGATCATGTTCCAATTGCCCGCACCGAAAGTGCAAACGTTGCCATAGCCAGCGGAGGAAGCGGCACCGGGCCAGGAGGAGCAGCCCTGAATGGATGTGTGGGTGGCGGGAAGGATGTACACGCCATTGGCGGGCGCCGTGTCGTACGGGTCGTTCGGCGGGATAAGCGGGTCGCGGTCGTTCACGTTATAGAGAACGATGAGTGAGCCCGAAGGCACGGCCGCCCATTGCGCCACGTTCGCGAAGCGCAGGTGCCCGGACGATACGCCACTGGTGACCTGTTGTGTGCCGAAGCCGTTCATCAACGAGCCGTTGTTGTCGTCGATCTTCCAGCCGCGCAGGTCCACGGTGCCGCAAGCCGGGCCGCATACGAGCAGTTCCACATACTCGCGCGTGCCGCTGGCACCGTTGCTCACCTCGTTCACCAGGAGGCCGGCGCACATGGGCGCGTAGGGCGCCAGTATCTCCACGTCGTCGATCGCCACGCTGGGATCCGCGCCGATGCCGTCGTTGTTGTTCATCCACCGGAAACCGATGCGCACAGCGGGGTTGTTGTTGGCCGAGGCGGGCAATGCGATGGAAAAGGAGGTCCAAGTGCCCTGGCCCCCGCAGCTGCCCACGGGCGTCTTGGGCAGGTCCACGAGTGTCGTCCAGATCCCGCCATCGTAGTAATCCAGGAGCGCGTTGTCATTGGCGCCCGATCCGCCCTCCATGTACTTGAACCGCAGCGTGTATGCCGCCGATCCGGTGAGGTTGATGATGGGCGACACCGCGCGTACGGAGGTCTGGCTGCTCTGGCAACTGCAACACGACCCACAAAGAGCTGGGGGGCAGCTGGCGTCATAGGCCGCACCACAATCGCCGGTGGGGCAGAAGAGGCAGCTGTTGGGCGAGGTACAGCCCGCCGCGTTGTTCCCGATGTGCAATGTTTCATTGGTTCCGCAGCCGCTGCCGCAGGTCCCCACCGGGTTGCCGTTCTCCTGGCAGCTCACGAACCACACGTTGGCGCAGGCACCGTTCGTGCCCGTGCTCATCGTGCTCCAGATGCCGTTGGGGCCGCTGTACGTGGTGGCCTGGCAGTTCTGCGTGCAACCGTTCTCGAAATCCTCCACCCACACCACTTCTTGTGCGGTCAGTGGAGTACTAACAAGCGCTAAGAATGGCCAGAGGAGCGGGCGCATGACGATGCATCGGGCCGGGCAAAGTATGCGCCCGCATGTTGCGGTCGTCTTTCAATAGACGAATGACGCCTAAGCGAAGCCGAAGGGTAAATTCGCCCACCTTACCTGTTCCCCCCATTGTCCGAGCGCATCCTCATTCTCGATCACGGCTCGCAGTACACGCAGCTCATCGCACGCCGCGTTCGCGAACTGAACGTCTACTGCGAGATCCATCCGTGGACGAAGGCCGCGTCCTTCGCGGGCGACCCGTCCATCAAAGGCGTCATCCTCAGCGGAAGCCCCTTCAGTGTACATGACGCCGATGCGCCCGATACCGACATCCGCGATTTCCAGGGGCGCGTACCCGTGCTGGCCGTGTGCTACGGCGCCCAGATGCTGGCCAAGCGCAGCGGTGCCAAGGTTGAACGTAGCACCGTGCGGGAGTATGGCCGCGCCCACTTGGACAGTATCCTGGTAAAGGAGCCGCTGTTCACCGGCATCAATGCGGGCACCCAGGTGTGGATGAGCCACGGCGACAGCATCACCACCGCCAACGGCGCCATGGAGGTGCTGGCCAGCACGCACGCCGTGCCTGTGGCCGCCTATCGGCTGAAGAACGAGCCCACCTTCGCCGTGCAGTTCCACCCCGAGGTGTACCACAGCACCGATGGTCTGGAACTGCTGCGGAACTTCGTCATCCACGTGTGTGGATGCGCGCCCGTCTGGACCCCGGCGTCCTTCGTCACCAGCACGGTGGAGGCCTTGCGCCAACAGCTCGGCAGCGATGAAGTGGTGCTTGCCCTAAGCGGTGGCGTGGACAGTTCGGTGGCGGCCCTGCTGCTCCAGAAGGCCATCGGCGATCGGCTCCATTGCATCTTCGTGGACAACGGCCTGCTCCGCAAGAACGAGTATGTGAATGTGCTTGAAAGTTACAAGCACATGGGGTTGAACATCAGTGGTATTGATGCACGCGATCGATTCTACACCGCGCTGAAAGGGCAGGAGGACCCGGAGGACAAGCGCAAGGCCATCGGGCGCACCTTCATCGAGGTGTTCGAGGCCGAGAGTCACAAGCTACCTGCGGTGAAGTGGCTGGGCCAGGGAACCATCTACCCGGACGTGATCGAGAGCGTGAGCGTGCATGGAGGCCCCAGCGCCACCATCAAAAGCCACCACAACGTGGGTGGCCTGCCCGCGCGGATGAAGCTGAAAGTGGTGGAACCCCTGCGTCTGCTCTTCAAGGACGAGGTGCGCCGCGTGGGCCGCGAGTTGGGGCTCGACCCCGCCATTCTGGGCCGCCATCCCTTCCCCGGGCCGGGTCTTGGCATCCGCATCCTCGGCGAAGTGACGGCCGAGAAGGTGGCGCTTCTACAAGAGGTGGACGCCATCTGGATCGAGGGCCTGCGCGAGGACGGCCTTTATGACCAGGTGTGGCAGGCCGGTGCGATCCTGTTGCCCGTGCGCAGCGTGGGCGTCATGGGCGATGAACGCACCTATGAGAACGCCGTGGCCCTGCGCGCCGTTACCAGCACGGATGGAATGACGGCCGACTGGTGCCACCTGCCTTACGGGACACTGGCACGGATCTCGAACAGCATCATCAACCGGGTAAAAGGCGTGAACCGCGTGGTGTACGACATCAGCAGCAAGCCGCCGGCCACCATCGAATGGGAATGATGAAGCGCTTTCTTCTGCTGTTCGCGCTGGCCATGTGTGTGGCGTACGGCGCGTTGGCGCAGAACATCCGCTTGGTGGACGGCCGCAAGCACATCGCCCATACCGTGCAGGCGGGGCAGACGCTGTACGCCCTCGGCCGCCACTACGCCGTGTCGGTGGACGCGATCGTGCGCGCCAACCCCGCCGCCGCGCAGGGGCTCAGCATCGGGCAAACGCTGTTGATCCCCGTGGACGCGCAGGTGAAGAAGGAACTGAAGACCGCACCGGCGCTGGCCGGCGGGGAATTGGCGCACACCGTGGCCAAGAAAGAGACGCTCTTCGGCATCGCGCGCAAGTATGGTGTGGGCGAGGCCGATCTGCTGGCACGCAACCCTGTGGCCCTGGGCGGGCTGCAGGTGGGCAAGGTGCTGTTCATCCCAGTGGCCAAGGTGACGGAGGCCGCTGGGCAGACCGCCCCGGCCAGCGACGACAAGAGCACGCAACACTTGGTGATGCCGGGCGAAACGCTCTTTGCCCTGGGCCAGCGCTACGGCGTGAAGCCCGAGGCGATCATGGCGGCCAACGGCGGCCTGCCCCAAGGGCTGATGGCGGGCACCTACCTGCGCATACCAGCGAAGGTGGTGGAGCCCGAGCCCGTGGCCGAGCCGGTGCCTGTGCGGTCGGCCGAGGGTGGCACGGCGCGCGTGGCCCTGCTGTTGCCCTTCAACATGACCAAGAACGATAGCGCCCTGTCCCGTGCCTCCGCAGGAGGCAAGACCATGTACCCCGCTACCGATGCGGCCGTACAGTTCTACGCCGGGGCGCTCATCGCCCTGGATTCCCTCGCCGGGCAGGGCCTGCGTGTGGACCTCAGCGTGTTCGAGGTGGACGATGCGCCCGGAATGTGGAGCGCGGTGCAAGGCGAGCCCGGTCTTCGGGACGCCGAGCTGTCCATCGGACCCTTCTACCGCGCCGCCACCGAGCAGTTCGCCCAACGGCTGGCCGGTACGCACTTCGTGTGCCCGGCGCCCCTGAGCAACAAGGTGCTGCTGGGCCACCCCAACGTGAGCAAGGTACAGAGCGGGCGGCCCGACCAGCTCCAGCAGATCGCGCGATACGTGGCCGCACGGCACGCGCATGACAACATCATCCTCTGCTCGCCGGACAACGCTACCGACAAGGAGATCCGTGGGCAGGTGCAGCGCACCCTGGATGAGGCGCTGGCGAGCCAGCCCGGACGTCTGCGGGACTCGGTCCTTGTGGTGAATGGAACCAAGAACGTAATGGCGGATGTGATCGCCAAGCTCAACCCTGCGCAGCAGAACGTGGTGGTGGCCGCCAGCGAGGACATCGAGTTCGTTACCGGGCTGGTACGCACGCTGGCCGGTCTGGCGAAGGAGAAGCGCATCGTACTCATCGGACTCAGCGCCTGGATGGGGATGGAAACGTTGGAAGCCCCGCATCTGGAGGCGTTGAAGACCTGTGTGCCCGTCAGTACCTGGATCGACCATGAGGATCCGGCCGTGCAACGGTTCATCAGGGAATACCGCGAGCGCTGGACCAACGAGCCGCAGGAATGGGCCTTCCTCGGGTTCGATGTCACGTACTTCTACGTCTCGGCGTTGCACCGCTTCGGGCCGTCATTCCCCGATCATTTCGCCGAGGTGGACACGCGCCCGCTGCACCTCACGTTCCGCCTTCGGAAGACCGGGGAGGAAAGCGGTTGGCGGAACGAAACGGGCACGATCCTCCGCTACGAGGAGGCTGGGCTGCGGAAGGCGCAGTAGCGTTGGGGTCTCAGCCGACCCTGGCGAGGTCCAATCCGGGTTCGCTCGCGGCCAGCTTGCGCAAGCGCGGGTGCATCACCGCGAAGAACAGCGGTGGCACCAGGCTCAATACCATCATGCCGGGATAGCCGGTGGGCATCTGCGGCGCCGCCTCATGGCTGCTGAGGATCTGGTATTTGCGGCTGGCCTTCCAGTGGTGGTCGCTGTGGCGCGTGAGTTCGAATAGGAAGAGGCGCCCCAGCAGGTGGTCGCTGTTCCACGAATGCACATGGAGCACGCGCGCATAGCCGCCCTGCGTGCCCTTCCTGCGGCGCAGGCCATAGTGTTCGATGTAGTTCACTGTCTCCAGCAGCAGGATGCCGATGGTGGCCGCCGCGATGAAGGCCAGCATCACCTCCCGGCCGAAGACCAGCAGGATCGCAAGCACCAGCGCTGTTTGCAGCAGGATGGCCTGCACCATCTCGTTCCGCAAGTTCAGTACCGGCCGGTCCTTCCGGCGCTGCTGGTCCGCCTCGATCCTCCATGCGCTCCGCCAGCTGTTCACCACGCTGCGCACCCAGAACTGGTGGACGGGTTCGCCATAGCGCGCCGAGGCGGGGTCGTCGGGCGTGGCCACGCGCTTATGGTGCCCGCGGTTGTGCTCAATGATGAAGTGCATGTACAAACTGCTCAACAGGAGGATCCGCGCCAGGTCGCGCTCCCATTTGAGCACGCGGTGCCCCAGTTCGTGCGCCACGTTGATGCCATACACCCCGCATAGCAGGCCTGCCGAGGCGATGCGCCCGGCGCGTTCCCACCACTGCAACCCGGGCTCGCCCACGGTGCAGAGGAAGAGCACGACAAGCGCCCAGTGCAGAGGGACGATGGCGTACAGCAGCACATCGAACACGGGTGTATCCAGCGCTGCCTGTTCCTCTTCTTCCGTGAGGTTGTGGTGCTTGCCGGACATGAACAGCTCCAACAGCGGGATCATTACAAAGCCGAAGGCCACCGGTGCCCAGGTCAACGCCCCGCCGCGCAGAAAGGCGGGAACGGCGAGCAGCGGGATGATGCAGGTGACCAGGTAGCGCAGCGCGCGTGCCCGGATGCGCCGCCTGGTTCCCGGATGGACGGTAATGGTGGCGGGTGGCATGGATCAGCGGGCGAACCGCAGGGTGGTGCCGCCCGCGCGGACCACGTACACACCGCAGGGCAGTTCGGGCAGCAGGAGGGTCCGGCCGGTGAACGATGCATTGAGCACCGTGCGCCCGGCGGCGTCCATCACCAGCACCGGCACCACACCATCCGCGTTGCGGCGGCGCAAGGCCCCATCGGCATACCAGCAATCCGGTCCCTTCTCCTCGGTATCGGCAATGCCTGCGGTCGGCCCCCAGATGTACCACGCCCATTGCGGGTTGTCGATGTATGGATTGCGGTTGTTCTGCAACGCCCATACGTCGTTGTTGCGCTCGATCTCCTTGGGGCTTACCGGATCGTCCGTGTGCCATTGCAACAGCAGGGTCTCGGCCCACGGGCTGAGGTCGCCGTTGAGGAACATGTCGCTGTCCCACTGCTGGGCCACGTCCATGTAACGCGTCATCATGTAGAAATAGCCGCGCGCGATATCGCCCTTGAACGCGTCGATCGGCTCACACACGTCGCCCGCATAGCCGGGCGTGGTGCTGGGCCCGGTCTTCGTGCCATTGTCGCTGGTGAAGTCCGCCGCGCCCACCTCGCCGTAGGGCAGGTTGCCGCGCTTCTGGTTCACCCAGGCATCGGTGGGGTAGATGTGGAAGAGGTCGGTCCGCATGGGCGATTGGTCGTTGAACCAGCTCACCGGTACGGTGTGCTCGCGGTTGAAGCAGATCCCTTCGGTGTTGGGCGATTGGCCGCATTGGTCGTTGCCGAAATCGTACACATAGGGCGCGGTGCCGCCGGGCAGATCGCTGTATATGTCCCACACTTCCGTAGCATCGTCGTCACGTTCGTCGGTGCTGGTGAAATCGGCCCACAGGCCCGAATACTGCTGTACGGTGTGCGGGCTGATGATGCCGTACAATGCGGCCTTCAGCGCAGGCCCGCTGAGCCCTGCGGCGGCATCGTAATACCCGGGAGGCGGTTGCGCCGCGGCCGTGGCCAGCGCGGCGAAAGAGGCGAGGAGCAGCAGGGCGCGCATCAGTCGTTGGATACGGGCAGCCCCTGTTTGCGCCAGCCCATGAAGCCGCCCCGCAGATCGGTCACGTTCGTGAAGCCCGCTTTCCGCAAGGCGGCGGCGGCCTCTTCGCTGCGCCCCCCGGCCGCACAGTACACCAGTACCGGCTTCGCCGGGTCCAGCGTTCGCGCGCGCTCCATGAATCCGTTCTCCAGCCAGTCGTTGTTGAGGGCCCCGG
>Ga0138256_10006362_pt1 | contig 12486 bp, 11 predicted proteins | sample KNB2016incub_MG_FD_105486 | JGI IMG/M metagenome (GOLD analysis project Ga0138256, IMG submission 105486) | Active sludge microbial communities from wastewater in Klosterneuburg, Austria - KNB2014incub_MG | ecosystem: Engineered > WWTP > Activated sludge > Unclassified | place: Austria... | reverse complement strand
GGTTCGATGTCGCCGCGTACCCCGACGGCCTCGACCTCACCGAGCGCATCGCAGGGTTCGGCCCCGACCTGGCGGTGCTCGACGTCACGCCGCACGGGCTGAAGGTGGTGGAGATGGCGCCTGGCGTGACGCGCGACGAACTGCAGCAGAAGACGGGCGTGCAACTGCAGTGAGGCGCTGAGCCTGGCGCGGCGGTCGAACCGGCGGCGAGCGATGACCCGGTCCGGCGCCCTCGGCCCGCTGCGCAGGGCGAGCGCCGGGGTAAGCTGCCGACGCGCACCAGGTTCCATGCACGGCGCGCTGCGCGGCCTGGCTTTGCTGGCGGCCCTGGCCAGCACCGGTTGCGCCTGGCGCACCACGGCGCCACCCCCCGCCCACGCTGCCGCGCCGCCCGCACAGCCCGAGATCGCCACCGGCTGGTCGCCCAAGCCGGGCTGGAACGCGCGGCGCTTCATGGTCGCCGCCGCCCACCCGCTGGCCGCCGACGCCGGCCGCGAGATCCTGCAGGCCGGCGGTTCGGCGCTCGACGCCGCCATCGCCGTGCAGATGGTGCTGGCGCTGGTGGAGCCGCAGTCCAGCGGCATCGGCGGCGGTGCCTTCCTGCTGCATTGGGACGGCCGCGAACTGCAGGCCTGGGATGGCCGCGAGACGGCGCCCGCGGCCGCCGGCGAAGGGCTGTTCCTGGCGCCCGACGGCCAGCCGCTGCCCTTCGACGAGGCGGTCTTCGGCGGCCGCGCGGTCGGCACGCCGGGGGTGCTGAAGATGCTGGAAGCGGCACACCGCCGCCACGGCCGACGGCCCTGGGCGCGCCTGTTCGAGCCGGCGATCGCGCTGGCCGAGACCGGTTTCGCCGTCGGCGCGCGCCTGCACGGCCAGTTGCTGGCCGATCCGCATCTGCGCAAGGCGAGCCTGGCCCGCGACTATTTCTATCGGCCCGACGGCAGCCCGCACCCGGTGGGACATGTCCTGCGCAACCCGGCGCTGGCGGCGGTGCTGCGCGCCGTCGCCAGCCACGGCAGCGACGCGCTGCACCGCGGGCCGGTGGCGGTCGACTTGGTGGCGCGGGTGCGCGGCCACGCCGTGCCGGGCACGCTGAGCGAGGCCGACCTGGCGGCCTATGCGCCGCGCCAGCGCGAGCCGATCTGCACGCACTGGCTGGAGATCTACCGGGTCTGCGGCTTTCCGCCACCGTCGTCGGGGCACCTGGCGGTGATGCAGATCCTGGGCATGCTGGAGCGGCTGCCGACACCTGCGCCGGGCCTGCAGGACGGCCTGCCGAGCCCCGCCTGGCTGCACGCCTACACCGAGGCCGCGCGGCTGGCCTTTGCCGACCGCGCCGAGTACGTGGCCGACCCCGACTTCGTCGAAGCCCCGGGCGGCGACTGGAAGACCCTGCTGGCCGGCGCCTACCTGCAGCAGCGCGCGACGCTGATCGGGCCGCAGAGCATGCAGGTCGCCCGCCCCGGCCAGCCGCCGGGCCTGGCGCCGGGCGCCCGGGCGCCGATGCCGGAGCAGCCCGAGCACGGCACCAGCCACATCAGCGTCGTCGACGGCGAAGGCCGCGCGGTGGCGCTGACGAGCACCATCGAGGCCCAGTTCGGCGCCCGTGTCATGGCCGACGGCGGCACCGGCCTGCCCGGCGGCTACCTGCTCAACAACCAGCTCACCGACTTCTCGTTTACGCCCGCCGACGCCGCGGGCCGGCCGGTGGCCAATCGGCTGCAAGCGGGCAAGCGCCCGCGCTCGAGCATGAGCCCCACGTTGGTCTTCGACGCCCGCGACGGGCGCCTGCTGATGAGCCTGGGTTCCCCGGGCGGACCGGCCATCATCCACTTCACCGCCAAGACGCTGCTGGGCACGCTGGCCTGGGGGCTGGACGCGCAGCGTGCGATCGAGCTGCCCAATTTCGGCAGCTTCAACGGACCCACGGTGCTGGAGGCCGGGCGCTTCCCCGCTGCGACGGTCGAGGCGCTGCGCGCGCGCGGGCACCGCGTGATCGAGACCGCATTGCCGAGCGGCGTGCAGGCGATCCAGCGCACGCCGGCGGGTTGGCACGGCGGCGCCGACCCGCGGCGCGAAGGCGCGGTGCGCGGCGACTGAAGCCGGCCCGTCGCGGCGAGCGAAGCTCAGGCGCGGTGCGCCATCGCGCGCGCGGCCTCGGTCACCAGCGCCGGGCCTTGGTAGATGAGCCCGGTGTAGATCTGCACCAGGTCGGCGCCGGCCGCGATCTTGGCGCGGGCGTCGCTGCCGCTCATCACGCCGCCCACGCCGATGATCGGAAATTCCTTGCCCAGCGCCGCGCGCAGCTGCCGAATGACGCGGGTGCTGGCCTCGAAGACCGGCCGGCCGCTCAGGCCGCCGGCCTCGCCGGCGTGCGCCAGCCCCTGCACGGCATCGCGCGCGAGCGTGGTGTTGGTGGCGATGACGCCGTCGATGCCGTGTTTCTTCAGCGTGGCGGCGATCACGCCCACCTGCGCCTCGGTGAGGTCGGGCGCGATCTTCACGAAGATCGGCACCGAACGGCGCTGCGCGCCGGCCAACTGTTGTTTGCGCGCCTGCAGCGCCGCGAGCAGCGCGTCCAGCGCCTCATCGCCCTGCAGTTCACGCAGATTCTTCGTATTCGGGCTCGAGATATTCACCGCCACGTAGTCGGCATGCGGGTACACACCGTCCAGCCCCAGCAGGTAGTCGTCCACCGCGCGCTCGATCGGCGTGGCGGCGTTCTTGCCGATATTCAGGCCCACGATGCCACCGGCGGCGCGGAACGAGCGCGCGCGCTGCACGCTGGCCACGAAGGCGGCCAGGCCCTTGTTGTTGAAACCCAGCCGGTTGATCAGCGCCTGCGCCGGCGGCAGGCGGAACAGGCGCGGCTTGGGGTTGCCCGGCTGCGCCTTCGGCGTCACGGTGCCGACCTCGATGAAGCCGAAGCCCATGGCGCCCAGGCCGTCGATGCACTCGCCGTTCTTGTCCAGTCCGGCGGCCAAGCCGATGCGGTTGGGGAATCGCAGCCCGGCCACGGTGACCGGATCGTCGAAGCGCGGCTGCTGCCACAGGCACATCGCGGTGGTGTTCTGCAGCCGCGCCAGCGCCGCCATCGTCAGGTCGTGGGCGTGCTCAGGGTCCAGGCCGAAGAGGAAGGGGCGGGTCAGGGCGTAGGGGACGAGCGGCATGCGGGCATTGTCTCAGCCGGCCCGCCGCGGGCTGCGCGTCGGCCGTGCGGCGCTGGATAATTTGCGCCATGACGCAAGACGAACTCAAGGCCCTCGTCGGCCGCGCGGCGCTGGAACAGGTGGTGGCGGGCCATCTGGTCGGCGTGGGCACCGGCTCCACGGTGAACCATTTCATCGACGCGCTGGCGACGATCAAGGACCGCTTTCCCGGCGCCGTGTCCAGTTCGCTGGCCAGCACCGAGCGGCTGCGCCGGCACGGCATCCCGGTCTTCGAGGCGAACGAGGTCGAAAGCCTGCCGGTCTATATCGACGGCGCCGACGAGATCGACCACCGCGGCTATGCCATCAAGGGCGGCGGCGCGGCGCTCACGCGCGAGAAGATCGTGGCCGACCTGGCCGAGCGCTTCATCTGCATCGCCGACGAGAGCAAGCTCGTCGACGTGCTCGGCCGCTACCCGCTGCCGGTGGAGGTGATCACCATGGCCTTGCCGCAGGTGGCGCGGCGGTTCAAGGCGCTGGGCGGCACGGCCATCGTGCGCCAAGGAGTGGTCACCGACAACGGCCACCCCTTGCTGGACGTGCGCGGCCTGGTCATCGACGATCCGGCGGCGATGGAGGCCGAGATCAACCAGTGGCCGGGAGTGGTGACGGTGGGCATCTTCGGCCGCCACCGTGCCAGCGCCTGCCTGCTGGGCACGGCCGCGGGCGTGCGGACGCTGGTGTTCTAATCGGGGGGCTGCCCAGACACCCGAGGACTCCGCTTTGGCAAAACCCAATTATTCGTTCGAGAAGCGCCAGCGTGAGCTGGCCAAGAAGAAGAAGAAGGAAGAGAAGGACCGGGAGAAGGCGGCACGCAAGGCCGCCGGTTTGCCACCCGTTGCGGACGAGGTCGATGACGCCGAGGAAGGCGCCGGCGCCGCCGACGTTCCGCCTGCGGCCGGACCGGGTCAGCCCGGCTGAGGACCGTCGGCGCGGACCGCGCTGGCCTGGGCCGGCGACGCGGCACGCGTTGCGCGCACCATCCAGCGACCCGGATCCACCGCATCGACCAGGTCCTGTTCCAGCGGCCAGGGTGTGCCGGTGGCCTGCGCGGCCACCAGGCGGCCGAGCAGCGGCGCCAGTGTCAGGCCGCGCGAGCCGAGGGCCGCCAGCACGAACAGACCTGGGTGCCGCGGCAGCAGCCGTGCTTGATCGAGCCGCTGGCCCGGCGGCATGGCGGCCGCAGGCAGCGGTACCGCGCCGGCGATCGGCAAGCGGTCGTCGCTGTGCAGCCGCCACCCCACGCGGCCCTGGCATGACGACAAATCCGCGGGCGGCGGCTGCCCGATGAGCCGCTGCAGGCGCTGCAGGTTGAAAAGGTGGTCGGCCTCGCGCGGTGTGTCGTCGCCATCGGGCGCGGCTGCCTCGTGTGAGGCGCCGCACAGCAGACCGCCCTCGGGCAGCGGGAGCACATAGCCGTCACCGGCCAGCGGCAGCCACAGCGCTCGGTCCGTCGCCTGCGCCGGCACCCGCGTGACCTGGCCGCGGCTGTGCGTCAACGGCCAGCTCGGGCCGCCCAGCAGCGCCAACGCCTGCGCCGCACCTGCGGCATGGGCGAGCACGGCAATGGGGGCTTGCGCGAGGGTGCGGCCGCCGGCGTCGCGCAGCAGCCAGTCGCTGCCATGGCATTCGACCGTGGCGACCGCCACGCCGCCGATGAACTGCACGCCTGGGGTGGCCAGCGCGTGCCGCACCCAGGCCGGGGGCGCGACCCAGCCGCCGCCGGGGTAGAACCAGGCCGGGGCGCCGACGGGCACGCCGGCGCGCTGCGACGCGGTCGCGGCGTCGAGTGCCTGCACATAGTCCGCCGGCAGGCCCAGTTCCTGCAGCGTGGCCCGCATCGCGGCGAGCCCGCCATCGCGCAGTTCCAGCCGCAACAGGCCTTCGGCGCTGCCGGGCACGCCGCCGGCGACGGCCGCCGCGTATTCACGCTGGGCCACCAGGGCGGCGGCGCGAAAGAGGCGCGCATGGCTGCCGTCGGCGGCATTCACGGTGCCGTGAAACAGCCCGGCCGGGTTGCCCGAGGTCTCCCGCGCCGGCTCGGCGTGGCGGTCGAGCACCGTCACGGCCCAACCCAGCCTGGCCAGGGCCTGCGCCGCTGCGGCGCCGGCCAGGCCCGCACCCACGACGACGGCGCTGCGGCCGGGGGAGAGTGCGGCGCGCGCCGGTCCACGCGGCGTGAAGCGGGGCGCAAAACGCGCCACGGTGATCTCGCGCTTGCCGCCGATGCCGCTGGCGCGCTGCACCTCGAAGCCGGCGGTGGCCAGGGCCGCTCGAACGTCGTGCGCCACGCTCCAGGTGGCGGCCGTGGCTTCGGGAGCGGCCTGGCGACCGAGCGTGCGCAGCAGCCGTGGCTGCCACATGTCAGGGTTGCGTGCCGGTGCGAAGCCGTCCAGGTAGAAGGCATCGGCCGTCAGCCGCAGGGCCGGCAGCAGGCGCTTCACGTCGCCCAGCGCCAGCAGCAGTTGCACCCGGCCGCCGTCGAAGTCGAGCGGATGCAGGTTGGGCACCAGCGGCGGCCAGGCCTGCAGCAATTGGGCCGCCAGGTCCGGCCAGGGCGACGCGGCATGGACCCGCGCCAGGTCTTCGTGCCGCGGCGGGTGGCGCTCGACCGAGACGAAGAACAGCCGCTCGCAGCGTGCCGGGTCACGCCGCCAGGCGTCCCAGGTGGCGAGGAAATTGTTGCCCAGGCCGAAGCCGGTTTCCAGGATCGTGAAGTGTGCTCGCGCCGCCCAGCGCGGCGGCAGGCCGTTGCCGTGCAGGAAGACATGCAGCGCCTGCGCGGCGGCGCCGATGCGGGGGTGGTAGAGATCGTCGAAGTCGGGCGAGCGCGGCGGCTCGCCTGCGCCGGCGCCGAATTCGATGCGCGCCGGCGCGATGGGCTGCGTCTTCACCGGCGTGCCGCCAGCCAGGCCAGCAGCGGGTCGCGCACGGGGCTCAGGCCGCGAAAGTCGAGCTCGGCGTCGCTTATCGACACCACGGCGGCGTGCAGCGCCGCGGCGCGTTCCGATGTGTCGATGGCCTCGGCCAGGCGCTGCACCTCGACATGGATCGTGAGTACCGCCTGCGTCGCTTCCGGCACCGGAATGAAGGTCTGGCGTTCGGTGCGCCACCAGGCGTCGGCCACCGCCGTGTGCTGCCAGCGCCGTGCGTCGACGCGCGCCGGGTGGGCGTGCAGCCGCGGCTGGTCGGTGACTTTCCAGGCGAAACGTTCCCAGCGCTCGCCGCCGCTGATCAGCCGCATCAGCGATTCGCCGTCGCCGCGCAGCCATTCGCTGTCGGCCACCGGGGCGCGGATCTCGCCGAAGTGGCGGCCGACCTTTTGCTCGGGCGCCCAGTGGCTGGGCAGGGCCACGGCCAGCCAGGGTAGGGCGGCGTCGCGGCCGTCCACCACCACGAAGTCCTCGGCGAACGCCAGGCTCAGCAGGCCGGCCAGGCGCCAGGCCGGCGGCAGTCCGTGCAAGCAGCGTGCGACCTCGTCGCCCAGGCCGAAGCGGCCTGGGGCCGTCTGCTCGATCCGGCCATCGCCATGGACCGCGGTGCCGAGCCGCCTCGCTTCGGCGGATTCGCCGTTCCAGCCCCAGGCGTCGGGATGCTCGATCGCCGCGTGCCGGACCAGCGCGGCCAGCGCCGGGGTGGCATCGAAACCCGGTACGGCCAGCAAGGCCTGCGGCCAGAACGCCGACAGCACCGCCAACTTCTCGCGCTGGTGCCGCGAGCCGGGCGCCAGCGGCGTCAGCTGCGGGCAGCCTGCGGCCGCCCGGCGCAGGCCGGGCTGCATGCGAAAGGGGGCGCCGACGGCGGCGTCGAAGTCGAAGGCCATGGGGCGAGGGGTTGCAGCAGCGATCATGCCTGCAGCCCAAGCAAGAAGGGCACCCGAAGGTGCCCTGCCGTCGAATCGCAAGCGGTGCGGCCGCTGCTGCGCCGCGTGCCGAAGCGACTCAGACGCGCTTCTTGTACTCGTGGGTGCGGGTGTCGATCTCGATCTTGTCGCCGTTTTCGACGAACAGCGGCACGCTGATCTCGAAACCGGTGCCCACCAGCTTGGCCGGCTTCATGACCTTGCCCGAGGTGTCGCCCTTGACGGCGGGCTCGGTGATGATCTCGCGCACCACCGTGGTGGGCAGTTCCACCGAGATCGCCTTGCCCTCGTAGAACACCACCTCGACCGGCATGTTGTCCTCGAGATAGTTGATGGCGTCGCCCATATTCTCGGCCTCGACCTCGAACTGGTTGTATTCGTGGTCCATGAAGGCGTACATGGGGTCGGCGAAGTAGGAGTAGGTGCACTCCTTCTTGTCCAGCACGATCTGGTCCATCTTGTCGTCGGCCTTGAAGACCGTCTCGGCGCCGAAGCCGCTGAGCAGGCTCTTCATCTTCATGCGCACCGTGGCGGCACCGCGGCCACCGCGGCTGTATTCGGTCTTGAGGACGACCATGGGGTCCTTGCCCTGCATGATGACGTTGCCGGCGCGAATTTCCTGAGCGAGTTTCATGTCTGGATCCGTGGCTAGGTGGTTCCACCGCGGGCCGGTAGAGGCGCCTTCGCAGCGGGGGCGCGTTCTTGCGCAAAGCCCGCGATTCTAGCAGCAGGCGCATCAGGAGCCGCGGGCTTTCCCCAGGGTGAAGTCCAGCAGCGCGGTGGCCAGGTCGGCCTGGCCGAGCAGGCTCTGGCGCCACGCGCCGACGGCGTCGCGCCAGGGCCGCAAGGCCGGCAGGGCGGGCAGCGCGGCACGGCCGGTGGCCCCCGCTGCGTCGCCGATGCCGTTCCACGCCCGCCACAGCGCAGCCACGTCGGGCGCCGCCGCCATGGTGGCCAGCAGCGCCTGCACCTTGGCAGCGTGGGCGCCGTCGTGCTGCGGGTAGGCCTGCCAGACGAAGGGGGCGCCGGCCCAGACGGCGCGCACCAGCGAGTCCTCGCCGCGCACGAAGTTCAGCTCGCAAGCCCACAGCAGGCGATCGAAATCGGGCTGGGTCAGCCAGGGCAGGTGCACCAGTCGCACACCGGGCGGCGCCGTGCGGACCTGGCGCTGGGCAGGGCCAGGCGTCAGCAGCAGCAGCGTGGGCTCGTGCGCCAGCGTGGCCAGCAGCGCAGGCACGGCCGGGTTGTCGTAGCAGAACAGGCTCACCACGCGCTCGCCCGGCTGCGCCGCGATGCCGCGCCCGGCCAGCCAGGCCGGGCCGTCGAAGGCCGCGCGCGCGGCCATCAGCCCCGTTTCGCGCAGCAAGCCGCCGGTGCGCGCCGTGAAGCCCGGGAAATAGAACCACTTGACGAGCCCGTTGCGCTGCGGCGAAGGCAGGCCGTGCGAACGATCGACATAGGCCTCGGCGCTGAGATATTCGAGGTTGATCCACACCGGTGCAGGATTTCGCCGCACCATCGCCTCGACGAAGGCCGGCGGCGGGTCGCAGCCGAAGGCCTCGATGACCACGTCGCGCGGCGCGGCCGGCCCCGGCCAGGGCAGCACCTGCACGCCCGGGGCCCCGCCGGGCGCCATCCAGGCCAGCGCCGAGGGGTCGTCGATGACCAGGCGCACCTGCTCGCCGCGCGAGGCGAGGTCACGCGCCAGGCGCCAGCACACGCCCACGTCGCCGAGGTTGTCGACGACGCGGCAGAACAGGTCCCACTGTCGTGCTGGCGAGGCTTGCCGGGGTGGCATGGCCGGATTATCGAAGGCGGTCAGAATCGCGACCGATGAGCGAGCCGGACCAACCGTCGACGTCGATGTCACCCCTGCAGTCGCAGCCGGCTCCGGATGCCGCCGCGCGCGAGCGGCTGGTCGCCGAGGTGACCGCGCTGCCGGGCCTGCCCGGCGTCTACCGCTGGTTCGACGCGGCCGGGCAGGTGCTCTACGTGGGCAAGGCGCGCAACCTGAAAAAACGCGTCTCGAGCTACCTGCACCGCGACCACGACGGCACGCGCATCGGCTCCATGGTGAGCCGCATCGCGCGCCTGGAGACGACGGTGGTGCGCAGCGAGGCCGAGGCGCTGCTGCTCGAGAACAACCTCATCAAGACGCTGGCGCCGCGCTTCAACATCCTGTTCCGCGACGACAAGAGCTACCCCTACCTGAAGATCGACGGCCCGCGCGAAGGCGGCGCGGCGGCCGAACGCCGTGCCGGGGCGACCGTGTCCGCGGCGGCCTCGGCCTATCCGCGCATGTCGTACTTCCGCGGCGCGGTGGACCGCAAGCACCGCTATTTCGGTCCCTACCCGAATGCCTGGGCGGTGAAGCAGACGATCCAGCTCATGCAGAAGGTGTTCCGGCTGCGCACCTGCGAGGACACGGTGTTCAACCACCGTTCGCGGCCCTGCCTGCTGCACCAGATCCAGCGCTGCTCGGGGCCCTGCGTGGGCCTGGTCAGCCGCGAGGACTATGCGCGCGACGTGCGCGACGCCGAACGCTTTCTGCTCGGCGAGACGCAGGCCGTGATCGACGACCTGCAGGCGCAGATGATGGCCTGGGCCGAGGCGCTGGAATTCGAGAAGGCGGCCGAGCTGCGCGACCGCATCGGGTCGCTGTCGCGCGTGCTGCACCAGCAGTCGGTGGAGTTGAGCAGCCTGTCGGCGCTGGACAAGGACGTGGACATCCTGGCCGCCAAGGTGGCAGGCGGCCGCGCCTGCGTCAACCTGGCCATGGTGCGCGGCGGCCGGCACCTGGGTGACCGCGCCTACTTCCCGACCCATGTCGACGAAGGCGCGGCCATCAGCGCCGACGCGGCCGAGGCGCGCTTCGAGGAAGACCTGGCCGGCCCCGAAGCGAGTCACTCGGCCGAAGCGGCCGTGCTCGAGGCCTTCATCGTGCAGCACTACGTCGGCCAGCCGGTGCCGCCGCAACTGGTGACCAGCCACGCCGTGAGCAGCGAGCTGATCGACGCACTGGGCGCCGCCTCGGGCGTGCGCGTGCGCGCCCAGCACCAGCCGCGCGAGCAGCGCCGCATCTGGCTGGAGATGGCGGCCAAGGGCGCCGAGCTGTCGCTGGCGCGGCTGCTGGCCGAGGAGGGCTCGCAGCAGCAGCGCACGCGGGCGCTGATCGAGGCGCTGGACCTCGATATCGCCGATCCTGCCGCGCTGCGCGTCGAATGCTTCGACATCAGCCACACCGCCGGTGAAGCGACGCAGGCTTCGTGCGTGGTCTTTGAGGGCCACCAGATGCAGAGCGCGTCATACCGCCGCTTCAACATCGAAGGCATCACCGGCGGCGACGACTACGCCGCCATGCGCCAGGTGCTGACGCGGCGTTATGCGCGGCTGGCCGAGGCCGTGGCGGCGGGCCGGGCGGACACACTGCCGAACGCCGCAGCGCCGGCCGAGCCGGCGGCAAATGGCGCCGAGAGCGAAATCGCCAAGCCGGCCACCGCCGCCAAGCCGCGTCGCGGGCCGGCGCGCCTGCCCGACCTGGTGCTGGTGGATGGCGGCCGCGGCCAGGTGGCGATGGCGCGCGAGGTGTTCGAGGAACTGGGGCTGGACATCTCGCTGATCGTCGGCGTGGAGAAGGGCGAAGGGCGCAAGGTCGGCCTGGAGGAACTGGTCTTCGCCGACGGCCGCGAGAAGGTGCGGCTGGGCCACGATTCGGCGGCACTGATGCTGGTGGCGCAGATCCGCGACGAGGCCCACCGCTTTGCCATCACCGGCATGCGCGCGCGCCGCGCCAGCGTGCGCACCGGCGGCAGCCGGCTGGAGGACATTGCCGGCGTCGGCCCGCGCAAGCGGGCGCGGTTGCTGCAGCGCTTTGGCGGCCTGCGCGGCGTGGCCAGCGCCGGCGTCGAAGACCTGGCCAGCGTGGAAGGCATTTCCAGGGAACTGGCCGAGGAGATCTATCGTGCCCTGCATTGACGATTCAGAACCGACCCGTTGGCGGCCGTCGCATCCTTTCCGGCGCCGGGCCGCCTTGGCCGCGCTGCTGAGCCTGGCCTTGGCCGGCTGCGCCGGCGGCCCGCCTGCGCCCGTGGCGACACCCGCGCCAGCACCCGCGGCGGGCGCTTCGGCGCCGCCCGCAGCGGCCCGCGCGCCGCGGTACGTGAAGCTGCCGCCACCACCGGCAGCGCGCAACTGGGACGAGCTCAAGCTGAATGCCGCGCGGCGCCTCGTCGCGGCTCACCCGGACACCAGCTACGTGGGAACGCCGCCAGAGCCCCTGCTGGCGATTCCCGTGCTCGAGGTCGAGCTCAACGCCGACGGCAGCGTGCGCAGGATCGAGGTCGTGCGTGAACCGCGCGAGGTGAAGAAGACGATCCAGATGGCCATCGACGCCGTGCACCGCGCCGCGCCCTATGGTGACGTGTCGAAGCTGCCGCGACCGTGGCGCTTCGTCGAGGTCTTCCTGTTCGACGACGATCTGCGCTTCATGCCGGCTACGCTGGACCGTTGAGGCCCGACCGCGCCGCGGAGCCAGCCTTGGGCACAATCGGCGCATGTTCCTGACCATTCCCACGCTGCTGACCTGGGCCCGCATCGCGGCGATCCCGTTCATCGTGGGCGTGTACTACCTGCCCTGGGACCTGGCCACGCGCAACCTGGTGGCCACCAGCCTGTTCGTGCTGTTCGCGGCCACCGACTGGCTCGACGGCTGGCTGGCGCGCCGGCTGAACCAGACCTCGGCCTTCGGCGCTTTCCTCGACCCGGTGGCCGACAAGATGCTGATCTGTGCCTCGCTGCTGGTGCTGCTGGAGCAGGGCCGCGTGGGTGCGCTGGTGGCGCTCATCATCATCGGCCGCGAGATCGCCATTTCGGCGCTGCGCGAATGGATGGCGCACATCGGCGCCTCGCGCAGCGTGGCGGTGCACATGCTGGGCAAGCTCAAGACCGTGGCGCAGATGGTGGCCATTCCCTTCCTGCTCTACGACGGCCGACTGCTCGGCATCGTCGATACCCGCTTCTGGGGCACCTGGCTCATGGTCCTGGCGGCCGTGCTCACGATCTGGTCGATGGTGTACTACCTGCGCAAGGCGGTCCCCGAGATCCGGGCCAAGGCGCAATGAGCGAGGCCGCCCGCGCCGAGGCGGCGGCCGCCGCCGGCGCGGCGCGGCAGGCGGCGATGCTGAACGCCATGCCGGTGGTCTTCGTGCTCATCTGGAGCACCGGCTTCGTGGTCGCGCGCTTCGGCATGCCGCACGCACCGCCAATGGGATTCCTGGCGCTGCGTTATGCCTTCTCGGTGGCGGCCTTCCTGCTCTGGATCCTGTGGGCACGCGCGGCCTGGCCGCAGGGCCGCGCGCAGTGGCTGCACCTAGGGGTGACCGGCGTGCTCATGCATGCCGGTTACCTGGGCGGGGT
>Ga0138256_10006361_pt1 | contig 12487 bp, 10 predicted proteins | sample KNB2016incub_MG_FD_105486 | JGI IMG/M metagenome (GOLD analysis project Ga0138256, IMG submission 105486) | Active sludge microbial communities from wastewater in Klosterneuburg, Austria - KNB2014incub_MG | ecosystem: Engineered > WWTP > Activated sludge > Unclassified | place: Austria... | reverse complement strand
TGGGAAGATTCCGAAGAACGATTTAGCCAATTGCTAACGGAAAAAAATCAGCTTGCACAAAATTACAATCTGGTAAAAGATGGTTTTGATAAGACGGTATTTGACATCCTTATTATGAGGGATGAAAATTCACAGGTAATCAATTTACATTCCTTAGATACCGGTTTAAATTTTAAAGCACGTCTGTACTGGAATAAAAATTCACAAGAGTTATATATTGACGTGTTAAAGCTACCTGAACCTGAAATTGACTTTCAGTACCAATTATGGGCAAAGTCAGACACTGCTGTTATTAGTGCAGGCCTTTTCGATGCACATGAATTTTCCGGAATCCAAAGAATGCATGAAATAAATAAGGCTGATTCTTTTCTTGTAACCATGGAGCCTAAGGGAGGAAATCATTACCCTAATTTAGACAAGCGAGTTCTAGTCTCAACCACCTGGGAGGGGCTGAAATAATTTTCAAGCCAAAAAAATATTCCTTTTCTCTAACACGATAGGTAAAACTCGTGGAATATCACAGCTTTCTTTTATAAAATTTTGTTTTACTCCCAGGATTTCATATTTTCATTGATCCCAAAGTTCTCAACTTTATTTTCGTAAATCAACAAATAGTCTTGTTATATTTGTCTAATCATGAGATCTTCCCTCCTATTCTCTTTACTATGCATATTGCTTTTTTCTTGCACTAAGGACTCAGAAAGGATTCTTTATGCAAGACCCTCAACATGTGACAGTATTGCCTTTACATATACTACTTCTATTGCGCCAATCATACGTGCCAACTGCAATTTCCCTCAATGCCATGCGGTAGGCGGCGAAGGAAGTTATGATTATACCAACTATGCAGTGATCGCTGACCGCATACGGAATGGAAGTTTCAAAGAAAGGCTGCTTCTTCCGCAAGAAGATCCTTTACACATGCCTACTGAAATCCGAATGAATCCCTGTGAACTCTACAGTCTTCTTACATGGATAGAACAAGGTTATCCTGAAAATTAGCCCATATGAAAAAACTTTTCTTTCTTTTCAGCTTCCTATGTTCTCAATCTATTCAGGCCCAAACAATTTTTATTGAGAAAAGCGGAACTGTAACTTTCTATTCAGAAGCTCCGCTTGAAAACATTGAAGCTGTTCATTCAGGAGTGAATGCCATATTAAATACTCAAACTAATGAGCTTGCATTTATTGTCACCATTAGAGGATTTAAATTCGCGAAAGAACTCATGCAAGAGCACTTCAATGAAAAATATCTTGAAAGCGATAAATATCCGAAAGCTACTTATAAATGCACTATACTTGATTCGGTAAATTGGGGCATTCCCGGAAACTATGAGGTCAGCTCGAAAGGGATCCTTAACATTCATGGTGTCGATAAGGAGATTACTGAAAAAGGTACATTCACTCTGACCGGGAATAAAATTAATCTGAAGAGCGAATTTAAAATTGCAATTGCAGATTATAATATCAGTATTCCAAAACTATTGTTTCAAAATATTGCAGATACAGTGCTGGTTAAACTGGATTGTAATTTTGAACCATTTAAAAAGTAATTACATTGTCCGATATCGACATGTATCAACAATTGTAAACCAGAAATAATGAATCGTACACTACTTAAGTCAGTATTTTTTGTAATCCTCTCATTTTTTAATACGGGGCATCTCTTCGCACAAGATGATTTGCTGAGCAAACTAGAATCCGAAACCGTCAACGGCCATTCAGAGTATGTATTAGCCACCTTCAAGGGTGACAAAATTATCAATGTGAATACGAATGAAACAGTAAAAAAACAAAACCTTGACGTGCGTATTAATCACTTATTTGGGAACATCGGAAAAGAAAGTGGTGGTGGATTTCATAATTTGTATGGTTTCGATCAAAGTCAGGATATCAGAATTGGATTCCACTATGGTCTCAGTGACAAATTAATGGCAGGAATTAGCCGATCAAAACGAAATGAAAATTTTGAGGGGCTCTTGAAGTTTAAACTTCTTCAACAAACCACGAATAAGAAAAACCCATTGAGTATTACCCTTTTTGGAAATGCAACCTTCACAGCAAAATCTGCAGCACTGGTTGATAAGGATATACACAGACTTACCTACAACACGCAGGTAATCTTATCCCGAAAATTTTCTCCTAATTTCTCATTGGTCCTCATTCCCTCATACCTCCACAGAAATTTTGTTGAAGCTGATGATGAAAACGATGTCATTAGTATTGGCGGCGGATTCAGGTGGAAGTTCACACAAAGCACTTCCATCATAGCTGATTATTTCCACTCGTTCCGATCTGACATCCCCGGCAAGGAATTTTTTGATCCAATCGGTTTAGGCGTTGAAATTGAAACCGGAGGCCATGTTTTCAGTATAATGTTCACCAATGCCTCCGGTATAATCGAAAACGACTACCTGGTCAATACAGAAGATGACTGGGCTAAAGGAGGCTTTAAATTCAGTTTCATCATTTCCAGGATGTTCAAGTTTGGAAAATCCTGAAAGTAGTAAAGGATGCTAAAGCAGCAATTTTCGGTTGATCTGTTCGGCAACTAAGGACATGAAGGATAGCACTTTATTTATTCAACCCTTACCCCACGCTCCCATCAAGGCGGCGAATCAGGTTTCTGTACCATTAAAATCCATCAGTTATGTTGTTCCGGAATATTCATTGCAATATTTGGACTTGCAGGGCGAATCAGACTCTACTTCAGAACATCTATCAGGAGGAGAATTTATAAATCTATATGCAGGCCATGAATTAATTCCGATCCATCGGACCCCACTCTCTATTGACAAAGGTTATCAGGATTGGTTTTTTCCTGTTATGTTGTTTGTTCTGGCTATCTATACCTGGTTGCGGCTTTTTTACAACAAATATTTCAATCAACTCATTGAGGCATTTCTTAATTCAAACCTGACAAACCAGATTGTAAGGGATGAGAATATACTCGTGCAAAGAGCGTCCATTCTATTGGCTTTAACATTCAATATCATTGCCGCCTTGTTCCTGTATTTACTTAGCCTTGAAATTGGCTGGGGTCTCGGCGGAATTGGTACGGGCTTTAACCGGTTTGCCTTTTTTATAACAATTGTGTCTGCAGGCTATACTTTCAAATTTTTGATTCTCAAAATAATCGGATGGCTCTTTGACCTTGATCGTGAAATGGCTACCTATATTTTTAATATTTTTCTGATCAATAATGTGCTCGGATTAATACTGGTTCCGATTGTTGCACTAATGGCATATAACCCGGCAATACAAACCCATTTTTTGGCCAATCTGAGCTTATGGCTTATTGCCCTGGCCTTTTGTTACCGGATATTCAGGGGACTACGATCCGGATTGTCGGTCTCAGGTTTCTCTCCTCTCTATTTATTTTTGTATCTTTGCACCCTTGAAATTGCGCCTTTGCTGGTTTTGATCAGAATTGTCAATCCATAAATGGGGTCAAATGATTTTTTTGTCCAAGAATGAGTAATCCTGGTATGAGTTTGAAAGTTAAAAGTATCCTTGTAACTCAGCCTAAACCTGAAACTGACAAGTCTCCCTATTTTGATCTTGCCAAGAAATTTGGTGTGAAGATCGACTTCCGTCCTTTTATTCAGGTTGAGCCAATTGTTGCAAATGATTTCCGTAAGGATCGTGTAAACATTGCAGAATATACTGCTGTGATACTGACGAGTCGCAATGCTGCTGATCACTTTTTCAGAATTTGCGCGGAGATGCGGGTTACCGTTCCTGAGAGCATGAAATATTTTTGTATTTCAGAATCTACAGCTTACTACCTCCAAAAATTTGTGGTCTATCGCAAGCGAAAAATATTCTTTGGCAAGCAAACCATCAATGATTTGATGGATCTCATTAAAAAACATAAGAAGGAGAAATTCCTGGTTCCTTGCACCGATATTCACAAGCAGGAAATTTTTGACACACTTGATGAGCACGGAATCGATTATTCCAAGGCCATCATATATAAAACAGTTGCAAGTGATTTATCAGATCTTGCAGATGTGAATTATGACGTGCTTGTTTTTTTCAGTCCATCCGGTATAACCTCCCTTTTCAAAAATTTCCCAAAGTTTAAACAGAACAATACCCGAATCGCGGCATTTGGCCCGACTACGGCACAGTCGGTTCTTGATGCCGGACTTAGACTAGATATTCAGGCACCTGTTCCTGCCGCTCCATCCATGACTATGGCGCTGGAACAATACATCAAGAAGGCGAATAAGTAAAGGAATTTCATGTGTGCATTTGCTACAACAAAAAACACGCAGACATTCCGAAAAGCGGAACGCCTGACGAGTCGGAAGATCTTTAATCTCCTGGTGAAACAAGGTCGTTCGGTAAATGAATCACCTTTCAGACTGATTTGGCTAAAAACTACGCTGGAAAGCCCTTTCCCGGCTCAGGTGGCATTTGCCGTCCCCAAGAAAAATTTCAAATCAGCGGTAAAACGAAATAGGATCAAACGGATGATGCGGGAAGTATATCGCAAGAATAAAGCTTCTTTTTATCCGTTGTTGGTACAGAAAGAGCAACAGCTTGCACTTTTGCTCGTATACACCGGGAATACTATTCCGGAGTATGCGGAAGTCGAAGAAAAAATAACTTTAATCTTACAGCGTCTTGCTGAACTTTTTTAGAAAAATAATAGTACGAATTCTGATAGGTATTATTCGCTTGTATCAAGGCGCAATATCACCTTTCTTCCGGGCCTCTTGTCGATTTACACCAACTTGTTCTCAATACGGAATTGAGGCAATAAATAAATACGGCCCTCTCAAAGGTGGCTATCTCACATTAAAAAGATTATCCCGTTGCCATCCTTGGGGTGGACATGGTTATGATCCATTGCCTTAAAGTATAAATTAAATCGAGCATGAAAATAATTCAAAGAAAAGTCAGGATCTGGGTTGTCATTATTCTAACATGTATTGTTTCTGCAGGCAGTTATAGTTTCGTAGATCAGTATTTTGAAATATCAAAGAACCTTGACATATTCAGTTCACTCTACAGAGAGGTAAATATGTATTATGTGGATTCGACCGATCCCGGCAAGCTGATGAAAGTTGGCATGGATGCAATGTTGGAGTCATTGGATCCTTATACAAATTACATCCCTGAATCTGATATTGAAGATTATCGCTTCATGACAACCGGTCAGTATGGTGGAATTGGCGCATTGATTCGTACCAGAGACAATGCTGTTATCATCTCTGATCCTTATGAAGGATATCCTGCGCAAAAAGCAGGGCTGCATGCAGGTGATTTGATCATTGAAATAGATGGAAAATCTGTAGTTGGGAAAAAGTCAGACGATGTAAGCAGAGCATTAAAAGGTTCACCGAAAACGCAAGTCAAGGTACTCATCAAAAGAGAGGGCGAAGAAAAAAATCTTGAATTTGTACTTACACGCGAAGAGATAAAAGTGAAAAATGTTCCATACTATGGCATGGCCGGGAATGGTATCGCATACATTAAACTAAGCCACTTCACCGAAAATGCAGGTAACGAAGTATCACAGGCGCTTAAGGCATTAAAAGAAAAAAATACAGTCAATGGAATAATATTGGACCTACGTGGAAATCCGGGTGGATTGTTGCATGAAGCAGTGAATGTTTCCAACACATTCGTGGAGCGTGGAAAAGAAATTGTGAGTACCCGTGGCAAGTTAAAAGATCTGGACAGAAGTTATAAAGCCATTAATTCTGCAATTGATACCGGAACTCCTGTAGCAGTTCTTGTAAATAGCGGATCTGCCTCAGCCTCAGAAATTGTATCAGGAGCGATACAGGATCTGGATCGCGGAGTCATCGTCGGACAAAGGAGTTATGGAAAGGGTTTGGTTCAAACTACCCGTCCCTTGAGTTACAACTCACAATTAAAAATAACCACAGCAAAATATTATATTCCAAGTGGAAGATGTATTCAGGCTCTTGATTATACGAATAGAAATGCCGATGGCAGCGTAGGCAAGGTAGCAGATTCCCTCATGCGTCCTTTCAAAACACTTGCAGGTAGAACGGTATATGATGGCGGCGGTGTTATGCCTGATGTAGTCACTGAGGTTCAGAAATACGGAGAGATCACTACAAGCCTTATGAATAAAAATATTATTTTCGATTTTGCATCACGTTATCAAAGGACGCATCCTGCAATTGATTCGGTTTCTACTTTTAGACTCACGGAAAAGGATTTCCAGGATTTTGTAGCCTATATTTCAGATAAGGATTATGACTACGTTACCGGAACCGAAAAAGAATTGAAGGAGCTAAAACTGAAGGCTGAATCAGAAAAATCTTTCACTGAAATCGCTCTTGAGTTTGATGCATTAAAATCCAAGCTTTCACACAGCAAGCAACAGGATGTCAAAAAATATAAGGATGAAATAATTCAACAGTTGGAAGAAGAAATTGTTTCCAGATATTACTTTCAAACCGGAAGAATACAGGCATCATTGGATCATGACACAGAGGTAAAAAAAGCGATCGAAGTTCTTCTGGATCAATCGCAGTATACCGGCATATTAAATGGGAGTTTGAATGCCAATGCAAAATCAGTGGAAAAATAATTTCATTCGGAGAAAATTTTAATTCATTTAAGGCAATTTTTATCCCCGTATGAACATTAGCAAACTTCAGAATTCGAATTTTCTGCTATTTACCGGCTTGCTTCTGCTGGTTATCGGTTTGCCCTTATCACTCTTCCTGACAAGTTTAGCACAGTTCTTTATTATTGGATCATTTTTTATCGAGGGATCAGTTAGCAATAAATTAAAAAAGTTTCTTTCAAACCGGACTGCTGTGTTCATCACGATTATTTGGTTGCTACACCTGATCGGATTAGCATGGAGCACTGATTTGAATGAAGGAATAAAAGACCTGCGAATAAAACTCCCACTTCTAATTCTGCCGCTTGTTCTGGCGGGGTCTGAACCTTTGAATAAAAATCAATTCAAATGGATTCTGAATGTCTTTATTGCTTCTGTTCTTATTGGCTCATTGGTAAGCATGGCTGTTTATACGGGTATTATCAAACGTGAAATTCAGGATATACGTGATATTTTTATTTTTAATATTTCTCACATACGATTCGCTCTATTCGTCTGCCTTTCAATCTTCATTCTGATAAAAAATATAAACAGCTCATTCAGGGAAAAGAAATATGTATCCCTTTTTCTGCAAGCAGCACTAAGTATGTGGTTTGCTTTCTTCCTGGTCTTTATCGAATCAATCACCGGTTTGATTATCGTGTTAATAACCGGGCTCGTACATCTTATCATTGCCGGATACCGTAGTTCCGGAAAATGGACCCGGATTTTCGTACTGATTGCTTTGATCATCATAAGTCTTTTTTTAGGCAGTGAAATCAGAAGTATCCTTAAGGAATACAATGTCAAACGAGAATACGTAGTAGACACCTCAGTGAAGACAAAGAAGGGTAACCTGTATACTTTCCAGAAAGATGAAATTCTTTATGAGAATGGATATCCCATTTGGGACTATGTATGCGATGAAGAATTACGGAGAGACTGGAATTCGCTTAGTTCTATTCCCTACGATTCTCTGGATGAACGTGGACAGTCAATCAGGTTTACACTGATTCGCTTTTTAAGCTCTAAAGGATTACGAAAAGATGCGGAAGGGCTCGCCACCTTAACTTCCGAAGAAATAAAATCTGTCGAAAAAGGAATTGCAAATGTGAAATATCAAAATTTATCTGACGCACGAATCCGGCTTTTACAAATTATTTGGGAATTTGACCAGTATGGTCGTGGTGAAAATCCGGGAGGTCACTCAGTTACTCAACGGTTCGAATTCTGGAAAGCAGCTCTGGGAATTATTTCGATTCATCCACTTATCGGAGTTGGAACGGGAGACATGCCTGATGCTTATCGTGAAGAGTATGAAAGAATCAACAGTCCTTTAGATCTGAAGTACCGTCTTCGTGCGCACAACCAATACCTCGCAATTGCAGTCGGATTAGGTTTACCGGTAGTAGCTTATTTCATCTTCGTCCTCTTATACTGCTTTTTCAAGTCAGCATATTGGAAAGATTTCCTTTTCCTTAGCGTTTGGATAATTGCGACTTTGTCGATGCTTACAGAAGATACGCTGGAGACACAATCCGGAGTTACATTTGTAGCTCTGTTCCTTTGCTTATTTCTGTTTTCACAAAGCCGTCAACTGAAATCCGGTCCGATAAATTCCTGAAAGTTTTTAAGGTAGCCAGGCAAAAACTCTGTCGGTTATTTCAGTGGCACTGATTTCATTGATACAATGGCATTTCTGTGGTTCATTTCTGCACTCCGAGCAAGCCTTCTTTACTACAGCTACTTCTGCTGCCTTACCCAATGGCGCCCATCTTCCGGGATGCATGGGGCGGATAGGTGGAAAAATTCCCAATGCATGTTTTCCTAAAGCAGCGGCAATATGCAATGGACCTGTACTTGCAGCAATCAATCCATCGCATTTATTTATCAAGGCGATTAGTTCCTCAAGACTCAAGCGCCCGACAAAATTGATTACACTTTCCGGAAGTGAAGAAAGAAATTCGTCTAAGCCCGGCAGCTCATTCTCAGAACCTGTGATGATGATCTGCACTTTGTCCGCGGGCAGATACCTGATCAGATCCCTGTAATGAACCTTATTCCATTCTCGTGCACTGGCATTTGATCCGGGATGCAAAATCAATTTAAACTTAGCCTCTTTTAAACGGTCGGAAATCTTATCCGGAAGTTCCGGCAACTTCCTAAATCCATAGAGCGAAGATAGTTTCTCCAGTGAAGGAATCTCAATGAGGCCAAGATCCTTTAAGAGAAAGGCATTTAGCTGTGCTTCATGTAAGGTTGAATTTTTTCTGCTGAAGGAAACCAAGTGATTGCAATTCCAAAGGTGGTATAACCGATGTGTAGTACCTATACGGTATGGAATTCCCGCCTGTCTGGCTGATGAGGCAATGCTTTCACGAGGAAATACATGGATGATTACATCGGCAGCTATTTCCTTAAGAAAAGAAACTTTGCCTGCCTGATCAAAATTATTGAAAGTATCATAGTTATAAAACTCATCGACAAACTCACATGAATTAATAACGTCATAGGTATATGTTTTACCGAAAAACGCGATCTTCACATCCTTTCCCAACATTTCCTTTAGTAAACCTGCCAATGGCAAAGCAAGCATTACATCGCCAATCGCATCGGTGCGGCTGATGAGTATTTTTTTTACACCTGAAATATTAGCCATTCTATTTATTTCTCTGAAGTTCTATCAACTTCACATATTTTAAAAATGTGGCATGAGCCGAAATCTTCGCAATTATAAAACCTGCATACCCGTCCAGAAAGCCTAATTTAAAAATATAATCTCTTATAAATTTATATAAAGGCTTGTATACGAGCATGGCGATGTTTGCTTTGTGCCCTGCATTGAAAGCGCTTTGAGCACCTACCGAAGTAAATTTATTTACTTGTGCGACATGTCCTTCCGTACTGTAATAGGAATAATGTAATATATCTCCCGAAAGCTTAGCGGTGATTGAGTCTGCATCGGGGACATAAGCATCATGTGGATTTTCACCTGCCCATTTACCTTTGCCTTTGACAAAAATCCGAACCTTTCTATCCGGATACCAACTACCATGGCGAATCCATTTGCCGCAGTAATTTGTCAATCGGTTTACCCTATATGCATCTTCCTTCCAATTTTCTTTAAGTGCCCTGATACTTTGTAACAGTTCCGGTGAAAGAGCTTCATCAGCATCCAATGATAAAACATGCCCGAACGAAACCTGATCCAAAGCAAAATTTTTCTGTTCAATATGACCTGTAAAGGCATTTTTGATGAAGCGCACATTATAGCTTTTGCAGATTTCCTCCGTACGGTCGGTTGAAAATGAGTCAACAATTACCAGTTCGTCTGCCACATCCTTGACAGAATCCAAGCAACGGGCGATATTTCGCTCTTCATTGAAGGTAATAACGGTTACTGAAAGTTGGATCTTCGACATGGCAGGACTGCAATTTAATATATTTCCTCATTCTGTTTTGATCGTCGCCTCCTTTCTTGTTTCTTTGTCTCAATCAACAGAAAATGGACCTCCGGGAAGCTGAATCAATGTTAAAACTAATTGCTCAAGGTGATCGGAAAGCTCTTGCCCGTGCGATTAGCATCGTTGAAAATAATCTTCTGGGGAGCAAAGATCTTTTATCAAAATTAAAAACAAATTCATCCATACCGGTAATCGGCATTACAGGGCCTCCCGGAGCAGGAAAAAGCACTTTGATCAATGCAATGATCACGGAATTATCTGCTCGTGATAAAAAAATAGCCATTGTCGCTGTAGATCCCACCTCACCGTTTAATTATGGATCATTACTTGGTGACAGGCTAAGGATGTCAGAACATTTTACCGATCCGAATATATTTATCCGATCGATCGCGACAAGGGGTTCGCTTGGGGGACTTTCAGAGAAAATAATTGAAATTGTTGATGTGCTTAGAGCAGCCGATTTTGATTTAATCCTTGTGGAAACCGTTGGAGTCGGGCAGTCGGAAGTTGAAATAGCCGGGCTGGCGGATACTACTGTTGTCGTGGTCGTTCCTGAATCAGGTGATGAGATCCAGACTCTCAAATCAGGAATCATGGAAATTGCTGATGTATTTGTAGTAAATAAATGTGATCGTGAAGGTGCTGATGCTCTGGCAAATAGTCTGGAAAAGATGCTTCATGATTTTCGTAAAACAACTTGGACTGTTCCTGTAATAAAAGTTTCTGCCACTCAAAAAGAGGGAGTTGCCAATTTATTGGACGTGTTGGAAAAGCATGCTAAATCGGAAAGTCAACAAGAAAAAAAGACACTGCTGCTTTGTGAAAAAGCCTTTCACCTGATACAGCAGGCAAGAATGAAAGACATAGGCAAGAAAGACTTATTGACTGCGATTGAGAAAGCCATTTCAAAAACAGATTTTAACTTGTATCTATTTGTAGATCAGTATATAACGAGAAAGATTGGGGATTCCTAAAATAGTTGTAAATTGTTTCGATTTTATAAGCATGAGCAAGAAAACTGAAAATAAAAAATATATGTTTCCGATAAAAACCCTGCTTCTTGCAGGGCTTCTGATTTTCGGTGGCCAAACAACGGAAATAAAAGCACAGGCCTTTTGGTCCGAGGATTTCGGCAGCAACGCCGGTGCATGTGATCAAGGGAATCCTGCAAATAATACAGTTACCTCAAATGGCGTTTGGTTAGTCACGCCCGTTGGAGCCCAGGACATTTTTGCAAATGAATGGTATATAAGTGCCACAGAACCCGGACTCAATCCGGGCGATTGTTCTACACCCGGTTGTCAGGTGAATACCTCACTTACTAACAGAACACTTCACGTGGGTAATGTTCCCGGATCCCCAAATGCAACTACTCTCTGCAGTACAGGGGACTGTGGTGCAGTTTATGACCCGGGTGGTTTTCAGATTGAAGTGTTGACAGATAAAAGAGCTGAATCACCTCCGATTGATTGCAGCGGACAAACCGGCATAACTCTATCTTTCGATTACTTAGAATATGGAGATGATTTCATCAATGCTGATAATACATTAATTGAAATCTGGGATGGTGTGAGCTGGATACTCATTGCAGATCCTCCAAGGACAAGTCAGGCATGTGGCCCGGGTTATGGATTGTGGACTACATTCACTGTCGCTCTCCCGCCCGCAGCAGATAACAATCCAAACGTGAGAATTGGTTTCAGATGGACGAATGATAATGGTGGAACAGGAACCAGTCCTTCTTTTGCTGTCGACAATTTAAAATTATTCGGACCTCTGGCACCTGCTGCAGCATTTATGGCAAGTGATACAGTTCTATGTGTTGATGATTGCATCAGCTTCACAGATCAGAGTACGAGTAACCCGACCTCGTTCTCCTGGAGTTTTATCGGAGCTAACCCTTCAACATCTTCAGTTCAAAATCCGGGCAGCGTTTGCTTTCCGGCGGCAGGAACTTATTCAGTTCAGTTGATTGTTTCTAATGCCAATGGTACAGATACTTTAACAAAGGTCGACTACATAACTGTCAACCCTTGTAACCCTCCCACCGCTGCATTTACAGCTGATACAACAGTATTCTGTGAAAGAAGCTGTATGAACTTTACAGATTTGAGTACAGGCGGTGCAACATCATGGGAATGGGTTTTCCCGGGCGGGACTCCTGCAAGCAGCACCAATCCTAACCCTATTGGTATATGTTATTTTACTCCGGGCTCATATGATGTTACACTTATTGTTGGAAATACATTCGGATACGATACACTTACCATTCCCAATTACCTGACAGTAGATACTTGTCCATTGCCTGTGGCTGACTTCAACACCTTCACTCAAAATATTTGTTCAAATCGTTGTGTAAACTTTTTTGATTTAAGTACAGAGAATCCTACAAGCTGGTCATGGTATTTTCCCGGCGCAAGTCCGGATA
>Ga0138256_10006360_pt1 | contig 12487 bp, 11 predicted proteins | sample KNB2016incub_MG_FD_105486 | JGI IMG/M metagenome (GOLD analysis project Ga0138256, IMG submission 105486) | Active sludge microbial communities from wastewater in Klosterneuburg, Austria - KNB2014incub_MG | ecosystem: Engineered > WWTP > Activated sludge > Unclassified | place: Austria... | reverse complement strand
ATGAGCGATCCGGTCGATGGCAGATATGTGATCGTATCCACGACCGACGGGACGACATGGACCCAGCCGGGCAAGGACAAACGATCGCCGCCGATGCTGGTGCGCGACGGCGAGGCGGCCTTTGCCGCAAGCGGCACCTGCCTGATCGCTCGCGGAAAGAACGAACTCTATCTTGTCACCGGCGGTATGGATGCCCGCGTGTTTTCATCGAGAGATCGCGGAATGACTTGGACATCCGCCGAACCTCCATTTATCAAAGGCACGTCGGGCAGCGGCATTTTCTCGATCGCGATGGCCGACGAATCAAATGGAATAATCGTCGGCGGCGATTACGAAAAGCCGCAGTTGGCAGAACGCAATCTTGCAGTGACAAATAGCGGTGGGGCTTTATGGGCGGCACGTTCGGGCTTAAGCGGCTATCGTTCGGGCGTGGCGTACATTGACGAAAGAACATTGGTCGCCGTTGGTACAAACGGTTCTGATATGTCCACCGATCAAGGCGTTACCTGGGGCAAGTTCGGGACGGAAAACCTTAATGTTGTCGGGGCTAAGGGCAGAAGGTCCGTTTGGGCAGCAGGCCCGAATGGGCTGATCGTGAGGATGCGGTGAGATTTGCCTGGTACGATCTTTTTGGTTCGATAGGCGTTGGCCTTATCGTACTTACATATATTCTGCTTCAAATTGAGCGAATTCGCAGCGATCAGCTTTCGTATTCGATACTTAACGCGGCCGGAGCCTCTCTGATCCTTGTTTCTCTATACTTTGACTTTAATTTTCCGTCGCTTGTGGTTGAAGTTTTCTGGCTTTTGATCAGTTTGTTTGGTATTGGCAAGTATTGGCTTAGGAAATAGCCGTCGATGAAATGGCTTATTGAAAAATCGAGATTTTTGGCGCTTGTACCCGTCTTAGGGCTTCAGGTAGGTGCGCTGGCGGCGTTGTATGTTGGTATTGAGAAGCTCGTCCGGGTTGTTCAGGTCGCGGTACTCAATTACACAACTGCCTCGCCGACGCTTTTTGTACTTCTAGAATGCCTCGATAGTTTTCTGATCGCTCTCGCGCTAATTGTAATTTCTGTAAGCCTTTACGAACTCTTCGTTGACGACCTGTCCATCCCTGACTGGATGAAGGTCAAGAATCTTACCGAACTTAAGGCAAAATTCGGCGTAGTTTTAATACCGATAATGGCTGTTAAGTTTTTGCAGAAATTGCTTCAATCCGAAAGCGCTCTTGAAACAATGTATTATGGAATCGCTATCGCCCTTGTATCGACGGCGCTCACGGTTCTTACATTCGTGAGCGAAAAAGAAAAGGAGATCGATCTGGAACAAACGCCAGAAGAGGAAGAAACACGGGCAAAGGACCTTGATTAGAAAAATGCGGCAAAGTTTCACTACCGTACCATTCAAGACAGAAAGCAGCCACGGCCTAACAACCGTAAACGGTGTGGCGAAATTTTCGGCGGCGGGAATTGTGCTTGAATACGAATCAAAACTCTTTGGCGTCATCGCCCGCGGAGTAAAAGAAGTTCGGCTTCCGCTGGACGACATTCTTGACATAAAATTTCGCAAAGGGCTTTTCAAACGCGGGGCAAAGATCGAAGTTCGGACCCGCACATTCGCAAAACTTGCCGAACTGCCGAACACCGACGGAAAGCTGACCATGAAACTCACCCGCGACGATTTCGAACGCGCAAAGTCTGCGGTCGAGCAGCTGCAAAAAGACCTAACCGGCCAACTAGAATCGCTCCCGCCGCCGCAAACGCCGGTCAGGCTGTTGTTTGAAGACGAAAGCGAAGAAGAAACAAAGGCGTTAGGCTCGCCGGACGTCTAGACTTAGGGCCGATTCGCCCCTCCGGAAATTGATCCTGTTCTTTTGTGTTCCGTTTTTACCTTTCCTTTTGCAGATACTTAAAATGCAAACGACCGATGAAGAAGAACAACCAGATCGAAATCGGTACTTTCCGTCAGTTTGATCTCATTTTGACATGAGACTGCTTTTGAAAGAGGCTTTGAAATTCCAATTCCAGGTCAATGGCGTTTATGAAATCTCAACAATTGACGCGTATATATTCGACAAAGCATTGTGTGGGTCGATAGAGGCTGAAATCGAATGGTGCGAATTGTAGGAATTTTGTTATCGGTTGTTTTTGCGGTTCTCGGGTTGCTTCACTTATATTGGGCGGCCGGAGGAAGCGGCGGCGGCCAGTCGGCCATTCCGATGTTCAACGGTGAACGCCTTTTTACTCCGTCGCCGGGATCAACCCTGGCAGTGGCCGCGTTGCTGTTTCTCGCAATGCTTATAGTACTTGGACGGATCGGTGTTTGGGGCGCGAATTTACCGGCCTGGCCCTTTTATGTCGGCACATTCGGAATTTCGTTGGCATTTTTGGTCCGGGCCGTCGGCGATTTTCGATATGTTGGTTTTTTCAAGACTGTTTCAGATACGGATTTTGCCCGTTTGGACAATTACTTGTTCTCACCGCTTTGCCTGCTGATCGCGATCGCAGCACTAATTATCGGCGTTAGCCGGAAGACGAATTGATTCTCCCTTTTCATATCACATCATACGCGACGTATTAGCAATGATTTTGCCGTGACGTGATAAATGAGAGATCCTTGTTCGCCGCATTTTTCTCTAATTAGCTGCGGCGAACAAGAAGCAGGCCGATAGACCTGAAACAACCGCGACCGGCTAACGCTGAGCCATTCGCGGATCCGGTTTCGGCGTCAGCTTATATTCTTTAGGCGGCTTTGCGCCAAGCAAGTTCTCGACAAAATAGTCCCATCGCCGACGCATCATATACGAACTGTCGGCTCCGTAGCCGTGGCGGGCATTCGGAAAGATGATCAGGTCATAATCCTTGTTGGCCTTGTTAAGTGCTTCAACAACCAGCCAAGTATTGTATGGCGGAACATTGTCGTCCATGTTGCCATGAGCAAGCAATAACTTTCCTTTTAGGTCTCGGGCGTAGATCTGGTTTGATTGGGCCTCGTAATTGTCCATGCCGCCTTCACCCTTTGTAAGAAGGCCGATATAGCGTTCGCCCCAATCGTCTTCGTAATTGCGGTTATCATGGTTTCCTGACTCGGAGATCCCGACCTTGTAAAATTCAGGATGCACGAACATGGCCGCCGCGGTCGCAAAGCCGCCGCCCGAATGGCCCCAAATACCGACGCGGTTCAGGTCCATGAACGGATATTTCGCCGCCAATTCCTTGATGCCCGCAATTTGATCTTTGAGCGTATTATCGGCCATATTTCCGTAACAGACATCGTGAAAAGACTTAGAGCGGTCAGGATTACATGTTCCGTCTATGATAACGACAACAAAGCCCAACTCGGCCAACGCCTGGTGGTCGGAGCGAGACGGCGAAAACGAACGGCCGCCAACGCCGCCGCCCTGCGGGCCCGGGTAGATATAGTTGACAATTGGATATTTCTTCGTGCGGTCGAGTTTTGTCGGCGTAAACATCAGTCCGTAAAGGTTCCATTTACCGTCGCCGGATTTGACCGTTATCGGCGTTGGCGGCTTCCAACCGGTGGCAACCAGCCTTGAAACATCGGCCTTTTCGAGATCAGCGACCAGCTTGCCCGACATATCGCGAAGCACCGCAACGGTGGGCACATCCGGTTTTGAATAATTATCAACGAAATAACGGCCGTCCGGCGAGATACTGATCTGATGATTTCCGTCTTCCGGCGAAAGAAGCTTAAGGCCGCTGCCGTCAAAATTTATGCGGTAAAAGTGGCTGAAATAAGGGTCGCGGCCCGATTCGCGACCGTTTGCCTCGAACCATATTACGCGGGCCTTTTCATCAACCCTCAAAGTGCGTGTGACAACAAAATTGCCCTTTGTGATCTGGTTTTTGAGTTTCCCGCTTGTCAGATCATAAAGATATAGATGGCCCCAATCATCCTTTTCCGAATACCAGATAAATTCGTTTGATGCCGGAAAATAACGCCAATTTTCACCACCCTGGCCGGATTCATATTGCGTGGCGACCTTTTCTTCAAACACATCGCGAACATCGCCGGTCGCCGTATCGGCAATTCTGAATTTAGCTTCCTTGTGGTCGCGGGTGCTCGAAACAAATGCCAGTTTGGACGAATCCGGACTCCATTCGTTGTCACCGAAACTTCCCCCGCAGGCAATATCGTCACAAAGCGTTCCACGCCGGTCGTCCGGCTGCATCTTTAACCTAACGATCTTGCCGCCATCGACATCGATAATAACGCGGTGGATCTTGATGATCTCTTTATCCTGCGGCAGAGGATATTTCCATGCTTCCAGCCTCGGAGCACCCACGTTCGTCGATACGAGAAACATATCGCTGACGTGTCGTTGGTCCTGCTGGAAGGTCGCGACTTTTTTCGAGTCGGGCGACCAAAGAACAATAGCCCTGTCAGTGTGTTTCCAGCCTGCATTGTCCGTCGCGTAACCAAAATCCTTTACGCCGTCGGTGGTTAGCTGGGTTTCTTTCTTTGTACCAACGTCCCGTACCCAAAGGTTCCAATCCTTGATAAACACCTCGCGTTTACCATCAGGCGATCGAACAGCCAAACTGCCTCCAAACCGGCCAGGCCCGCCGTTGCCTGCCGGTGCCGAGACACCAATTTTTTCAAGCGTATCACCGGCCTGTTTCGATCCGTCGGCGGGATTTACGAGAACATATTCACGACCGGTCGATGTCAGCACCTGATACCAGAAGCGTCCGTCTGGAAGAAAGGTGGGCCGGACCCCGTTACGGTCAACCAGCGGGGCCGTTCCGTACGAGAGCATTTTTTCCGCACGGGCATAATCATCAGTGGTTACCGACTGGGCAAGTGCGGCGGAAATAAAAATTGTTACAACAAAGGCAGCTGCAAGGAATGGTCTATTTTTCATTGGTTTTGCGGTTTAACAAGAGAGAGATTATTGTGATAATAACCGAGAAAGACGAAATTGTCATTGCTGGTGAACCATGTGGTTAGATGCGGCCGTCAGCAATTATGCGGCAAAATACTTTGACCGGACCGACTTGGGCCCGGTTTACGATCAGTAGCTGAACCGTGTGTTTCGGTTCATTTGGTGCGGCCCGGTAAATTTCATCACATTTCAATTTTTCCGGTCGAATCTTCCGATTTTCAGGAGTTAGAGATGCCAAAATACGTTATCGAACGAAATATACCTGGTGCCGGCGAAATGACGGCTAACGATCTTATGGCTGCCTCGCAGAAATCCTGCAGCGTGCTGAACGCCCTCGGGCCCGAGATCCAATGGATCCACAGCTACGTTACCGACGACAAGCTCTATTGCATTTATACTGCTCCAAATAAAGCACTTATTGAAGAACATGCCCGCGAAAGCGGCTTTCCGGCCAACTCCATTTCGGAGGTGAAGGCGTTGATCGACCCTACAAGGGCAAACGCCTAATAAGTGGCCAATACTCCAGAACGACCGCTCGGACAGCTGATCAGCATACACTCGACGGCGCCGGCCTATCTTCAGCGTGCTGCTATTGTCGCCGTCGTGTCTTTCGTTTTCTTCCTGTTAATGCTGACCGCATTTTACATCCGCCAGGGCATCGGCTACTTCGTCCTTTCGTCGGCCTTTCTGGTCGTCTATCTGTTTACGATGATCGGTTGGTTCATACAGAGCCGAAGCGTCGTCAGCATTTATGAGAACGGCATCAAGTATAAGAAGTTCAACGCCGCGTGGGGCGAAATAACAAAAGTCAACGCAAATGCCGGCGGCTTGACTATCTCAAAAATTAAACGGGCCGAAACGATCATTCCCGTAACCGTTGCCGGTTATGAGGCAATCGTACAAGCCGTTAGGCAAGGCATCGAGGGCCAATACCCTGAATCCTGACTGTAAGCTGCCTATCCTCCAAAACCTGTCAAATGCGTGTCATGCAATGTCGGTTGATCTACCATTCTTAGCCCGGTGCGACCGGAATTAAAGGCAAGGCCGTCAGAAACCTATTGAGTGAGATGCCTGAAATGCTCTTTCTGCAAAAATTCCACGGGCGGCGGCACTCGTTCAACTTATTCTTTGTTCTTCATTTTGTTTGTTGGAAAACAGTTACAATGCACGGAAGCAGATAAACGAGGTCGGCATATTTGGGACAACTTCGGAATATACTGCCATCTGAAGACTCCTCGGACATCGACTGTCTGAGCGATCCCAAGCGCTATTATCAGATCGGCGGTGCATCAGTTTGAATTGTCTTGCCGCTGAGCGGCCGGGAAGATGGTCTCCGGATGCCAAGCTTCCGGTTAGGCGGATTCGAAATGCAGCGTGCATTGACGACGCACGGCCTAAAACTCCGTTCCGCATCCTCAATGCGGGATGTCGTCGCCAACTACCGTCCGGAAATTTCACCACTGGCTACGCCCTTGCCGCCGCTTGGCGGTACGTTGATTCAAAATGATGAACTGCCTTCAGATCAGCATTCTTAGATTTTCCTCACGGTTTCTTGTATCCTGTTTATTTGAGACTTTCGCAGCCAAGACGGCTGTTCACCGGAGAACATATGAGTGTAGATGTAGTGATGCCGCAGATGGGCGAGTCGATAACTGAAGGGACCGTCTCCAAGTGGTTAAAGTCCGTTGGAGACAAGATCGGGAAGGATGAACCGATCCTTGAAATATCGACCGACAAGGTTGATGCAGAGGTGCCCAGTCCGGGAGCAGGTGTTCTTATTGAGATAAGGCACCAGGAAGGCGAAACTGTCGAGGTAGGCACGGTCGTGGCAGTGATCGGTGCCGAAGGCGAAGAAGCCGCTCCGCGGGAACCGGCAGCTGCAGCGGAAACTCCGGCCCCGGAAAGTATTTCTAAAGCGGCCCCCGCGCCGACCGAGGCCGCACCTGCGACTGTTGAACCCGTGTCACAAGCAAGCCCGCCGGCCGCGATCTCGAATGCGGGATCGACCGAGGTCGTGATGCCGCAGATGGGTGAGTCCATTACTGAAGGCACTGTGTCCAAATGGCTTAAATCCGTTGGTGAAACGATCGAAAAGGATGAACCGCTTCTTGAGATCTCGACAGACAAGGTCGATGCTGAAGTTCCTTCGCCGGCCGCGGGCAAGCTGCTCGAAATAAAGGTGAACGAAGGCGAAACTGTCGAGGTCGGATCGGTCGTCGCCCTTGTCGGAGCGGAATTGGCCGGCAGTCCGGCGGCCGGGGACCAAAGCCCAAGGCCGGAACCCGCGGCTTTAGAAGTGAATGTAGAAAGTCCAGCGCGGGAAGCCCAAACCGGTATTGCCGCGGCACTGGTCCCAGCTGAAAGAACGGCGGCGGCAGCGGCCGGTGCAGGCAGCGGGACATCGGTTGATGAACTTCGGCGTACCAGATCGAGCCCGCTTGTTCGCAAAATAGCCGAGGAACACGGCGTCGATATTTCCCGCATTCCCGGAAGCGGACTTAGTGGACGAGTTACAAAGAACGATATTTTATCGTTCATCGAAACGGGCGCAGCACTTCGGCCGGAAGATCTTTTGGTAGGCAGGGCCGGCACTTCAACAGCGCCTTCATCCCCGCTTTCCCCGCGGGGTTTGCCGGCGGCCCCATCAATTCCGGCTTCTGTTCCGGCGGCTGGCGACCGCGTGGAAAAAATGTCGGTCATGCGGAAGAAGATCGCCGAACACATGACGTTCTCGAAACAAACGTCGGCACATGTGACGAGTGTTTATGAGATCGACATGACAAATGTCGCAAAGTTTCGCGGCAAGAACAAGGCCGCATTCCAGTCACGCTTTGGCACCAAGCTCACTTACATGCCGTTCATTTTCCAGGCGGTCACAAATGCTGTGCGTCAATATCCGATCGTGAACGCACAAGTATCAGGCGAAAACATCATTTATAAGGGCGACATAAATCTTGGGATGGCGGTCGCTCTTGATTGGGGCCTGATCGTTCCCGTGATCAAGCGGGCGGATACATTATCGCTTTCAGGCCTTGCGATTGCGGCGAATGATCTTGCTGACAGGGCGCGTACAAAGAAGCTCAACCCTGACGAGGCCTCGGGCGGCACATTTACGATCACAAACCCGGGTGTTTTTGGCGGCCTCTATGGCACGCCGATAATCAATCAGCCCCAGGTCGCGATCCTTTGCGTTGGAACGATCGAAAAGCGTCCCCGCGTTCTTACGACGCCGGATGGCGACGATTACATCGCTATCCGCACGATGGCATATTTTGCCCTGACTTACGATCACCGGATCGTCGATGGCGCCGACGCCGAAAAATTCCTTGCCCACATGAAAAACTACCTGGAGACCGCTGAATTCACTCTCTAGATATCTAAAATTGACGCCGGTTGCCGAAGAAAAAAACTATTGGCAATTGGCGTCGATTTGTGTATTCTTTTCGAGCAGACGTTATTTCTCTCCTTTTTCGTGACGCCTAATGTACAAAACTGTACCGAAATAGAACAAAAAACCTCTCTCGTATTCGCGAGTGTACACAAAACAGACATTATTAAAACGCCGCCGTTCTAAAAGAAACGGGTTAAATGCAGTAAATAAAGAGGTTTGGGCCGACTATTGTATTTTCGCACGTCGTGGCACGGTTGTTGATAAAGGATAACCCGACTGAAGTATTGCCAAAAGATCTTTTGGTTTCGTGGATAAGCAGCACTGACGAAGATCGCGGCAGTCAAGAAAACATTGATTTTCAGCAATTTATAGGTTTGCGAGGAGTTAGATTATGATCAAAAAAATTACAGGTTTGACATTGGCTGTGGTGATCGGTGCTTTCAGCATTGTTGCTCAGGATGCACAAGTGCGGAATTTGGCTGCCGGCCAGAAATACAAGATCGAGGGCGTTGTTGTCGCACAGGATGACCAAAGTATTTTGGTAAGAGACTCGGTAGGGGTTGAGACCCGCGTACTTCTTACACCAACCGCCAGTATCAAAACCAACGGCGGGTTCTTTGGCGGCGGCGACCGCGTTGCGGCAAGTCAGATCGTTCGCGGACTGTACCTGAAGGCAGAGGGCCGGGGCGACGGCTCGGGAGCCTTGGCCGCGACAAAGGTCCGTTTTGACAAGGATGATTTTCGAGTATCGCAGTCGATCGAAAGCCGCGTGGCACCAACCGAGGCCCGCTTGACGCAGGCTGAAGAGAATGCGCAGCGTGTTTCGGGCCAGATCGACGAATTGATGGCCATCTCAAATGCGGCCCGCGGCGGAGCAAAGGCCGCTCAGGAAACGGCCGACGCGGCTATCGATGGCGTGAATGAAACGAATAAGCGTATTTCCGCGCTGGATGAATATGTTGTGCAATCGACGGCGACGGTCAACTTCCGCGTAAACAGCTCGATTCTTTCGCCAGAGGCAAAAACTTCGCTGGATGAGGTGGCAAGCGCCGCCCAGACAATGAAGGGCTATGTCATTGAGATAACGGGTTTTGCTTCGTCGGACGGCAGCGTCGCTAAGAATAAGGCACTTAGCCAGCGTCGTGCACAGGCGGTAATCGACTATTTGGTTGAAAACCACAATGTGCCGCTTCGCAGAATTGGACAGTCGTATGGTTATGGTGAACTTCAGGCTATTGCGGACAATAATACTCGCGAAGGCCGTGAACAGAACCGGCGTGTAGAAGTTAAACTGCTTGTCAGCCGCGGTGTTAACCAAAACGTCGAGGTTCGATCGGCAAATCCCGATGCGAACAACGAAGAATAACCTTCTGTTGATTGCACATAGTTAAGTGAATTTGAGGGCACAAGGTGCGAAATAGGCCGAAAACCTATTTCGCCCTTTTGCCCTCTAATCATTTGGGTGAACACTTGATCAACCGTACACCGCCAATTCAATTTATGAAATTCCTCAATACACAATTTCCATTGCTATTCGCGCTAATGTTAAGCGTCTCGGGCACGGCCTTGGCACAAACGCCAACGCCTACTCCTGCCCAAACAAGTGAAGACGAGGTTATCAAGGTCAATTCCCGCCTCGTGGTCGTTCCCGTTTCGGTTACCGATTCTAACGGCGAGCCGGTATTGGGCCTTAAGGCCGAGAATTTTCGTGTTAACGAAGAAGGCAGGGCCCAAACGATCGACGCGGTCGGAAACGCCGAGAACGTGCCGCTCGAGATCGCGCTGCTGATCGACGTTTCAGGGAGCGTGAACCCGCTTTTTGAGTTTGAGAAAAAAGCTGCGGCACAATTTCTTCAAACGGTCATGAAACCCGACGACCGCGCGACGATCTTTTTGATCGGCGACAAGCCTTCTTCGGTGCTTCAGAGCGAGAATGCGACGCTCGCGGCGGAACGGCTAAAAGCGATCGTCCCGTCAGGAAAGTTCACGGCATTCTATGATACGACCGCGGCGGCCGCAAGGTATCTCCGGCGTAATGCACCGGTCAAAAGCCTGCGGGTGATCGTGGCACTGACGGACGGCGAAGACAATTGGAGCGATATGGTGCGCGAGGCAGAGAAATCAACCTACCGTGATATTGACGTAAACAGCCTGACTCCGGAGAAAAGAAATCAGCTTGCCGCCACGACAGATAACGCTCACCGAAACGCTCAGACGCGAATATCACGCGAACTGCAGGATGCAGATACCGTTTTCTATGTTATTAATCCGGCCGGCGGATCGATCAAGCTGAACAAGATCAGCATGCGGGCCCAGGCCGGAATGGAAAAGTTCGCCGGTGAAACGGGCGGTACTTTTTTCCTGCCGAGTTTTGCCCCGACAGGAACCAAGGATGCGATGCAGAACGCGACGAACATGAAGAAGAATGAAGCAACGCTTGACCGGATATTCAAACAGCTTGCAAACGACCTTCGGGCGCAGTATCTCATCCAGTATTATTCAGAATCGGAGTATCCGACAAACAAATTTGTGAAGCTGAACGTCGGCCTCTCGCCTGCGGGCAGTTACCGTGTACGGTCCCGTCAGGGCTATTATTCATCGAAATAAATTGTCCGATTCGAATTGACGGAAAGGCGGCGGGGCCCAAGCCTCGCCGCCTTTCTGTTTATGTATCAATATCCAGTTTGAAGGTCAAAACTGGACGTCAATTGTAGAACCAGAAGTTCGCTGTTCTGATCGTGCCGTCGTTCAGGGCCATTTGGAAAGTGCGGCAAGTGCCCTGCCACGCCGGGTCGGTAAGCCAATAGTATTGATACTGTTTGCCGAGGAAGTTCAGCCCCGCCGAGTTTGCAGGTATGCTTGGCCCGATCGGCGATCCGGTCGTGCAATCCACCTGCTGCGACGACGGCGATCCCGGCAGGAAGATGTTCATTCCCTTGTTTCCGCCGATGCTGAAGGTTACCGGGACCATATTGCCTGCTCTAAAGTAATTCACGGCCGGCGGGTCAGTAACACGGCCCGAAAAGCCCGAGAACGGATATTGGACCGAGACCGTAAAGGTGGCAGTCGAAACATTGCCGTTCCCGTCAACGGCCGTGACGCTTACAACGGTCGTCCCAAGCGGGAATACCGAACCTGAAACGGGATTCGTCGTGACAACGACAGCACCGCAGTTGTCCGTTGCCGTCGGCAGCGGGAAATTCACGGCCATCGACGTCGCGGGCGAATTTGACGGCAGTATGGCGACCACATTGGTGATCGGGTTTATCACCGGCGGAACGGTCTCGTTGATGACAGTTATGGTCAGCGTAGCCTGAGCGAACAGGCCGCCGCTGTCGGTCACACGAAGTGTGAACGAGGCATTGGTCGCTCCGCACGCGGCAGAAACGCTTGCCGAGACCGCACCCGACGGAGCGATAGTTATCGAATTCACCGTCACGCCGTTTACCGTCGCTGACGGCCCGCCGTTGACCGTGACCGCAAGCGTATTTGCTGACTGGTCCGGGTCGCCGACCGCCGCGATCTGCGAAACAGATGGTCCGGCGGCCTGAACTCGTGTCACTCCGCTAGCGGCCGAGATCGCCGGCGGCGAATTGATCACCCATGTATAGCTCGCCGGCGTCGGATCGGTATTGCCCGCCGTATCAGTCGCACGCACCTGGAAAGTGTGCGGGCCAAGTGCCAATCCGGCGTAGCTCTGCGGCGAAGTACAAACCGCAAACGCCGAACCGTCAAGCGAACATGCAAAAGTGACTGGAGTTTCGTTCGAAGTAAATGTGAACGCGGCACTCGTGCTGTTCGTCGGATTCGTCGGGTTCCCCGTGATCGTCGTATCCGGCGGCGCGGTGTCAACCGTCCATGTATAGCTGGCCGGTGTAGCGTCCGTGTTGCCGGCAGCATCCACCGCTCGGACCTGGAATGTGTGCGGACCGTCAGACAGCCCCGCATAGTTCTGCGGGCTGGTGCATGCGGCAAACGCCCCGCCGTCGAGCGAACACTGGAACGACGCTCCGGTCTCGTTCGACGTAAATTGGAAGGCCGCAGAAGCGCTGTTCGAGTTTGCCGGCGGGTTTGCCGTGATCGTCGTATCCGGCGGTGTGGTGTCAACCGTCCATGTATAGCTGGCCGGCGTCGGGTCGGTATTACCGGCAGCATCCACCGCTCGGACCTGGAATGTGTGCTGGCTGTCAT
>Ga0138256_10006358_pt1 | contig 12489 bp, 10 predicted proteins | sample KNB2016incub_MG_FD_105486 | JGI IMG/M metagenome (GOLD analysis project Ga0138256, IMG submission 105486) | Active sludge microbial communities from wastewater in Klosterneuburg, Austria - KNB2014incub_MG | ecosystem: Engineered > WWTP > Activated sludge > Unclassified | place: Austria... | reverse complement strand
GCCTCATCCGCCGGCGATCGCGCCGACGACGAGGAGCGGTTCGCTGCCGGCCACGACGGCAGCGGGGAGCGGCAGGTCGGTCGGCTCGTTCGAGAGGTCCTCCATGCAGGCGAAGAAGCGCAGGAACGGCCGGCGCTGCCGCGTGACGTGATCGCGGATGGTGCCGCGCAGCACGGGGAACTCGGCCTCGAGCGCGTCGAGCACGGTGCCCACCGTCACCGGCTCGTGGACCTCGAGGGCGACCTCGCCGCCGACGCCGGCGAGCGTCCGCAGGTGGGCGGGGAGGGCGACTCGGATCTGGCGTCCGGCGGCGGTCACAGCCATCACGGCAGGGTCTGGACCTCGACCGAGAGCACCGCCGGCAGGTCGCGCGCGATGGCGTTCCAATGGTCGCCGCCGTCCGGCGAGGCGTAGACCTGGCCGCCCGTGGTCCCGAAGTAGATGCCGCAGCTGTCGAGAGAATCGACCGCCATCGCCTCGCGCAGCACGTTGACGTAGCAGTCCTTCTGCGGCAGGCCCTGGGTGAGGGCCTCCCATTCGTTGCCGCCGCTCCTGCTGCGGTAGACGCGGAGCCGGCCCTCCGGCGGATAGTGCAGCGAATCGCTCTCGATCGGTACGACGTAGATCGTCTCCGGCTCGTGGGCGTGGACGTCTACGGGGAAGCCGAAGTCGGAGGGCAGGTTGCCGCTCACTTCGTGCCAGTTCTCGCCGGCGTCGTCGCTCCTCATGACGTCCCAGTGCTTCTGCATGAAGAGCGTCTGCGGCCGCGACGGATGCATGGCGATGCGATGCACGCAGTGGCCGACCTCGGCGGTCGGGTCGGGCATGAACTCCGACTTGAGGCCCCGGTTCACCGGCCGCCAGGTCGTGCCGGCATCGTCGCTCCGGAAGACGCCGGCGGCGGAGATGGCGATGAAGATCCGGCCGGGGTGGACCGGATCGAGGAGGATCGTGTGCAGTCCCATGCCGCCCGCGCCGGGCTGCCAGCGTGCCCCGGATTCGTGACCGCGGAGGCCGGCGAGCTCGAGCCAGGAGCGTCCGCCGTCGGTCGACCGGAAAAGGGCGGCATCCTCGACGCCGGCGTAGACCGTGTCGGGGTCGCCGAGCGACGGCTCGAGGTGCCAGACGCGCTTGAACTCCCACGGATGCTGGGTGCCGTCGTACCAGAGATGGGTGCCGGGAGTGCCGTCGTAGGTGAACTGGTTGCCGACCGCCTCCCAGCTCTGGCCGCCGTCGTCCGAACGCTGGATCACCTGTCCGAACCAGCCGGAAGACTGCGAGGCGTAGAGGCGGTTCGGGTCGGCCGGCGAGCCTTTGAGGTGGTAGATCTCCCAGCCGCCGAAGAGGGGCCCGGCGATGTTCCACTTGTCGCGCTTGCCGTCGGCCGTCAGCACGAAAGCGCCCTTCTTGGTCCCCACCAAAACACGGACTCCGCTCATGGTGTTCTCCTCGTGGCCTCGAGACTCAGGATTCGTTCCGGAATACTACGCAAACGGCGGCGGCGGGTTTACCCCCAGCTCACCCGGCGATGGCCACCGTGGCGCGCACGTGGTGCGGGTCGGCCAGCTCGTCGAGCAGGAAGCGGGCGACGTCGGCGCGTGCGATCCGAACCGTCCAGAGCGCGTTGCCGACCTGGGGGCCGCTCCGCCAACGGCCGCGGGCCCGGCCGTGGGTGAGCGCTCCCGGGCGGACGATCGTCCAGTCGAGTCCGCTCGCGCGGACGATTTTCTCCTGGCGGTGCTTGTCCCAGAAGTAGAACTGCAGGATCACCGGCAGGACGAACAGGGTGTAGTAGAGCCCCATCCGCCACCAGCTGTCGCCGACCCCGAGGGAGGTCACGCAGACGAAACGCCGCACGCCGTGCCGCGCCATCGCCGCGAGGACGTTCGCGGTACCGGTCGACAGAATGTCTGTCGGGATCATCCAGCGTTTGTGCCCCAGCGCCGAGACCACCGCCTCCTGCCCGGCGACGGCCGCTTCGACAGTTGCGGGATCCAGAACGTCGCCCGCCACCACGGTGAGATTCGGATGCCGGAGCTCGAAGCGGTCCGGCACCCGGACCAGGGCGGTCACCCGGTGCCCGCGCGCCAGCGCCTGCGCCACAAGCTCCCGGCCCAGCGCTCCACTCGCTCCAACGATCAGGATTCTCATGCCGGGAGAGTACGGCCCGCCTTCCCCCGCGGTCCCCCTCCTGCCGGCCAACCGCGGCCGGACACCGGCGAACGGCCGGGCCGCCCAGGCCCGGCGGTGTCCTGCCTCCCGCCTGCCGTGCCCTCGCCCTCGCAGACTACGGTTTCGAAGCTGGCGCTGTGGACGGCGATTCCTGCGCGAGGCGGCGCAGCTCGTCGATGGTCATGCCACCCAAGCTGGTCGTCGCGTAGCGCATCCGGGCCGGATTGCCCTGCATGAAGACCAACTCATGCGAATCCGAGGTGCAGGAATCGCACTCCTCAGCGGGCGAGTGGCTCAGGTCGTCGAAGTTGTCGCCGACCTGGTAGTAGAGACGGATGCCGGGCTGAAGCTTCAGGATCTCCTGCACCACCGCCCGATGCACTCCGTCGACCTTCTTCATCTCCACCAGGAGAACCGCCGAGGCGAGCCGGACCTTGTCCTTCATCGGTCGGGCGTCGAAATCGGCGTCGTAGCCTTCGTTCGGGTCCGGTTGCGACGAACGCTCCCAGCCGCTGCTGGAGCTGCTGCCGTCCATCGCGCCGCTGATTCTGCTCTCGAAGGAGATCAGCGAAACGACATACATCAGCACTTGCAGGGCCATCCAGCACCAGAGGGCGAGCGTGAGTCCACGGATCGCCCGCGCGAGCTTGTCGCAGTTCTCCATGGTCGGACCCTAGCATCGGCCGGGCCCGCCCCTGAACCGACCTGGCCCCCGGCGCGGGGCTCTCGCGCCTCTGGAATGTGGCGGAGGGCGAAAGCGCCGCCAGGAAAGTCGCATGGCTATGCGATACCGCTCGCCCGGAAGCGCTGGCAGGCTCTCTCGCGACACCTCGACTACGGCAGCCCGGAGAACGACGATGCGGATGCAGATACTGGTTGTGCTTCTTCTCGTAGGGCTCGCAGTCCCCGCCGAGGCGGCGAACCGCCGGGCTTTCGTCACTTCAGTGACCGGGAGCGGAAACATTTCGACCTGGCCGGGGGCCAGCGGGGCGACGGCGCTCGACAAGGCGGACGCGGTTTGCCGGGCGCGGGCGGCGGCGGCGCAGCCCAGCCCGCTGCCGAATGCGGCGACCTACCGCGCCTGGATCTCGACCGCGAGCACCGACGCCTACTGCCATGTGCAGGGGCTGGGCGGGAAGAAGGCGAGCGGCTGCGGCGGCGGCGCCCTGCCCGGCGGCGGGCCGTGGTATCTCGCCAACGGCATCACCCCCTTCGCGGCGACCCTCGACGAACTGGCGAGCGAGCCCTACGCCATCTACCGCCCGCTGTTCCTCGACGAGAATCTCGATGAGATCGTCGATGGCCGGCTCCTGACCGGAACGTTCTTTTCGGGAGAGGCTGTCCCGAGCTCGAATTGCAGTGACTGGACGAGCGCCTCGGCGGCGCAGCAGGTGAGCTCCGGCAACACCAGCGCGTCGGCCTACCAGTGGAGCGGCAACGGGATCGTCGCCTGCAATCAGGCGCTGCACCTGCTCTGCCTCGAGCCCGGGGCGGGCGACGGTCCGAGCCAGACCTGGGCTCCCGGCGCCATCGTCTTTCTCTCGTCTGCCAAGGGCAACGGCGACTTCGCCACCTGGCCGGAGTCGGACGGCCTCGACGGCCTCGACGGCGCCGATCGCATCTGCCAGAACCTCGCAGCCACCGCCCATCTGCCGGGGCCGGAATCCTTCGTCGCCTGGCTGGCCGCTGCCCCGGTCGATGCCTCCGACCGCATCCTGACCAACGGACCCTTCCGCCGACTCGACAGCTTCCCGATCGCCTTCTCGTTCGCCGATCTCGTCGACGGAGTCGCCTCGAACAGCCTCCACGTCGATGAGACCGGCGCCTACCTCGCCTGGGAGAAGGGGGAGACCTGGACCGGGGCGGACGCTTTCGGCCTCGCGCTCACCGCGAACTGCTCGGCCTGGACTTCGAGCGCCAGCGGCGCACTCGGGCGTGAGGGCTGGGCCAACCGGGCGCGCACCGGCGTCTGGGCCGACGCCTGGGACAGCCCGTGCAGCGATCTGCAGCACCTCTACTGCTTCTCCAACCGGATCGCCCTCTTCTGGGACGGGTTCGACGCCGGCGGCGACCTTTCGCGCTGGTCCACGGTCGTCGGTACCGTGCCCTGAGTCCGCGTGCTGGCACGCTCCGTGTAATCTCACCTCGCCAGGGGAGCGCAGCCGCCCGCTACCTCCTGCTTTGGGGAGATCGCTCCCGAAAGCGACAGGCAGGCGCGGATTCAGGGGGGACGGATGGGACTTGTTCCAGCAAAGGCTGCTGGCAAAGGGATTCTCTGGGCGCTCGTCGGCCTGAGCGGAGCCTTGGTGTCGACTGGCGCGGTCGCGCAACCGCCGCTGCCGGAGGGAGTCCCCGGCGAGCGCGCGCGGGCGATGGTCGCGATCCTCACCGGGCCCGCGAACGACGCGGCAGCGATCGAGCCGATCGTGGCGTCGAACTGGGCGGCATCCGCGCTCGCCCAGCGTCCGGCCGGCGAGCGGGCGAAGGCGCTCGCCGGCGTGCGCGTCGATCTCGGGGCCGCGGAGCTCGTGCGGATCGAGCGCCCCAACGAGAACGAGCTGGAGCTGATCTTCCGCTCGCAGGCGAAGGGGCTTTGGTTGACGGTCGGGATGAGGCTCGAGCCCCGGTCTCCGGGCGGCATCCTCTCGGCCTCGATGCAGCTCGACTCGAACCCGCCGCGCGATGCCGCCGCGACCGCGGGGCCGAAGCTCGCGCCGGAGCAGGCGATTCAGCAGGCGGCGGCACGCATCGACGAGCTCGCCGAGGAGGGTGCATTCTCGGGCGTCGTCCTGATTGCCCGCGACGGCGCGGTGCAGCTCGAGACGGCGGCGGGCAGGTCCGATCGCGAACGCGGAGTCCTCAATGCCGCCGCGACCCGATTCAATATCGGATCGATCAGCAAGTCGTTCACAGAGGTGCTCATCGCCCAGCTGGCGGCGGAAGGCCGGCTCACTCTCGACGACCGGCTCATCCGCCATCTGCCGGACTATCCGGATCGGGCGATCGCCGGGCAGGTGACGCTGCGGCAGCTTCTCGCGCACCGCTCGGGAATGGGGGACGTCTTCAACGAGCGGTTCACGCCGGAGGCAGCCGCCGGGTTGCGCACGCTGCAGGACTATCTGCCGCTGTTCACCGGCAAGCCGCTCGAGTTCGAGCCGGGTACGGCGCAGCGCTACTCCAACGCTGGCTATGTCGTCCTCGGACTGGTGGTCGAGCGGCTGACAGGCAAGGCGTTCGCCGACGCCGCGCGCGAGCGGATCTTCATCCCGGCTGCCATGGCCGCCTCCGGCTGGTTGCCGCGCGATGCACTGCCCGCCGACGCCGCAATCGGCTACACGCGCGAGGGCTGGCAAGAGGAGCGGCAGGGACCGGCGCGACCCGGCGAAACAGGGAAATCTCTGCTGCCGCCTGGGGCGCCGAAGGCTCCGCCGCCGCCTGGTTCGCCGAAGGCTCCGCCGGCGCCTCGCCTGGCGAACTCCCTGGCGCTGCCGGCGATCGGCAGCTCCGCGGGCGGGAGCTACTCCACGGCACGCGACCTCTTCGCCTTTGCGCGCGCCCTGGCCGAGGGCCGGCTGCGCGGGCCGGAGCGCTTCGCCCAACAGGGAGGCATGGCCGTCGCCGGCGGCACCGCCGGAGCCAATGCCGTGCTCGAAGCCGACTTTCAACCCGGGGGTTGGACAGTCATCGTGCTCGAGAACCTCGACCCGCCCGCGGCGGAGGGCCTCGCGCGCGATCTCAAGGCGCTGCTCGACCGGGTCGAGCGCGCTCAACCGGCGGCTGGCGCCACCGGCCCAGCAGACTGACCGGCCGGGCTCAGAGATACCCGAGGGCGCGCAGCTGGCGCTCGGTTTCGCGCGCCGCTTCGAGGGCGGATTCGGGGGTGGGGCTCTGTTCGGCGAGGGCGCGGCGCAGGGCGGCGGCGGTGCGGCGCTCGGCGGGGGCGAGATCGGCTCGCTCGCCCGGGTCCTGCACGAGGTCGAAGAGCCGGAGCTCGCCGGCCGTTTCGTTCACCATCAGCTTGTGGCGCCCGTCGAACGCCGCACGCCAACCGGCGAAGGCGCTGGTCTGCAGTCGCGCCGGCGCCGCCTCGCCGCTCCCGATCAGGGCGGCGAGCGAGCGCCCGGCGAAGGCGCTCTCCGCGACCGCGACGCCGGCGAGATCGAGCAGCGTCGGCACGATGTCGAGGTTCTCGGAGAGGGCGTCGCGGACCGCACCTTGCGGGATCCCCGGGCCGGCGACGATCCAGGGGGTGCGGATCTCGGTGTCGTAGAGCGAACGGCAGTGGGCGAGGGTGCCGTGCTCGAGGAAGCTCTCGCCGTGGTCGGCGGCGAGAGCGACGACGGTGCCGCGCGCGGGGGCGCCACGCTCGAACGCCTCGACGAGCTCGCCGATCCGGGCGTCCTCGAAGGCGATCTCGTCGTCGTAGAGGTCGACCCAGTGCGCGATGCCCGCGGCATCGACCCCCGCGGGCTCGCCGCGATCGAGGCGTGCGGCGGCGGCGTGCGACTCGCCGGCGCGCACCTCCGGGGGGAGCTCCCGGCGCGCGCCGTGCCGGGCGAAGCGCTTCCGCCTCCCCAGGACGGGTGCCTGGTACGGCCCGTGGGGGTCGATGTAGTGCAGGAGGAAAAAGACCGGCTCGCCGGTCCGGTGGCGCGCGAGAGCGGCGAGCGCCCGGTCGTTCACGCAGCGCGCGTCCTTCCACAGGCACTCGTCGTCGAAGAGCTGAAAGCCGCGCTGGAAGCCGCCGGCCTGGTTGAACTGGCTGGGGTTCTTGCGCACGATCGGGCTCGCCGAGAAGGCGGCGGTGATGTAACCCTCGCCGCGCAGGAGCTCGGCGACCGAAGTCACTCCAGCGGGGATGCTCATGTCGCCCTGGGACTGGCCGAAGAAGGTCTCGACCGGGCGCGAGGTGAGCAGCGAGTTCATCGACGGGAAGGTGCACGGCGCCTGGGCGCGATGGCGGTCGAAGCGCACCCCGCGCGCCGCCAGCGCGTCGATCGCCGGCGAGGTCGGCCGCGCATAGCCGTAGGCCGACAGATGATCGGCGCGCAGCGTGTCGACGACGATGAGGAGGATGTTGGGCCGCGCCCGCGGTGCGTCGTTGCGCACTTTCTCGGACGAGGACGAACACGTCAGCAAGACCAGGCTCCCCACGCAGAGAAGCGAGCGATGGCAAGCGCGCGACAGCACGAGGCGAAGCTTAGCGCGCACCGGAGTGGTGGCAACGGCGACTCGCGGCGTGGTGCTGCCGTTCCTTTGCTACTATGGCGCTCGTGCGCAACTGGGCCTGGTTGGCGGTGGCAATTGTCGTGACTTTCGTCGGTGCGACGTTCATCGACGACTGCGCGGCGGACGGCCCCGCGGACTGTCCGCCTGTCTGCCACTTCGCGTGCGTTGACGGTTGTACCGTTGCGCCGATCGAGTCCGCGATGCTGGCGCCGGTCGCAACCGATGCCGGCAGGGAGCCCCAGAAAGAGATCGCCTCGAGCCCTCTCGAGCTTGCCTTCCCTCCCGAGCTGATCCCTCCCCGAGCCTGACCCCCGCTCCGGCTCCTGCTGGAGTGCCTTGCATCGCCGATCGCCCTTCTGCGCGCGTGTAGCGCGCGGGGCCGCTCGGCCGACCGGTGTCTTCCCTCGGGGGATGTATGCGCCATTTTGTGCTTGTCTGTCTCGTCGCTGCGGCACCTGCGGCGGCTTCCGACCTGACGCTCGAAAGTGTCGTCGCAGTGGCAAAGCCGTCCGCCGAAAAGCTCGCGGTGGAGAGTTTCCTCACCGCCGTGGCGCGCGACCTGTCGCTGTCTCGCGGCATCGTGCTCGATGGCGTTGCGGTGTCCGCCGAGGCAGGCCCTCGCCGCTCGCCAGAGAGCGATGGCTCCGATTTCGCGATCGGGCTCGAGCTGCCGCTGGCCGGCGATCGCGGCGAGCGTGCCGCCGCGCTCGATCTCTTCGCGCAGGCGGAGCGGGTGCTTCCTGCCGCGGCCGAGCTCGAAGGCGGCCTGGCGCTGCGGCTGGCCTACGTCGATGCCTGGGAGGCTGCGGAGGGGCTGGTGCTCGCGCGACGCCAGGAGGCAAGCGCCGCGGACTGGCTCCGGGTAGTGGAGGCGCGAGTCGCTGCCGGTGCCGAGGCGCCCTACGAGACCGCACTCGTCGTCGCCGAGGTGGGGCTCGCTCGCCTGGCGCTCGCCGAGGCGAGCGTGCAGGAGCAGATCGCCTGGAGCGAGCTCGAAGCGCGAGCGGCGGTGGGAGCGATACCGAGGCGCTTGGCCGCTCCGCTCCCGGCGACGCCCGGGCTCGACGCAGCAGGCGCCGGCGATGCCGGCGAACAGGCCCTCCCGGGTTCGACACTCACGCGCGCGAACGACCTGCGCTCGTCTCTCCGGCAGGCGCTCATCCTTCTCGATGACGCGCGCGGGGCGAGTCGCTGGTCGTTCCTCGCTACGGCAGCGCAGGAGGGCGAGGAAGACGTGGCGCGGCTGGGGCTCGGCTATCGCCTGCCGGTTGCCGGTCAGAACGCCGCCCGGGTGACAGCCAGAGATGCCGCCCTCGCCGAAGAGAGGCGCGGCGGCGAGCTCGAGCTCCTCCGACTCGAGGGCCGGTTGCGTGGCGCCGAAGCGCGCGCGGCAGCGCTCGCCCCAGGGCTCCCGGCGAACGCGATGCTCTCGCCGCAGGAGATCGAAGAGGCCCTCGTCGCCCTCGAGGCGCGGGTGACCACCGGCCGCGATCGTCCCTCGGCAGTCCTGCCGCTGCGTCGTCAGCTGGTCGGCGCCCTCCTCACCGAGCTCGCGGCGCGCGCCGCGCGGGCGCGCGCCGTATTCCAGATCCAGACCCTGCAGGCGGAGATTTCGCAATGACTCAGAGCACCTTTCGATTCCTGTCCTTGATTGCGGTCTTGTGCACCACCCTGGCCTGCGGAGCCAAGCAGGACGAGCACGCCCGCTCAGACGACGGCGAAGAGCACCGTGACGAGGCCGGTAGCGATGCCGTGGCGAAGGGTGAGGAGGGTGGGCACGCCGAAGCCGGGCACGAAGCGGGAGAGGCCGAAGCGGGAGAAGTCCGGGTGCCCCTCGAGGGTGTGCGCGGTCTGGCTTTCGTGCGTGTCGGCGAGCCGCAGGAGGAGGGCGTCTGGGCTTCCGCCGAGGCGGTCTCGGATTCGGCGGCCGTCGCTATCGTGGCGGCGCCTGCCGCGGGGATCGTGCGCCGGCTGCTGGTGCGCCCGGGAGAGACGGTCCGGGCGGGTCAGGCTGTGGCTGAGCTCGCGAGCGCCGAGGTCGCCGACCTCGCGGCGCGATACCGATCGGCCAAGGCGCAGGCGGCGCGCACCGAGGTCGAGCTCGAACGCGAGCGCACCTTGCTCGCTTCTCGCGCGACCTCCCGGCACGAGGTCGAAGCCGCCGACGCTGCCCATGCTGCCGCGGCCGCCGAGGTCGTGGCGGCACGACAGTCGCTCGCGGCGCGGGGGGTGAATCCCGAGACGTTTGCCGGCACGGCCTTCCTCGAGGCGCCGGTTGGGGGCACACTCGAACGCTGGGAGATTGCGCTCGGCCAGGGGGTCGAGGCCGGAACCTCGCTTGCGACGATTCGCGATCGCCTGGCGTCGCGGGTACGGGTCGAGCTCGCGCCGCCCGGCCCGACGGAGTGGATCGTCGGCTCGACGACCGAAGTCCGGCGCGGCGACGGCACCCGGTGGCCGGCGACAGTCGAAGGGCTTCCCGCAGGTTTGACCGCCGAAACCCGGCGCTATCCCTACATCCTGCGGCTCGACGGTGAGCCGTTTCCCGCCCCAGGCACTCCGCTCGAAGTCCGAGTTCCGTTGACGCGCGGCATCGTGCTGCCGCAGGAGGCTCTGCAGCTCGTCGAGGGGGACTGGGGCGTCTTTCTCCGCGAGGGGGGCGACGCCGTCTTCAGAAAAGTCCGGCGTGGCGCCGAACTGGGGGGCGATGTCCTGGTGCTCGATGGAATCGAGCCGGGCGTCGAAGTGGCGACGGCGGGTGCCTACCTTTTGCGACCCCTGTGGATGAAGCGCATGGGCGGGGGCGAGCAGCATGCGCACTGAGGGACAGCACGACCAGCACTTGGTCGATGTCGAGGGTGGCCGGCCCTCGATCTTCTTTCGCTGGTTCCGGAGGATTCTGCCGCTGCGGGGATGGGTCATCGCTCTCTCGCTGGTCTTTGGCGTCGTCGGAATGGTGGCCTATGGCGGCCTGCGCCGCGACCTCTTTCCCGACCTGACCCTGCCGACTCTGCAACTTCTGATCCAAAGTCCAGGCCGCTCGGCGCCTGAGATCGAGCTCGCGGTCGCCCAGCCCGTCGAGCAGGCGATGCTGGGGCTTCCGGGAGTCCGACGGGTGACCTCCACGCTGCAACCCGGCATCGCTCAGATCGTCATCGCCTTCGAGAGTGGTAGCGATCCGTGGCGCGCCCGTCAGTTGGTGGGAGAGAAGCTCGCGACGCTGGTGTCGAGTTTTCCAGCGGGCACTGAGGCGCCCCTTGTGACCAGCGCCGCCGGGCGCCTGCAGGAGATCCAGGAACTGGTGCTCGAAGGGCCGGCGATCGACCCGATGACGCTCCGCGATCAAGCCGTGCGGGTGCTGGTTCCCCGCCTCCAGTCCGTCTCCGGAGTGGCGCGCATCGAGCTCCTCGGCGGCGCGGAGCGCACGGTCGAGATCAGCCTGGTTGCCGAACGCCTGCGGCTGGCCGGCGCCTCGCTGGCCCAGGTGCTCGAGGCGCTCGAAGGCAGCGAGCGGGACTCCGGCGCGGGGCTGCTCGAGGTGCGCGACAAGATGTGGCTGGTCAGCGTCGCGACGCTCGCCGCGACCAACGAAGAGCTGCGGCAGGTCCCGGTGCATACGGCGCACGGGCTGGTGACGCTCGGCGACCTCGCGGAAGTGCGCGATGCGCCCGGCTTCCGTCTCGGCCTCGCCCGCTATGGCGGCTTCGAAGCGGTCTCGATGCGGGTGGTCAAACAGCCTGCTGCAGAGACGCTGTCGACCGCCCGCCGGGTTCGCGCCCTGCTACCGGAGCTGCAGAGGGCACTTCCCGAGGGCATGAAGCTGGAGCTCTTCTACGACCAGGGCGAGCTCGTCGACCACGCGCTGTCCGGCGTCACCACGGCGCTTCTCGTCGGCTCGGCCTTCGTTGCGCTCGTCCTCGTCTTGCTCCTGGGTAGCCTGCGCGGAGCTCTGGTGGTGCTGGCGGTCCTGCCGCTCTCGACAGTCGGAGCGGCGATACCCCTGATGCTTCTCGGGCACGGCCTGAACGCGATGACCCTGGGAGGCCTGGCGATCGCCGTCGGCATCCTCGTCGATGCCAGCGTGATCATGGTCGAGAACCTCGTCCATCGGCTCGAAGCCCATCCCCGCGAGGCCGGCGACGAGAGCTCCCGGCGCTCGATCCTCGCGGCGGCCGCGACCGAAGTGGCGGTTCCCATCGTGACAGCAGTCGCCGTCATCCTGGCCGTTTTCGTTCCGCTCCTGGCGCTGCCCGGAGTCGCCGGCCGGCTCTACGCCCCGCTCGCCGTCGCGGTGGCGTCCGCGATGACGATCAGTCTGGCGCTCTCCTTCACGCTGGTTCCGGTGCTGGTGGATCGCTTTCTCCCGCCCGGGACGGCGCTCGCCGAACCCTGGTTCGTCTCCTGGATCAAGCGTATCTACCGGCCGGGACTCGATTGGGCCCTGCGTCACGGCCTGGCGGTTCAGGTCATCGCCCTGCTCGTCGCCCTGCCTTCGTTCTGGCTTGCCACGCGCCTCGATACCCAGTTCCTGCCCGAGCTCGACGAGGGGGCACTGATGGTCCAGACGCTCCTGCCCTCGGACGTCAGCGTCGCGGCGGTGGACGAAGCCAACCTCGGCTTCGAAGCGAGCCTGGTGGAGCTTCCGGGCGTGCGCTCGGTCTATCGCCGCACCGGGAGGGGCGAGATCACCGAAGACCCCATGCCGCATTCGATCTCGGACATCCTGGTCGTGCTCGAACCGGGGACCGACCCGGACGCTTTGGGGGCCGAGATCGAGGAGATGGGCGAAGCCGCTCCGTTCGGCGTCGAAGTGACCACGCCAATGGGGATGCGGATCGCCGAGGGAATCGGCGGCAGTCCGGCCGACATCGAGGTCGAGCTCTACGCCGCCGATCTCGAGCCGCTGCGCGCGCGTGAGGCAGAGATCCGGCGTGAGCTCTCCGAGCTCGCGGGCGTCGTATCGGTGATTCCGGATTCCGGTACCGCGTTGCCGGCCTGGCACATCGTGCCGGACGAGGACGCTCTGCGGCGCCTCGACGTGCCGCGGACTCTCCTCGTCGAGACGGCGCGCGCCGCGTTGCAGGGAAT
>Ga0138256_10006357_pt1 | contig 12491 bp, 12 predicted proteins | sample KNB2016incub_MG_FD_105486 | JGI IMG/M metagenome (GOLD analysis project Ga0138256, IMG submission 105486) | Active sludge microbial communities from wastewater in Klosterneuburg, Austria - KNB2014incub_MG | ecosystem: Engineered > WWTP > Activated sludge > Unclassified | place: Austria... | reverse complement strand
GGGTCTAAATCTTGACGTTGGATGTTTTCAACCAAAGCCATTTCCAACGATTCTTGGTCGTTTGCAATACGAATATATGCGGGAATGGTTTCTAAGCCAATTAATTTAGAAGCCCTAAATCGGCGTTCACCTGAAACCAGTTGGTATTGGTTAAAGCCTAATTTTCTAACGGTTATGGGTTGAATGATGCCTAATTCTTTTATGGAAGAAGCCAATTCACGTAACGATTCTTCACTAAAATTGGTACGTGGTTGAAACGGGTTCACTTCAATAAAATCAATATCAAGCTCGATGGTGTTCCCAACAACTTTATCGGCATTTTTATCTTGAACCGATTGAATATCGTTTGAAGGGTCTTTTAAAAGTGCAGATAAACCTCTACCTAAAGCTTGCTTTTTAATTGCTTTAGCCATAATTAAGCGTTTTTATTGATGATTTCTTTTGCTAAACTTAAATAATTTGAGGCACCTTTACTTGCGGCGTCGTAATTTATGATGCTTTCGCCAAAACTTGGTGCTTCACTTAATTTTACGTTACGTTGTATAATGGTTTGAAATACCATGTCGTTAAAATGCTTTTGAACCTCTTCAACCACCTGGTTTGAAAGTCTTAAGCGCGAATCGTACATAGTTAGCAACAAGCCTTCAATGTCCAAATCAGGGTTATGAATTTTTTGAACACTTTTTATCGTATTTAAAAGTTTTCCTAAGCCTTCAAGCGCAAAATATTCACATTGTATGGGGATGATAACGGCATCTGCAGCTGTTAATGCGTTTAACGTTAACAAGCCTAAAGATGGCGCACAATCAATTAAAATATAATCGTAATCGTCTTTAATTTCCTGTAATGCTTTTTTAAGCATGTATTCCCTTTCTTCTTTATCAACTAGTTCTATTTCTATAGCTACTAAGTCAATGTGCGCCGGAATAATATCTAAATTTGGTGTTTCTGTTTTAATAATGGCTTCTTTTGCTGAACTTGAATGTTCCAAAAGTTGGTAGGTTCCTATTTCTATAGATTCAACATCTATTCCTATTCCAGAAGTTGCATTTGCTTGAGGGTCAGCATCGATAAGTAATACTTTTTTTTCCAGAACGCCCAATGAAGCGGCTAGATTTATGGATGTTGTTGTTTTTCCAACGCCTCCTTTTTGATTTGCAATTGCAATGATTTTACCCATTAAATGATTTGGTTTTATGAACGGTAAAAATACAATTATTTATGAGGAATAAAAACCGAAAATGTTAACAAAGCTTAAATATGATATAGATGAATGAATTTGTTTGATTAGTTGACCAAAATCTCCAAAATCTGAATAGCTGCATCGCTAATTTTGATGTTTGGACTCAGAACAGTTGTTACGCCTACATCAAAAAACTGGTGATGTTTTTCTTTTGGCATTTTGCTGTAAACAATAACAAAAATATCGTCGCGTGTATAGTTTTTTAATGCCTCCGTAAGATGAAGAATCGCTTTTTTTTGGTCATTGATAATTGAAGTAATACCTAAAACGTGCACATCATTTTCAATAGCTTGTTTTGCAATTTGTTGAGGTGATTGGAATAACGGACAAATATCGACATCAAAACCTACATCGGCATAACCAGTAGCAATTTTTTTGGTAGTAGATTCATTATTAGCTTCTCCCAAATTTGCAATCATGATACGCGGTCTTCTGCCTTCCAATTCTGCAAAAACATCGGCTAATTCTTGGGCTTTTTTAAGGGTGTTGCTATTTTTAATCTCTTTATTGTACACAGTAAATAAGTGTTTAGTGTTTAATTCAGGAAATGAAAGCTTCCGTCATCGGTCATCCGTTTTCCGTCCAAATTCTTCCATCTTCAATCTATCCTGTTCCATTTTTTCCGCCAAACGTCTTTCAATGATGGGTTCAATCAATGTTTTTCTAGGTTTGGTTTTCACAAAGGGGTATAGTTCCAAAGCATCTTTCATGGTTTCTTTGGCGTTTGGGTATTTGTTTGTTCCCAATAAAACGGTTTCACCAGCATCAAATTGTTGCTGTTCTTTGGTGGCGCTTTCTTTTATTTTACGTTGAATGGTGCCTTCTTTCAATTGTTTTAAAAACCCGCCATTAGCTTCAATATCTTTGAAAAGTACCAAGGCTTTTTCGGCTAATTGATTGGTTAAGGTTTCGATATAATAAGTGCCATCCGACGGATTATTAACCTTATTAAGCCAACTTTCGTGCTTTAAAATTAAAAGTTGGTTGCGCGCCATACGTTCGCTAAATGCATTAGATTTTTTATAAACCGCATCAAAAGGCATGTTGTAAATGGTGTTTGCACCGCCAAGTATCGCGCTCATGCATTCCGTAGTTGTGCGCAGTAAATTGGTATTTGCTTCGTAAATGGTTTTGTTGCGTTTTGAAGGAGACGCTATTATATGGCATTCGGGATTAATATGATAAGTTTTTGCAATGGTACGCCAAAGTAGGCGTAAGGCACGTAATTTTGCGATTTCAAAAAAATAATTGGAGCCTATTGAAACATTGAAAATAACAGAATATTTGCTGTATTTATTTTCCTTGAATATGGTGTAAAGTGCTTCGTCATCAGATATTTTATCTAAATATTCGGTGGCGTGCGCCATGGCATATGCTAGTTGTTGCACCATGTTGGCACTTGCATTTTGGTACAATGCTAAATCCACATCAAACGATTTGGTTTGTGCTACAATAGCATTAAATTTTGAAAAATCGTCGTTTAAAGTTTTGTGCCAATTGCCATTTCGGGCTAAGTTTCCTATGATGTCCGTTTGGATAAATATTTCTGCATTAGCAGTAATAGTAATTATGTTTTTAACAAATGTTTCTGAAAGAAATTGCAGTTCAAAAAAAATGGTAATGTATTCGAAGTTGATGTTTTCCAGTAAGTCAACTATGGAAACTTCTTCTGAAGGAATAATAAATTTGATGCTTTCTGCACCATTTTTAATGGTTTTGATTGCTTTTGAATTCGACCGTTTTACATCAGCCACAAAAATAGTTTGGCAAATGCGCCATTGTGTTGCTTTTGAATTTGACGTTTCAGGAAGTGTTTTGAAATCTTCCGATGTATAAAATGGTTTTACCAGAACGCCTTCGTTGGTTTTCCAAACAAGGGTTTCGTTATAATCGGCACCATTTAGTTCAAACTGGATAAGTTGTTTCCATTGTTTTGCCGAAACCGGATCAAATTCATCAAACAACCCATCATTCATCTTTTTTTGCTTTTAAACTGTCTTCGTATTCAATAATATAGATTTCCTCACTATCGCGTTTCATGTAATATTCTTCGCGTGCAAATTTTTCAATACCTTCTTCGGTACTCAGTTTTTTTATGGCTTTTTTGTCTTTTTCAATCTCTTTTTGGTAGTATTCTTTTTCATTTTCCAAAGCATCAATATCGGTGTTTAATTCATGGTGAATAAGCCACGAGTTGGCATCGAAAAACAACATCCAAACGGCAAATAACACCAAAATAAGGATGAAAATGTTTTTAAAAGGTTTGAATATTTTGTGCTTATAAAATGCCATTTACAGTCGGTTGTGAATAATTGTGCGAACAATATCAATCGCTACGGTATTATATTTATTGTTTGGTATGATGATGTCGGCATACTCCTTCATGGGTTCGATAAATTGATCATGCATGGGTTTTAACGTTGTTTGGTAGCGGGTTAACACTTCATTTAAATCTCTACCGCGTTCTGTTATATCACGTTTTAATCGTCTAATTAATCGCTCATCAGTATCGGCATGTACAAATATTTTAATATCGAACATTTCGCGTAATTCCGGATGTGTTAAAATTAAAATACCTTCTACAATCATCACCTTTCGTGGGTGTGTTAAAATGGTATCGCCCGTTCTATTATGTTTAACGAACGAATATACGGGTTGGTGTACGGGAATGCCGTTTTTTAAGTCTTTAAGATGATTTTCCAAAAGCTCAAAATCGATAGAACGTGGGTGATCAAAATTTATTTTAATCCGTTCTTCATAGGATAAATGGGTAGTATCCTTGTAGTAAGAATCTTGTGAAATAACCCCAACTTCGCCTTCGGGAAGTTCGTTAAGTATTTGATTTACAACGGTTGTTTTGCCACAACCTGTTCCTCCGGCAATTCCTATAATAAGCATGACTGTTTTTAATTTGATGTTTGCAAAGTTAGTTAAATGAATAGCAATTAACAGGGCTTATTTTTTGATTTTTGAGACTTCTTCTTCGGTAATTATCTTGTCGTTTTTGTTGCCCCAACTGTTGGTTATGTAGTTCATCACATCAGCAACTTCATCATCACTTAAACCCAAATTAGCCATTGTGCTATTATATTTTACGCCGTTGACTGTAATTTCACCACTTTGTCCAAACTTAATACCTCGAATACTTGCTTCCCTATTTTTTAGTAAGTAATCTGATTTGGCTAATGGCGGAAATACATTTTGAACACCTTCACCAGATGGTAAATGACACGAAATGCAGAAATCGGTATAAACTGCTTCACCTCGTGTGATGCTTGCTTTTAATTCTTTTGTTTGTGAATTACTTGTAAATATGAATGAAAGTGAGATGAATAAACTTAGCAACAATGATTTCATTTGCGATATAAAATTAATTTTTTGGAATAATTTTCACGATGCCTTTGCCTTCAACGGCAACATAGATAAAACCATCAGGTCCTTCAGCTACATCGCGTACGCGACCTACTTTCTCTAATAGTTTTTCGCGTTTTACAATTTTACCGTTTTCTAAAACGAGGCGTTCTAAATATTCAAATTTAAGAGAACCAACTAATAGATTGCCTTTCCAGTTGGGATATTTATTTGAGGTTACAAAAGCTATGCCGCTAGGTGCAATAGAAGGTACCCAATAAAAAAGGGGTTGTTCCATGCCTTCTTTTTCGGTAATATCAGTAAATGGTGTTCCGTCATAATTAATACCATAGGATATGACTTGCCACCCATAATTTTTTCCTTTCTGGATGATGTTTATCTCATCACCACCTTGTGGACCGTGTTCGTGTTCCCAGATTTCTCCGGTTTCTGGATTTTTTATTAATCCTTGTGGATTTCTGTTACCGTAGCAATAAATTGCTTTTTTTGCATTTGCCACATCAACAAAAGGATTGTCTTCGGGTATTTTTCCATCATCGTGAAGTCTATAAATTTTGCCACAATCGCGCGTGATGTCTTGTGCGTTAAGTGAGCCTTCACCGCGTTCACCAATAGAGAAATATAGATAGCCATCGTTATCAAATGCTATGCGAGAACCAAAATGTTGCCCTTTTTTGGAGTTTGGATTGGCTTTGTATAATTGTTGTTTTTCAACCAACGTATTATCTTTTAATTTTGCTCGCATAATAGCTGTGTTGCCACCATCGCCTTCACCTTCCGCGGAAGCATATGAGAAATAAATCCAACCATTTTCTTCATAATTTGGATGTAATTTGATACCCATAAAACCACCTTGACCACGAACATAAACTTCAGGAACACCTTCAATTAAGGTCTTTTTACCATTTTTAAAATGAATAAGTTCACCTGCTTTTTCGGTAATTAGCATACTGCCATCGGGTAAAAATGCGATACCCCAAGGAATATTCATATCAGAAACTACCAACTCAGTAGTGTAACTTATAGTAGTTGGATTTTCAGCTTTTACTGCAGATTCGGTTTGTTGTGCACATGCGTAAAACGACATTAAAATCAGCGTTAATACAAAATGAAAGTGTTTCATGATTTCTCTTTTATAAATTTAAACCGTTGGGTGTAATTAAATGATTTGATTCCTTATATTATTTGTTGGTCTGCCAAATATAAATTTGTTGACATATAATATCAATATTAATACTGTGATTTTTGCCAAAATCATAGTATTTAAAACCTTCGAAAAATTAAGATTTTATCCTTAACTTTAATTGTAAGCTAAATTAATATATTCAAACTTTAAATCTCACATCTTATGCCTAATATACTAAGCCATTACTTTTATCCTTTTCAAAAATATACAAAATATACAGGTTTAAAGTGCAATTGGTGCTTTTTTTCAATAGGGGTATTTCAAATTTTTGGTAATTAGTTGAAATCAAAAATCAATCTCATTTGTAATTTGCCGCCATGAATTTTGGCTGAATTAAATGTATTTGGAATTGATTGTGGACCAAACTCAGAGGGGGGCATTAAATTTAGAACCAATAGCATTTATTCCATGTAGAAATGAAATATTTCCAGATGGATAATCTATGAAGGTTTTGGCAGGGTATTATGGTGACTCTGGAGTTAACATGCGTAGAAAAACATCATCGTTTTGTACATAAACTTTAAAACCAGGAACGTCCTTTCCTTGTATTTCTAACCAATAAACATTTGAATGATAATATTTAAATTCTGGATAAATAAAACCGATTTTCCTGTAATCGTATTGTTGTATGCCTTCTCCCAAACACCAAAATCAACGCCTTTCATACGGTTTTTGTAAACTCGGTATGGATCATCACCAAGCCATTTCATACTAGCTACATTTTTTTCTGGAAAGTCAATAGGTGCCCAGATATTTTTAATCAGAAGAATTCCTCGAGGCTCTGCCTCGGGGGTCACGGGTAAAAGATTAGTATATTTGTTTGATGAGTGAACATATTTTCAAACGACATAATAAAAGCTTGTTGCTTTATCATTTGGTTTGTCCGATAAAATATCGGAGAGATGTTTTATCAGAGGATGTTGAGATGAGTTTGGTAGAAGTTTGTAAAAATATTTCAGAACGCTATGAAATTCATTTTGTTGAAATAGGAGCAGATGAAAATCAGGTACATTTTTTGATTCAAAGTGTACCAAATATTTCTGTTGAAATAGTTGTCAGAACAGTAAAAAGTATCACCGCAAAAGAAATTTTTCGATTGCATCCAGAAGTTAAAAGTAAGCTTTTGGGCGGTCATTTTTGGACTAGCGGATATTATGTAAATACTGTAGGACAGTATGGGAATGAAGATGTTATTCAGAAATACATTCAAAATCAAGGAGAAGAAAAGACTGTTTACAAATCGTTTAACAAAAATCAGTTAAGGCTAACTTTTGAGTAACACGATACCTCGAGGCTCTGCCTCGGGGTAATTCATTAAACTGCTACATCCCACACATTAGCCATACGTGCTTTTCCCTCAGAGCCTTCAATATCTAGTATTACTAAATATTTGCCAGCTTTTTCATATTGATGTACAGGGTTCTGTTCGTCAGAACTGGTGCCATCTCCAAAATCCCAATGCCACTTGTTTATTGCGCCACGGCTTTCATCTTTAAAAGTTACCTGACGCTTATTCATATCTGTTACAATAAAAGACCATTTTGCATCAAACGATTTTTGATATTTTTCATCGAGCGACATTAATGTAAAAATGGTTCCAAGACTTGAATTGCCATACATTTTATGATTTTTAGATAAATTCCAAAACCCTTTTTTTGTTTCGTCTTTTACATCATCATAATCGATGATAGCCCAAGTAAGTCCTATTTTTTTGTTATCGTACAATTTAGATTCCACTGCTCTTTCAGGACCTTCCGCACCTGCATAATCAAATGGTGTAATCCAAAATTCTGCTATAAGTTTTCCTCGCTCACCTGGTTTAAAATCATAAGAATAAGCAATATTGGAATAGGGGAGTTGTTTAATCCAAGGCTGGCTACCCCAAGCCAATGCCCAGTCTTTGCCAACAGCTGGCGTAAAAATGTGATAATTTTGTGCATGTACACCGTGAAAATCGAAATAACGTTGTTGCCAAGATAGACTTTGATTTGTATGCTGTTCGTCAATCAGTGGGCCGCCAGAAAGATCACCGTCCACGACTATTTCAAAAATATCGTTGTGTAAACCAGGTAGTGAAAAATCCCAGTAATCATCGTAGGCTTCATATAAAAAATATAAGCGGTTCAATCCTTTCACCCAAGCAACTTTCACTTTTACATCTAAATTAGAAGGGTCAGTCTTTGGATAATGCTTAGAATCATCCCACAACTGATCGGTACCTACAACATATTCCTCAGGAAAACTATCCCAATCATCTGTATTCCCATCAATTCTTGGAATCATATTAGCAGGAAATTGATAAACTTTATAATTTCTATCTTCTTGGGCAAACGTTAGTGAACCTAAGCACAAAAAGGCATTCATTAGCAAGAGGTACTTAGTTTTATATAGCATAAGGCTGATTTTTTTATGGTTCATTAATGAATTTTTATATTTTGATTTTAAAAAGTGGTTAGCTATTTTTTATTCGAGTTGTTTTTTTCAAAGCGATACATTTCAGTTCCAGCTAATAGCAAAGGACCAATTCCATGACTATCATTTAGTTTAGTTGGACGATTGTAATAGAACTTGATATCGTCTTGAATACCAGTACCAACACACACGTCGGGCATTTGACCATCTTCGGTTATTTTATTAGCTAGAGCAGTCCAACCATTTTGTGCAATTCTAATATAGCCTTTATCTATCCAACCTTCATTTACTGCTCGTACTATGGCATATACGTACATGGCAGTAACGGATGTTTCAAGGTAAGAATCATTTCTATCAAGTACTTGATGCCACAAACCAGTTTTATCTTGCCAGCGAGAAAAGCCAATAATATCTTTTTCTAGCAATGAAATTAGCTCATTTCTTTTTGGATGAGTGGCAGGAAGATTATTTAAGAGTTCTGTTTGAGCAACTGCTACCCAACCGTTGGCGCGTCCCCAATGAGCCACTCCGTTTTGTTCATTAGCACTATAGTAGCAATGATAAAAAAGACCTGTGCTGTCATCATATAAATGTTTAGTAAAATTGACGACTTGCTTTATAGCATCGTTAAAGTATATTTCATCTCCTGTTATTTTTCCCATGCGAGCTAAAAAAGGAACGCTCATATATAGGTCATCTGCCCAAACGGTTGCATTTCGAGGATCAGGTCTGCACAATGTACCATCGGCAAGTCGCATTTGTTTGTTTAAAATATAATCACCTGTTCGTTCAAGGTATGCTCGATAATCTTTGCGTGAGTCTGAAAGATAAACATCGCTTAAGCCTGCCGCCATGGCGCCACAATCATCCAATTTAGCCATTCTGAAAAGACCAGAAAACTCTGTACGAACACGTCCTGCATCTGCCGATATAGCATTGTTATAAAGCTTTTCAAAATAAGGCAAATCATTGAATATGAATTGATAGTTTTTACGACAATAATCAGCATATTTTTTATCCTGAAGAATATTAGACATGTGCATCAATCCAGTCATCATCACACCATTTGGGTAACCCCACCTGTTATAATCGCTTTCCGCCGCTATCTCGGGCATTGGTTTTAGTTTACCAATGTCATCAAATTTTTCATTGGTATTTTTATTGATGAATTTAAAAGAAGTTACAGAAAGTACCCTGTCTGCCACCCGCCTAATTACCTCTTCAGTATTAACTGTTTCTTGTGAGGTTTGTGCTATAATAACTTGACAAGCCATTATAAGGATTAAGGATAATATAATTTTTTTCATGTTTAATTATTCTTTTATAAATGCTTCATTGAGATATTACAATTGTAATGTTTTCAGTCAAAAACAGCTTTGAATTAATAAAATGCTACTCCATATTAATTGGACACTTCTTTATATTTTCTTTTTAGCCACTCATCTGGTACAGGAATAATACAAATATTCATATTACGGTTGTCTTCGCTTAACATTGCTGACTGGATTTCAATTTTCGTTCCATCGGGACTCATCGTGGGGTGTGGATGGTCGGCAGCTGTAGTTTTATGCCCAGCAGAAAGCAACATCATTTCATCTGTTTGTCGGTCAATTAGGTAAATGTTACGAGAAAAATCATCACCTACCGCCCAACGACCATCGGAAGAGCCACTTACATGCCATAATCCGCTGCCTGAATCGGTTTGTCCTGCTATTTTCATTTCTCTTGTTCGGAGGTTTACTATTGCCAATCCTGTTGGTTTTTCTCTTGTTCCTGAAGGTCCCCAAGATGCTTCCTGTCCTGGGTTTGCACCGCTTACTGCCGTACCACTAGTATCGTTACCCTGTATTTTTCGGTGACCCATAATTGCCAATGCTACCTCATCTTTGCTAATTACAGCTTCATGGGTAACCCATTCATATTCTGATTCTGGGTACAACGGACGAAGACCACTACCGTCGCTCATTACCGTCCAAGTACGTTGTGGTGATTTGCCACCTGTTTCCCAGCAAAAAATAATTTCACTAGCAGCCCAAGGATTGGTTTGTATGTGTCCGATTTGAAAAGGAACAGATACTACATATTTAATTTCACCAGTATGAACATTCATTGCCGCTATGCCAGCTGGACCAGCACCCATATTTCGAGGGCCATAATTTCCTTCTAGTTTTGTATTAGGAGCTAAATGTTTTGCGGATTCTTCTTTGCTTACTCGGAAATAAGCCCAGTTTTCATCACCATCTAGAGCCATATCACCGCCAGCTCCCATTTCAGGAGGTGTAGTACCACAAATGCGCTGATATGCATCTGCATTTTTTAGTCTGCCAGCCTTACTATCGGCAAATAATTTTGCTAAATCCACTTCAATTACTTGCATAGCTGTAGATTCCTTACGTTTTTCATCATTATTTTTAATATCAGAATCACTATTAGGTTTTCTGAAAAAAAACAGTTTCATACTATTTCGCGCTACATTTAGCATGCCCATATAGCCGCTTTCGGTTACCTGAACAATCTCACCAGTTTGTTCATTTACTGCCATAGCTTCGCCTTTTACCCTGTTGGATCGGAAAATGAGCCACTGTCCGTCGGATGTCCATTGGTTATGGGTTTGATAAATTTTGGAATCGCCCATTGGTTCACTTGTAAGAAATGTGAGCATTGTTCCTGTTACTGGATCTTTTATAACTTTCTTTTCAGAAGGAAAGCGTTTGCCAATTTGTGCGTTGGTAATTGGCGCTAAAAGCATTAAACAGCTTAAAAGGGTAATAATGGTAAATTGTTTCATGTGTTTATTTTATTATTTTTTTAATTGTCACATGTAGCATCCATATAATCATTTCTTGGGTATCGAAATTTTTACTATGGGTTTTTCATATATAGTATAGTTGATTTAAAATGAAATTAATAATGTGTGTGATTGACAACGGTATTTTTTAGATACATCAAATCTTTCTTTCGGTCTTTTCCAGAATAGAAGGCTGTTTTACTACCCCATACCCTAAGGTGTCCTTGGCTAAGTGTAATAACTTCTTCTGCTCCTTTGCCCATAAAATCGAACATGTGGAAAACGGGGTCTGGGAAAAACAAAGTTCCTTTTCCATTATCTCCAATTTTAAATTTAAACCAAAATAGCTGGTCGGTCTTACCATTCCAGTTTCCTTTTACAAAATCAGGATTCCCGTTGATAGGGTTTCCAGGCCATTTAAAGAGTAGATCACCTGTATTATTAAACCAATACAACTGACTTGATAAATAGGGTTCATTAAGCTGCCGGTTGCCGTAGGTACGACCACCAGCTACTATCTGCAAACCATAAAAGTTTTTTAGAAAATATCCTACTTGTATTTGTTGGGTGTGTTCAGCTACATTTTGCCATATTATTTTACCAGTCATACCCTCATACATAAAAATACCAGTTTCACTGTTGGCAGTAATGATGTCTAGCTTGCCGTCGCCGTTGATGTCCGCAAATTTGTAGCTGTCAGCATGGTCGTGGTTATCGGGTAGTAAATCGAATTGATTCCAAATTTCTTTGCCTTTGGCATCCAATAATAAGGAACCTACAAGAACTTCATCAATGCCGTCTTTATTTAAATCAATTGGGTAAATGTAGTGACCCAAGTTGTCCTTTTTTCGTTTTTCGATATGTTCCCAAAGTTGGTGTAGTTTTTTGTCGTAAACGGTTACGGATATCATGCCGCCAAAATCTGTAAATGCAGCTAATTGAAAATCTGAAGACGAGGACAACTTACCAATGGCAAGCCTAAAATTATTATATGCATGTGGGAGCGTTTGTGTAGGCCATTCTATTTTATGTTTAATAATTCCTGTCTGTCCATCTGCAATCACGAGCCATTCCTTTCCATCCATCATACGCCAGTGGGCTACTTCTGCGTTTCCATCTTGGTCAAAATCCCAAAGTACGCCCGGTGCTTCAAATTCTGAGCGTTCTTTTGAATATTCCTGTGGCGCTTTCCACTGCCAAAGTTCCTTACCATCATTATCAAATACGTGTGCAGAAAAATCTCGCTCAAGCACAAGGAAATCCGTTTTGCCATCGCCGTTTACATCTCCAAATTTTACGGCATTATATTCTGGAATTTTATATTCTTTTAATAACTTAACATCGGTAGTAAGTTGCTTTGAGAAAACGTCATTTTCTGTAAGGTTAGGATTTTTACTTAAAGCTAATACATCGAACATGGCACCGAGATTAATGCGGGTGATTTTTACATCATTCACTCCCTTTTTTAGAAAAAAATTACCACCATTTGT
>Ga0138256_10006356_pt1 | contig 12492 bp, 13 predicted proteins | sample KNB2016incub_MG_FD_105486 | JGI IMG/M metagenome (GOLD analysis project Ga0138256, IMG submission 105486) | Active sludge microbial communities from wastewater in Klosterneuburg, Austria - KNB2014incub_MG | ecosystem: Engineered > WWTP > Activated sludge > Unclassified | place: Austria... | reverse complement strand
TGGATTTTAGGGTTCAAATCAATAATCTATTCAATGAAAGATATGAAGCAAATGGCTGGATATATCGTTTTAGATCAACGGAATACAATCCGGTTCCGGACGATCCGTTTGCGGCTGCGGAAGGTTCTGGTGTATACCATCTTAAAGGCCTTTACCCTCAGGCAGGTCGAAATCTTATGTTAAGTTGCCGCATCAAGTTTGGGGAAGCACAGGATTGACCTGCCTCTAGAAATTATACGTGAACCCAAAACGGTAGACTAAAGGAAGGTTGGTGCTCTGGCTATCGGCAGTCAGATCATATAATAACAGTACTTCTGATTTAAAAACGCCTCCACTGGTATACCCCAGCCCAATCAGGGTTTGATTGTCACCTACACGTTCGGTTACGATTTTGTTTCCATTGAAGCCGGTGGGAAATACGCGGTTTATATAATTTGTTTCGGCATGGGCAAATAAAAAGCTCAGAAATTTAGCCCTGGTAAATATACCCGCGCCATAATCGATCCCATTATATTTAATCACCGGGCCACTAAAGCTGTTTCTAAACCTACCGGTGGTGTATAAAAACTCAAAACGCGGACCGATAGAAATAAATGGAGTGAGCTTAAATCCCACCATAGGGGAGACCCCGATAGCAAACGTATTGCCATCCAATCCATTCAAACCTCCTGAGAAGGAGAGGCTAAAGCCACCACCGTACCAAACGCGGTCGGCAAAAGTAACCGTCTCTTTTTGTTGGCTTCTGGATACAGGCCTTCTGCTCACCTGAGCGAAAGATTGAAGGGTAGTAGATAATAAACCCAAACAAAGGACAAAAAAAATGGAAAATTTATTTGAATTCATAAATCTATAGGTTGAGGGTTAGTTTGATCAAATCAGATCTGTTGTCCAGCTCAAAGCTAAATCAAATTGTTCCTTTTCGGTTAAATAGGAGTTGTCCAGTAAAATGGCATCCTCGGCCTGGCGCAGGGGGGAGTCCATCCGGTGGGAATCGATATAATCCCTTTCCACGAGGTTTTCCATGACTTTTGCCCGTTCAAGGATTATCCCTTTGTTTTCCAATTCTTTAAGCCGGCGGTCAGTCCTGATTGTTATATCGGCAGTCATAAATATTTTGAGTTCGGCATCCGGTAGTACCACAGTCCCGATATCCCGCCCGTCCATGACTACTCCTTTCTGTGAAGACATCAGTTTTTGCTGTGCGACTAAAAATTTTCTGATTTGAGGAATAGCGCTAACGGGACTCACCAGGTTTTGGATTTCGGGCAATCGGATCTGCGTCGAAACATCCTCCTGGTTTAAAAAAATTTTATTACCATCCTCAGACCATCGGCAATCAATGTGGATATCGGGGAGCAGGTCAATGAGTTTATCCAGATCCTCCTGATCAAGGCAATGTTGAACGGCATATAACGTCACAGCACGGTACATGGCTCCGCTATCGACATATTTATATTTTAGATGACGTGCCAGGGCCTGGGCAAGCGTGCTTTTACCGCAGGCGGAGTGGCCATCGATGGCAATATTTATTTTGCGTTCGCCGTGCATGGTATCGATTAAATAAAGAAGCTATACCGTCATCGGTATAGCCTCATATTTTTTTATCCTTAGGACGTATTAATTTATCGCCGGGTCAATACTCGTCTTCATTAAATAAAAAATCATCTTTACGTGGATAGTCGGGCCAGATATCTTCGATGTTGTCATAGATTTCGCCCTCATCTTCCATTTGTTGTAAATTTTCGATAACCTCCAGAGGGGCACCGGAACGAATTGCATAATCGATCAATTCATCCCTTGTTGCCGGCCATGGGGCATCTTCCAGGTGGTGTGCTAATTCAAGCGTCCAATACATATGCTTTTTAAGTTTTTTGTTTAAACTAAGATATGAACCTAAGAGTTCCAAAAAAATCGCACAAATGTATCAAAGAAAAGTATTAATATGCAATATAATTTTAGCGCTTACGGCCATGGGTAATGTATTGGAAAATTCCGACTTAATTTTTGCCGCTAAAACACTCCGGGAAGCCGTTGACGGGGTTATGCGGAAGGAAGGGGGGCCATTTGGCGCTTTAATTGTTCGGGACGGTGAGATTATCACTACAGGAAATAATCAGGTATTATTGACGGGGGATCCCACAGCCCATGCTGAAATTGTGGCTATCCGCAGAGCTTGTCTTATTCTTAAGAGACATCAACTGGAGGATTGTATCATTTATTCCTCCTGTGAGCCTTGCCCGATGTGTCTGGGTGCAATTTATTGGACCCGGTTTAAAAAATTAATTTATTCTGCAACCAGGGAGGATGCCGCAAACGCAGGATTTGATGATTCCTATATCTACCGGCAAATAGAACTTTCCCGGGATCAAAGGGAGATAGAAACCATCTATCTGCCCGTATCCGAGAGCCTGACTCCCTTTGAATACTGGTCTAAATGGGGCGATAAAAATTTATATTAGGACTGGACCTGGTGATTATAAAATCAGCATGGCATCGCCATAACTGAAAAACCGGTATTTCTTTTTGATTGCTTGCTGGTATGCTTCCATAATTAACTCCTGACCACCGAATGCTGCAGCCATGATCAATAAACTGGATTTCGGCAGGTGGAAATTAGTCAGCATAGCATTGGCAATGCTAAAATCGTATGGAGGGTAGATAAATTTATTGGTCCACCCTTCCTGTGGTTTCATCAACCCGTGAGCGGAAACAGCCGTTTCAATAGCCCTCATGACCGTAGTCCCTACGGCACATATTTTTTTATTATTTTCTTTCGCGCGGTTAACCGCTTCTACGGCAGCGGCAGGAACCCTGAAGTATTCAGCTTCCATCTTGTGTTTGGACAAATCTTCTACATCTATACTCCGAAAAGTACCCAAACCGACGTGTAAGGTGACTTCTGCAAAGTGAGCCCCTTTAATTTCGAGGCGTTTCATGAGTTCTTTGGTAAAATGAAGTCCCGCAGTAGGCGCAGCTACAGCTCCTATTTCTTTCGCAAATACCGTCTGATACCGTTCTTCATCAATAGCTTCAGCAGCGCGTTTGATATATTTTGGCAGTGGGGTATGGCCCAGGATTTTTAATTGTCCCTGGAAATCATCGTCACTACCTTCATGGAAAAACCGAATAGTCCTGCCCCTGCTGGTCGTATTGTCAACGACTTCGGCAACCAGGATTTCATTTCCTTTTTTATCATTAAAATAAAGTTTATTCCCCACCCGGATTTTTCTGGCAGGATCGACCAATACATCCCAGAGTCTGGCTTCTTTATTCAATTCTCTGAGGAGAAATACTTCAATTTTGGCACCGGTTTTTTCTTTTTTACCATACATTCTGGCTGGGAAAACCTTGGTATTGTTAAATATAAAAGTATCTCCGTCACCGAAAATCGTGAGAATATCTTTGAAAGCTTTATGTTCGATCTTGCCAGAATCGCGATGTACGACCATCAATTTACTGCCGTCCCTTTCTTTAGTAGGGTATTGGGCGATAGCATCTTTTGGTAAAACGAAGTTAAATTGGGAAAGTTTTGTGCGCATATAATCTTTTTTTACGGAAAAAGAGGTGCAAATTTACATTAATTTACCCCGATAATCAAACAATAATTTATAAATTTTTAAAAGATAATCAAATTCTATTAATAATTTCCGGGTAGGGGTAGAACTAAATTAACCTTCTGCCGGTCCAAATCAGTCTGAATTGCCATTTTTAGAGGAAAAAACAGGTTGTTGATCGAAAGTATATCCAATGCTATATATTACGGGTTAATTTAGAGCTAGGAATTTATCGCTCAACCTAAAGCCCATGTTTTTTCGTCTTTTTTACGAAGGTATGTTACAATCTATTGGCCAACTTGCTGCCAATAAATTGCGTACTTTTTTATCCCTGTTGGGTATCACCATTGGGATCTTCTGCATCATTGCCGTATTGTCTGCCGTGGATTCCCTGGAGGATAATATCAAAGGCAGTTTTGAAAAACTCGGGAATGATGTACTCTATATCACCAAAATGCCCTGGAATGAAGACCCGGACGAAAATTATTTTAAATACCTCAGAAGGCCTAATGCGACATATAAGGAATTGGAGGCTGTAAAAACCAAAGTGAAAAATGCTTCCTTAGTAGCCCTGCAGGTATTTATTGGCGGTACCAATTTAAAATATAAAACCAATAGTATCAGTGGAGCATTTGTCCTGGCCGTGAGTTACGATTACAATGATATGTATAAGATAGAATATGATCATGGTCGGTTCCTTACCCCTTATGAATATGAGACCGGAGCAGACAAAGTGATTATAGGAGCAGAAATAGCAGAATCATTGTTTAACAGCCTGGACCCCATCGGAAAAACGATAAAGATGAAGGACAGAAGTATGGAGGTCATTGGAGTTATTAAAAAATCGGGAAAAGACCTGATTAACCCTGCTGATTTTGACCGGGGGGTCATCGTTGGCTTTAATACTGCAAAAAAACTGGTCAATGTCAAAAACAATCGATTATGGGGCACCAACCTTATGGTCAAAGCAGCCGACGGGGCTGACCTGGAAGACCTGAAAGCGGAAGTAACCTCCGTCATGAAGGCAGAACGAAGGTTAAAGCCCTATGAGCAACCCAGTTTTTCTATTAATGAGATGTCTATTTTGACGAATTTACTGGATCAATTTTTTGGTGTCCTCAACCTGGTTGGAATAGTTATAGGTTTTTTTGCTATTCTGGTGGGTATGTTCAGCGTCGCCAATATCATGTTTGTCAGTGTCAAGGAAAGGACCAATATTATAGGCATCAAAAAAGCCCTGGGCGCCCGCCAGTATTTTATCCTGCTGGAGTTCCTCATCGAAGCAGTGATCCTCTGTGTATTGGGTGGACTGATTGGTCTGGGGATTGTCTGGCTGACCATGAAATTATTGTCAAGTGTATTTGGATATAGTATGTTCCTCTCCTTTCAAAATATTGCAATTGGCGTAAGTCTTTCGGTGTTTATAGGCATATTAGCCGGTTTGATACCCGCTTTGCAAGCTGCCCGAATGGATCCGGTTGTAGCTATCCGGAAATGAGGTTGAGGTTAACTGTCAACGGTTAAGGTCAAGGGTCAAGGGTTAAGGGTTAAGGGTTAAGGGTAAAAGGTCTAGGGCTAAAAGGTTAAGCCTAAATCACCCTCCCTCTATATAACCAGTGTTAAGGAAGGTTGGTATAAATACGTTTTCTAATCCTGAAAAAGGAAATCCAGAGATTCAGCTAAAATTAATTGGATATCAAGAACCCTCCCGTGTGGGTGTGGTGAGCTTGGTATTTGATTCCGTTTATTTCACCTGGGCAGCCACCGCTTTAAATGCATCGGGGTGGTTCATGGCCAAATCTGCTAAAACTTTCCGGTTAAGGGTAATGTTTTTAAGAGCCAGTGCGTGGATCAATTTTGAATAAGACATTCCTTCCATACGGGCGGAAGCGTTTATCCTGGCGATCCATAAAGCTCTGAAAGCCCTTTTTTTGGCTTTACGATCCCTGTAAGCATATTTCCATGCTCTTTCAAGGGTGTGTTTGGCAGCGGTAAGGATGTTTCTTCTGGCGCCCCAAAATCCTTTGGTGGCTTTGAGAAGTTTTTTTCGTCTTGCCCTGGAGGCAACGTGATTGACTGAACGTGGCATATTGATTTGATTATCGGCTTTCCAGGGATCGTTTTACGGATACTTTACACCTGCAGGCCGGGTGATTAATATTTCGATCTATCGGAGAGCCAGTAAACGCAGCACTCTTTTTTCATCTGCCTGGCTTACCAGAGCCATACCCCTGTTGGATAATTTGGCTTTTTTGGATTTTTGCCTCAGACGATGGGATTTGTTCGCCTGAAACCGCTTTATCTTACCCGTTCCAGTCACGCGAAAGCGCTTCTTAGCACTGGAATTTGTTTTCATTTTTGGCATACTGCTTATTTAAAAAGTGCGGCAAAGATAGCTTTTTCAGCTTATCCTGCCAAAAATTATTTTGAAATGAATTGGCGTTATTTTTTTACCGAGCCTTTTCGGGGGGCCAGGAGGATAAACATTTTTTTACCTTCCAGTTTTGGCAGGGCTTCCGTAGAAGCGATGTCTTCCAATTCTTTAATAAATTTTAGTAACAACAATTCGCCGCGATCTTTAAAAACCACACTCCGGCCTTTAAAAAATACATAAGCCCTTACTTTGGAGCCTTCCTGGATGAAATTACGGGCATGTTTGAGTTTAAATTCAAAATCATGGTCGTCAGTATTGGGCCCAAACCGGATTTCTTTGACCTCCGCTTTGATTGCCTTCGCCTTGAGTTCTTTTTCCTTTTTTTCTTTTTGAAACAAGTACTTATTGACGTCGATGATCCGGCATACTGGAGGGTCTGCATTTGGAGAAATTTCCACCAGATCGAGATTTAGTTGCTCAGCCCAACGCAATGCTTGCCGGGTTGGATATACCCCTGGCTGAAGCGGGGGTTCGTTTTCTATGATTAATTCGTTTAGATTTTCACCGACTAACCGGATCTCAGGGACCCTGATTTCCGCATTTATTTTGAATCCATAATCTTTTTTAATCGGTGCCCTGTTAAAAGGCATACGGGGTCTAAAGGTGGGCTTTTGCTGCAAGTTGATTTTTTTTAATGAATTTAATTTTTTGATTAATTATTTAGAAAACAGTCCCGGACAAAGTATTCATCAGCACTATAGCTCCTGATCAACCCTGCACGGGAAATCTAGTCACAAAGTTAAAAATATTTTCATCAGGAACAGACAAACTAATGAGCGGCCTCTTTGAACAGCATAATTTTCAAACCTGTTTTTTCCTCGTTCAATACAGCCTCCAGTACAGACCCCTCTTCGGGCCCTTCGTTTAGTATAAATTCAGCCAACGGATCTTCTACGTATTTCTGAATTGCCCGGTTTAAAGGTCTGGCGCCAAATTGAGGGTCGTAACCTTTTTCTGCTACAAACTTTTTGGCCTCTTCACTCAGTTTTAATTCATAATTGAGATTCCCAAGCCTTTTTGCAAGCCCGTTTAATGAGAGATCGATGATTTGGAATATCTGATCCTCTGATAAACTGTTGAAAATAATGACGTCATCAATCCGGTTGAGAAATTCCGGCGAAAATGTCTTTTTTAACGCACTGTGAATGACCGACTTGGTATTGTCTTCAGAAGCTTCCTGACGGGCTTTGGTAGCAAAACCAACCCCCTGACCGAAGTCCTTTAATTGACGTACCCCAATATTGGAAGTCATGATGATCAGGGTATTTTTGAAATCTATCTTACGACCCAAACCATCGGTAAGCAAACCATCATCCAATACCTGGAGCAGAATATTATAAATGTCGGGATGTGCTTTTTCAATTTCATCCAACAAGATCACAGAATAGGGTTTACGCCTGACTTTTTCAGTCAGCTGTCCGCCTTCTTCGTAACCCACATATCCAGGAGGCGCTCCGATCAACCGGCTCACAGAGAATTTCTCCATGTATTCGCTCATATCGATCCGGATCAGGGAATCGTCATTGTCAAAAAGGTAGCGGGCCAATGCCTTAGCCAGTTCTGTTTTTCCGACCCCGGTAGGGCCCAGGAATATAAAAGTGCCTATAGGTTTTTTCGGGTCTTTTAAACCAACCCTATTTCGCTGAATAGCCTTGGTGATCTTCTCAATCGCCTCATCCTGACCTATGATTACTTTTTTCATATCATCAGTCATATTGACCAGGCGTTTGCTTTCACTTTGGGCGACCCGTTTGACCGGTATACCCGTCATCATGGCGATTATTTCAGCGATATCGTCTGTATCGACCGGATATTTTTTGTTTTTAGCTTCCTCTTCCCATTGTTCTTTGGCCGTTTCCAGTTTGGCCTGCAATTTTGATTCTGTATCCCGGTATTCCGCCGCTTTCTCGTATTGTTGATTTTTTACCGCACTGTTTTTTAATTCCTTGATCGACTCGATTTTTTGTTCGATTTCTTCAATATGTTTGGGGACATGGATGTTTTTGAGGTGGACACGGGCACCCACTTCGTCCAATACGTCGATGGCTTTATCCGGTAAAAAACGATCGGTGATATACCTGTCGCTGAGTTTTACACAAGCCTTGACGGCATCATCCGAATAATTGACATTGTGATAATCTTCGTATTTGGATTTGATGTTATGAAGTATTGCAATGGCTTCATCCGCACTCGGTGGATCCACCATTACTTTCTGAAAACGGCGGTCCAATGCCCCGTCTTTTTCGATATACTGACGGTATTCATCAAGGGTGGATGCCCCGATGCACTGCAATTCACCTCTGGCAAGAGCAGGTTTGAAAATATTGGATGCATCCAGCGAGCCTGTAGCTCCTCCTGCTCCAACAATAGTGTGGATTTCGTCTATGAAGAGGATTACGTCCCGTGATTTTTCCAGTTCATTCATGATCGCCTTCATGCGCTCTTCAAACTGGCCCCGATATTTTGTACCGGCCACCAGAGCGGCCAGGTCGAGCATCACTATTCTTTTATTGTAAAGGGTGCGGCTAACTTTCTTTTGAATTATCCTCAATGCCAAACCCTCCACAATTGCTGTCTTTCCAACACCTGGTTCACCAATCAGAATCGGGTTGTTTTTTTTGCGACGGCTGAGGATTTGCGAAACCCGTTCAATTTCATTTTCCCTTCCAACGATTGGATCGAGTTTATCTTCCTCAGCGAGACGGGTGATGTCCCTGCCAAAATTGTCCAGCACCGGGGTACGGGACTTGGTACTGCCTTTTCGGGGAAATTTGGCCGAACCTTCTTCTTCAAAATTGGATTCGGATTCACTTTGTGCCTGGGCAAAATAGTCGCTGTTGGCCAGATCCTGTTCCTGAATGACGTATTGAAGTTCGGAGCGGAAAGTTTCATAGTCGACGTCGAGCTCACCTAAAATACGGGTGGCCTCACTGTCTTTATGTTTTAAAATGGACAACATAAGGTGTTCAGGGGCAACGGTGTCCTGTTTCATTTCTTTTGCTTCCAGGTGACTTAAACGATATATCCTTTCAGCGTGTTTGCTCAAGGGCAAATCTTCCCTGACTGCTGAAGCAGGTGGATTATTGGCCAGTTCTTTTTGCAATACTTTCTCCAGTTTATATTTTAATTCAGTACAATCGACTTCGAGACTTTCCAGCACTTTAACGACCAGATTATCTTTGTCTTTGAGCAGACCGAGCAAAAAATGTTCAGTCCCGACAAAATCATGTCTTAATCGATTGGCTTCTTCACGGCTTTTGCGAATAACATCTTGAAATTGAGGTGATCTTTTATTACTCATCGGTAAATTTTAATGGTCAAACAAGTATACGGTTTTCAACACAGATCCGCAAATCAAATTGTGGCGAGTGTATCAACTTAAATAGGAAACAAATAATTAGAAAAATCTTTCATTTTTCAGCAAATATTAAATTAACGCTAACATTCAACATACTTTCCTTTCCCTTTCCTAAAAAATACTATCAAAATTGAGCCCAATCCCGTTTTGTAGCCAAAAAAATCTAATTTTGCGGTTTTAAATGACGAAATGACATGAAATACTCAATAGATAAAGAAGACCGTTATGCCATTTTAAAGTTAAATGAAGAAAATCTGAATTCATTGATTGCTCCGGATTTAAAATCTGAATTTATTTTTTTGAGAAATGAAGGGGTCAGGAACCTCATTCTGGACCTCGGTCAGGTAAAATATGTAGATTCATCCGGCTTGTCTTCTATATTGACAGCCAATAGATTATGGAAAGATTTTGGTTCTTTTATAGTGACGGGTATTCATCATGCCCCGGTTCAAAAACTGATTGAAATCTCCAGGTTGGAAACTATACTTAACCTGGTGCCAACTGTGCAGGAATCAATAGAATTTGCCATGATGGAAGATCTTCAAAAAGAATTGGAAGAGGGGAGTGAAGAACAGTAAGTACTGAAGACAGTCATGTCAAAGTTTGAAGTACTGATTCTTGGCAGCAGCTCTGCCCTCCCGGCTTTTGGCCGTCATCCGGCATCTCAATTACTAAATATCCACGAAAATCATCTTTTGATTGATTGTGGAGAAGGGGCCCAGTCCAGGTTGGTCCTTTCTGGACAGAAGCTACACAAGATCCGGCATATCTTTATATCCCACTTGCATGGTGACCATTATTTTGGACTTCCGGGTATTCTAACTTCTTTAAATTTATTAGGCAGAAAAGACCCCCTGGATATCTATTGTCCTCCTGGTCTGGAGGATCTGATCCTCGAAATTGTCAGATTAGGGCAGGGCGAAATGCGATACTCCATACAATGGCATAGTTTAAACCATGTCGGAAAAAAACGAATATTGGATACTCCTGGTTTTGAAGTATTTGCTTTTCCATTAAAACACCGCATCACTACCTATGGTTTTCTGTTTTCAGAGAAGACCTCATTAAGAAATATGAAAGTGGAAATGTTGCCGGCTATTGAGTCCTACCCTGAAATAATACGCTTATTAAAATCAGGCCAGGACGTCAAGGATCCGTCAGGCAATTTATATCGTGCCGCTGATTATACCTATGACCCGCCCCAACCCAGAAAGTATGCCTATATATCAGATACCCTGTATTGCCCGGAAATTATACCGTTTCTCCAGGGAGTTGATCTCTTATATCACGAAAGCACCTATATGACTGAACACTCTGAAAAAGCTGCAGAAAATTTTCACAGTACTGCGTTTCAGGCTGCGCAGATCGCCAGCCTCGCTAAGGCAAAAAAACTAATTCTCGGTCACTTTTCTTCCCGGTATAAAACATTAGAGGAATTATTAAAAGAAGCAATGGATTTATTTCCTGATTCATCCCTCGCCCTGGAAGGTAAAAACTTTAGCATCTGAAAAATACAGATAAAGCTACCCCTGGTCAAAACCAGCCTCGATGCTACACTGTCGTTAAAAAAAGAATGAAAAGAAAGAAAGAAGTGACTCCGCTGGGACTTGAACCCAGGGCCCATACATTAAAAGTGTATTGCTCTACCAGCTGAGCTACGGAGTCAACTTTTGTTTAAAGGACTGCAAATATAGATCTTTTTAGCAAAAAACCAAGATTACTGTCACCCCTTTAAAAAGGTAAATCATCATCAAAAGATGCGGGCTCCGCTGAGGCTGGAGGGAAGGAGGATCGGGAATAATTGGCCGATGCCGGGGCTGCAGGGGAGGCAGGAGCACCTGTGGATTCTGCCAGTCGCCATGCTTTTACATCCGTATACCACTTGCCGTTGTATTCCCTGCTTTCTATGTCGAAATCGATGGTCAATGAAGTGCCTGGATCCAATTTTACATTATTGAGTTTATCTCCCCAAACAGAAACGCATACCTTTTTAGGATACTGGCCGTCGGTTTCTACAATAATATCCTGCTTTCGCCATTCGCCATTTTTGCCCTGTCCGGTCTGAGCGGGCAATACCTGAACTAGCTTTCCAATAAATTGCATAAGTCTTAAATATATAAATTAATTAATTGTTCGTATTGTTCCTGTTTACCACTGATCATTTTCGGTTCGCCCAACTCATTGGCTAGTGAGCTCAGTTGTTCCAGGTTAAGTTTGCCCTCTTCAAACGCCTTTCCGTTTCCGGAGTCAAAACTGGCATATCGTGAGGTAAGCCAATCTTTCAAAGGGGAATCGGTCAATAATTGATCAGCAATTACCAGTGCCCTGGCAAAAATGTCCATGCCATGAATATGGGCAATAAAAAGATCGTCAAGGTCGGTGCTGTTTCTACGGATTTTGGCATCAAAATTGACCCCGCCACCCTGCAAACCTCCGGCCCTCAGGATGACGAGCATTGCTTCAACGGTTTCGTAAAGGTTGATGGTAAATTGATCGGTATCCCACCCGTTTTGATTATCTCCCCTGTTGGCATCAATGCTGCCCAACATACCAGCATCTGCTGCGACCTGCAATTCATGATCAAAGGTATGGCCAGACAAGGTGGCATGATTGACTTCCACATTGATCTTAAAATCTTTATCCAAACCATAAGCTCTTAAAAATCCCACAACGGTCGCACAATCGAAATCATACTGATGTTTGGTGGGTTCCATGGGCTTGGGCTCAATGAAAAAATTTCCTTTAAATCCCCTGCCTCTGGCATAATCCCTTACAGTTTGTAAAAAACGGGCAAAGTGTTCTATTTCCCGGTGCATATTGGTGTTCAAAAGAGAGAGGTAACCTTCACGACCACCCCAAAAAACATAATTTTCGCCCCCTAATGCGATGGTGGCGTCCACTGCATTTTTAACCTGGGCTGAGGCATAGGCTAATACCTGAAAATCCGGGTTGGTAGATGCACCATTCATATAGCGCGGATGAGAAAATAAATTAGCTGTTCCCCACAACAATTTAACTCCGGATTCCTGTTGTTTGATTTTTGCATATTCAACCATTTGGAATAGCCTGTTTTCAGATTCACCAAGGGTTGCCCCTTCTTCTACTAAATCAAAATCATGAAAACAATAATAGGGTGCGCCGATTTT
>Ga0138256_10006355_pt1 | contig 12493 bp, 13 predicted proteins | sample KNB2016incub_MG_FD_105486 | JGI IMG/M metagenome (GOLD analysis project Ga0138256, IMG submission 105486) | Active sludge microbial communities from wastewater in Klosterneuburg, Austria - KNB2014incub_MG | ecosystem: Engineered > WWTP > Activated sludge > Unclassified | place: Austria... | reverse complement strand
TTTAGTATATGGAAAAGTAATAAATTCTAAGAACAGCCAACCTTTGGATGCAACCATATCTTATAATTCGTTGAGTGATAATGTAGAAGCGGGAACAGCTAAATCAAATTCTTTTGACGGTAACTATAAAATTATTCTTCCATACGGGAAAAAATATTCTTTCCAGGCAAACAATTCCGGTTACTACTCAATTTCAAATTATCTGGACTTATCAGAAATAAGCGAATATAAAGAGATGAACATTGATATCGAAATGCGACCAATTGAAATCGGAGAGACGATCAGATTAAATAATATATTTTTTGATTTTAACGAATCTACCCTAAGATCTGAATCATACATGGAATTAGACAGAGTTGTAAAATTATTAAATGAAAATCCGAACATTGAGATAGAACTTTCCGGCCACACAGATAATGTTGGATCTGATGAATACAATAATAATTTATCATTAAACAGAGCAAGCTCAGTGGCAGAATATATTATTTTAAAAGGAGTTAATACGCAAAGAATAATTAGCAAAGGATACGGAAAACAATCTCCAGTTGCATCGAACGATAGTGAAGAAGGAAGACAACTTAACAGACGTGTAGAATTTACTATTTTGAAAAAATAGATCATCTTATTTAAAGTAAAGTATTTTAAAAATTATTTATTTAAACTTATTATGAAAATTTTGAAACTTCTTTTATTTTTTCTTATTTTTTTACTCTTTCCAAATGCAAAACTAGAAGCACAATATTTAAATTTATTTGGAGGAGTTAAATTTCCTGAGTTTAAAAATTCAAATGTTCAGCTCGCATATAGAGATGAATCACCCGCTCCTGATACATTTTACTCAAACAAAACCTTGAAAAATCAAATGTATTACACAATAGGCGTTTCTTATGATAATTTTTCACATGAAAAAAAAATATATGTAAATGCAATAGGTAACATTAATTTTGGTGAACTATTCGGATTCGATGTTGGATTATCTGTTGGATACCCTTTGTATTTAAACAAAAGTAAATCTCTTTCTTTTGTACCCTGCTTAACAGGAGGAATAACCTATATGAGCAAGGGTTTAGGTGAGTTAATAAATAATACGACTTATATTTAAGTTAACAATACTAAATTCGGTTCTGGTAAAAATGTGTCAGTTTCATTAGCAAAAACAGATTTACTTTTGAAACCAAACATTAATTTATTAATAGATTTAAGTCAAAAACTACAATTAAGAATTACCGGTGCATATTTATTTGATTTTACAACAAATGAATTTATTAACTTTACGGGACAAGATAATAGTGGTAAAGCTATTGGTGATGAAGAAGATGTTGATGCTAGTAATATTTCATATTTAGTAAATGGAGTTAAAAGTAAAGATATTCCTTTTAACATAACAGGTTGGGAGTTAAAGCTAGGGATAGCTATAAATTTTAGTTCTGATAAAAAAAGTAACTCAAATAAATAGATAAATTGTATATAATTATGTCCATTAAAAGAAACTTTAGACTGTCGGAAGAATCTTATTATGGTTATGAAAGTGGAGACGGATACAGAACAACTTATTATTATGATAAGGAAGGAAATGTAGAAAGTACAATTATTAAAGGTAGTGATGATAATAAAACGTTTAATAGATATGACAATCACGGTAATGTGACATATATTGAGATTATCGATATAACATTAAATCCCCTTCCGCCTTATATCATAGAATATGATAATAGCTATGAAAATGAAATACTTAATTCTACTTTAGAGTTATGTAATTTCAATATTGAAACCGCAGTATTAACGAATTATACTTATAACTTGAATCAGTTGAGTTCCGTGGAAAAATTTGATAAGCGATGTAATGATGGTACTTTAAAGTTCAGTTCAAGAAATACCTACTCATATTTTCCCAATTTATTGATTAAGCAAATAAGCTATGAGAGTAGCTACAATGTAGGAATTGAAGTTTCTGAATACAGCTATGAGTATTATAAATAAAGACATTGTAATTTTTTTTTAAAGGCTAAATTAAGTTTACATTATGAAAAATTTTCAATTGGTTAATATAAAGCTAATATTAATTTTTTTATTAATGCTTTTTACAATCACCTCTCACTCACAAGTTTATGAGGAGTGGGTGCAAAGGTATAATGGGCCGGGAAATTCATTTGATTATGCATATAAAATAGATATTGATAATTTTGGAAATATTTATGTAGCGGGACACAGTGCTGGAATTGGGTCAAGTTATGATTACACAATTATCAAGTATAATTCATCAGGTGTTCAGCAATGGTTTCAAAGATACAATGGACCTGGAAATAGTCAGGATGATGCACAGGATTTAAAAGTTGATGCTTCAGGAAATATATATGTGACCGGTAATAGTGTTGGAATAGGGACAAATTATGATTATGCCACTATTAAGTATAATTCATTAGGAATTCAGCAATGGGTTCAAAGATATAATGGTCCAATAAATGGTACTGATGTTGCTACTTCGATAGCAATAGATAATTCTGGAAACGTATATGTGACTGGTAGAAGTGATGGAATCGGAAATGTATATGACTATGCTACAATTAAGTATAATTCGTTAGGTATACAACAGTGGGTTCAGAGATATAATGGACCCGGTAATTTTTCTGATCAAGCTAATTCAATAGGTGTTGATAATTCCGGAAACGTTTATGTTACCGGCTGGAGTGTTGGAAATGGAACAAGTATAGATTATGCAACAATTAAATATAATACTGGGGGAGTTCAGCAATGGATTCAGCGATTCAATGGGACAGGAAATGGGGAAGACTTTGGAAATAAATTAATACTTGATAATTCAGGAAATGTTTATGTTACAGGCAGAAGTGTTGGAGCCTCGACAGGTATAGATTATGCTACAGTAAAATACAACTCTAGTGGGATACAACAATGGGTTCAAACTTACAATGGACCTGGAAATGTGTTTGATGAAGCTTCATCAATAACCATAGATGGTTCAGGGAATGTTTATGTTAGTGGAAATAGTGTTGGCAATACTGGAGGTCGTGACTATGCAATAATAAAATATAATAATTCAGGATTATCTCAATGGGTACAACGATATAATGGAATAGGAAATGGAGAGGATTTTGCTCGTGATTTAATAGTGGATAATTTAGGAAATGTATATGTGACTGGTAGTAGTGAAGGGAACGGCTCAAATTATGATTATGCAACAATTAAATATAATTCATCTGGAGCATTACAATGGTTGCAAAGATATAATGGAGCTGGGAATGGATCGGATTATTCAAATTCCATAGGAATAGATAACTTTAACAATGTTTATATTACCGGATACAGTGTAGGAAATGGATCAGATTATGATTTTACAACAATTAAATATTCTCAACAGCAACTTTCAATAATCCAACCGTCTCCTTACACCAAATGGATCTCCGGAGACACAAATATTATTCAATGGTCTGGATGGAACAGAGTAAATATAAAATGTCAGGTAAATTCAGGAACTACTAGCCAATCTGATTCTATAATAGCTTTAGATACTAATTTGAATCAACCTGAATATCATTGGAAGATTCATGACAATTTTCTTTCATTCCGCTCAAAAATAATTATCGAAAACGCAGCTAACCCAACTCAAAAAATCGAAAGTGGTATATTCAGAATTAAACCTTACCTGCTCACAAGAGTAAATCCTGATTCGACTTATTATGAATACAGAAAGAACAGGGATCAGTGGGGTTTTTGGAATCAAGAATCTCAAATGTTTGATCCTGATTGGTATGATCAATTTGATTATCAAGGAATTGATCCATTTACAGGTTCACAGTATTCGCAATGGCAGGGTGCATTTACTTTCAGATATGCAAAACCATATAACTTTACAGATTGGGTTTCTTATGTAAATACTTTTACTGTTAGCGAATGCTATTGGAATGCTTCAACAGGAAATTATAAAGAACTAGCTGTTTTGAAATGGAGTCTAAACAAAAAGAAAAAATGGGATGGCTCCTGCTTTGGTATAGCTGTATCAAATGGATTGGTATTCCGAAACAAAACAGAATTTTTAAATAAGTATACAAACTATCCAAGTTTTTCTAATCCTTTAAATGTAACTTCAACCAATGAAGTAAAAAAAGTCATAAATGAGTTATTCACACATCAATTTGGTGAGCCGCATCAAAGTCACAGAAATAATGTAGGATATGGTAAAACACCTACACAAACTTTGATTGAGTTGAAAGCTATGTTATTAAGTGAGAATGATCCTATAAGGGCATTATCTTTTTACAAGAGTTCACCGTCAAGTGCAGGACATACAGTTCTTCCTTACTATATTAAGCAAAGCACAAATAATTCAAATGTTTATTTTGTTTACATTTATGATAATGAATACCCTTTTTCTAATAATCCTATAATAATTAATACATCCGATAATGGAGGAAAGGGGTTTTGGTCAACTCCAGACTGGCCAGATTGGGGTGGAGACCGATACATTTTTCTTGAAGATCCTGTACAAACTTATTTGAGTAATCCAACTGATGCGAAAAATGAGAATAGTAAAACCGGATTAAATACTGTTCAGATTCTTAATTCAAAAAATTATTCTTACATCATAAAAGATTTTGCGGGAAATATTTCAGGATATATAAATGATTCTCTAAAACTTGATATTCTGAACTCTTATCCTTTGATTTATTTGGATGGAAGTGAAGGTCCTCCTTATGGATTTGAACTTCCAAATGCTGATTATAAAGTTGAATTAAAAAATTTTTCAGAAGATACAATTCAAGCATCAATTTTTATTAATAATTTAGCTTTTTCATACGAAAGATTTGATGCTGATACTTCCCAAACAGATAAAATATATTTCAATAATGGTTTGTCTGTCGTAAATTCCGATACGGAAAACAAAACAATTAAACTCTTGAACATTCAAAAAGAATCAACTCATGAAAAACTTTTTGCATTTAGTTCAATAGAATTGACTCAAAACGACTCTATAAAAATTGAAAATCTTGGGAGTAAAGATTTTAAACTTATATCATACGGTTCAACTAAAAGCTATGACATTGAACTAAACTATGCTTCACAAACAGAACTTGGCAGATTTATAAATGTAAATATTGATTTACCTTCTAACAGTTCACATACATTCCTACCTGTCTGGAATAATGTTACATCCAGTCAGCTTGTTATTCTTGAAGACATTGGCAATAACGGCACTATAGACGATACTTTGAGAATAAATAATATAATTACAGGCACGGGAGATGGATTTATATTACTTCCGGACAAATATTCTTTAGAACAAAATTATCCCAATCCATTCAATCCGTCAACTTTAATTAAGTATGATATTAAAAAAGATGGATTTGTTTCATTGAAAGTTTATAACATTCTCGGTAAGGAAGTGGCTTCAATAGTGAATGAAGTAAAACGCGCCGGAAGATATGAAGTCGAATTTAATGGTTCAAATCTCGGCAGTGGGATATATTATTACAGATTGCAGGCAGGAGAATTTAGTGAAACTAGGAAGATGCTGCTTTTAAAATAAAATTATAACCAATACTAAAATGATATCTACAATCTACTTTACGGTTATTTTACTCTCTATTATTATTACTGCCAGTGCACATTCTCAATTTCATTTTGAAGTTAAGCGCTCGTCGAAAGATATTGATACACAAAAAGAGTTGTTTAAAAATGCGAATGTTAAATTTGCTATTATAACGGATAATTCCGGTTTTGATGAGAAAATAAGTTTTGATAGAGAAGGTAAGATCTTAGAGAGGATGAGTTATCAAACTGGGGATGAAGAGGCTTTTGATGGAAGAGATATCTATGAATATGATAATAAGGGAAATCTTATACTGATAAGATCTGAATGCGGGGATTGTACCGGATCGGAAAAATTCTTCGATTATGATGAAAATGGGAATGTAATAAAATTCAGATTTATGTCAAATGAGGAGATTTTTTTTTACAATAGTGACAATGAATTAGTAAGTTCTGAAACAATTGAGAAATCTACGATTGCCCCAATTGAATCTGTTAAATATCAAAAGGGACTTATTGTGGAAATTATTTTTAAATGTTGGGATGAAAATCTCTATACTCCATTCATTTATTCTAAAGTTAAATACACTTTTAGCGGGGAACAAAGAGTAACGGAAATATTAAATGTAAAAATGAATTGTAAAACAGAAATTGAAGAAGTTGCTTCCGAGATAACGATTGAATACAATGAAAAGAGTTTACCGACAAAATATGTAACTACTCATAGTAATGGTGATGAGAAAACAAGTAATGTTAGTTATAAATATTATAATTAAATTTAATCTTCATGATAATTAAATACTCAAAGTTTAGATCAATCATTTCTATTCTGTTTTTATTTTTTGTTACAGCTAATTGCTTCACTCAAGTTGAAAGTAAAAAAAACTTAGATTCAAAAGATAGTGCAATAAGAACTGAATTATCGGGTGAGTACGAAGGAAATTTAGAACTCCCTGCATGTTGTAATTCTTTTTTTAATGCAAATGGTAAAATTTACCTCGACTTAACAACTGATTCAATTACTTTTATTTACGACGGGGTTATCAAAAAAGATTATTATTACTTTGATAGAAAAATTTTGTACAAGGGAGATAATTTTAGTGGAAACAAGGGAGAACCCGCAGGTTGGTTTGAAAAGTTGAATGGTAATTGGGTACTTTGGCTAAAGTCGTATGGTCAACTTACTGATAGTGGAAAAAAGCCTTATCCTGTATTTAAAGTAGGCAATTTGGATTTATGCAGAGTAAAAATAAATAATTATTTGAAAGACGAAAAAGAATTTAAGATGTTTTTTGATAAATTTTTTTTAGCATTTGTTAATTCTGAGTTTAAGACTGTAAATGAATTGATAAACTTTCCGCTTGTTGATGAAAGTTATTATACTGATGGCGAAACTGTATCAAAGAATATTTTGACGATTGATGAATTCCTAAGAAGGTTTGAAATTAAAATTAATTATCGAAGAAGGGATTCTATAAGAATGAATTCAAATGAGTATATAGAGCTAATTAAGGATCATGATTATTTTTTTAAAAATTATATCAATTCTCAAATTAACTCTGAGGTACATATTTGGTATGGAGTTTATGGTTTTGTTTTTGATAAAGTAAATAATGAATATAGATTAGTAAAATTATATGATTACGATTGATTAATATCAGGGGAGACAAGGAAGATGCTGTTTTTAATCAATATTTAAATAAACAAGAATGAAATCACTAATTTATTTTTCAATTATCTTTTCCATGATTTTAATTACTAACCGGGCATTTTCACAATTTCATTTTGAAATTAAGCATTCAGCAAAAGATATTTATGCTTAGAGAGAGTTATTCAGAAATGCAAATGTTGAACATGCAATAATTTCTTCTGGTTGGAAAATAATATTCGATACTGCCGGTAAAATTCTTAATAAGGAATATATGAATAATATTGATGTCTTTGAGTTTTATGAATATGATTCCGAAGGTAATTTATTTTTAGTGAGAGAGAGTGAGTTTGAAAATTCTACCAAATTATATTACGACCAAAATGGAAACTTGATTAGATATACTTCTGATGAAATTGATAAAAAGTACTTTTATAATGAAGCGGATAAATTGATCAACTCTGAGATTATCGACCAAGTAGTTGAAACAGAACCGCTTGAATCTATTATTTATGAAAATGATCAGATTATTGAGGAGAAAACGAAATGCTGGGATGTGGGTAATGAAGCTCCGTTTACTTATATCAAAATTAAATATGCTTATGATCAGAATAAAAGAGTAATTAGTATAGTCAGAATTCTTGGAAATTGCAAAACTGATATTGAAAAGGTTAGTTCGGAAACTACAATAGAGTATAATGAACAAAATTTACCGGTTAAATATACAACTACAGACAATTATGGTCAAAAAGATGTAATTACGATCAGTTATAAATATTTTAAATAAAGAATAATAGTTGTGAAAACTTTTTTTGTTTTTTCTAATTAATTTTTTATACAACGAGGAAAGAAGACAACTTACCTGACGTGTCGAATATACAGTCTTGAAAATCATGAAGATTATCAAATTATCATTTTTTTTATTTCTACCGGTCATTACGCCTGGGCAAACCCAACTTGATACTGAGAATCCTATTTTAGGAGGTTTTCAGCATATGGGAGCTGTGTTCAGTCTATATGATGGAGACAGATATATTGACAGTATTTTTGATAATAAGAATCATACTAAAGTTTTTTTTCTTAAAAATGGAAAATGGGTATTTATATATTCAATACCACCTGTCAATACTTTCAAAAGATAAGGAGATTTTGAATTTAATTTGAAGCCTCAAACCGGAATTTATATTTTCAACTATGGGGAGAGAATGAAAATTTTATTTTTAGATGACAGAATATTCACAATTACGTATGATTAGTTGAAGCAAATGAGAAAGGTGAGAAACTTGAATATGAGTATTATAAACAAAGAAGAAATATTAAAAGACACTTTCGAGTGGGCTCGAAGGGGAAAAGAGTAATTTATTAAGAAAATTAATAACTTATAGAAGTTTACAGTTACTATGTTTCCCATAAAATAAATTCTTAATTTTAAAATTATACTGCATTAAATCTATGAAGACAAGTTTTATACTAATCGTTTTTATTTTTGCTTTTTCAAGTGTTAACTATTCGTCCTGCAGAAACAAGGAAAATGATGTTAACTTAGTTACTGATAATCAAGGACTGAATATGAATTTCAACGATTCTTCCTTTCAAACCGGTAATAGAGAGAATACCAAATATTCCGGCTCATATAAAGGAATATTTTTTTTTGAAGATGACGGAGCTAATGAGATGAAGGAAGTTTTTCCAATTATACTAATAAATGACACCTGTTCATATTTGTATTTTGAAGAAGTTTTATTCCAAAACTTTAGCATAGAAGAAAATCTTGTTTCCTTTAATAAGATTGGTGATTATTTTAATACAATGTATATAGGAGAGGGAAGAATTGAAGATGACGGCATATATGGAAAAGTAGTATTTAAGAAATCAGACAATATCGAGAAATCCGCAGAGGGGATGATTCAGAAAGTTTCAGAGATTTCCGAAAATGATATAGCAATTATTAATAACGCCATTATTAAGGAGAATGAATTTGAAGAATTCTGGTCTAAATTTAATGAAGCGTTGAGAAATAACGATGTGGTGCAACTTTGTAATTATGTGAATTTCCCATTTAATGATAGATATGGTAGTCATTGGAAAGTTTATAATTATTGTAATGCTTCAAGTGGAAATGGAATTTCTGAATTATTATATTTGTAAATTAAATCGAAAGGAAATTCCACAATGTCAGAAAAAAAACGCTACACATCAGAGCAAAAAATTATTATTCTCAGAGATCTTCTTGAGAAGAATATGCCAATCAGCCAGGTTGCTGAAAAACACAATGTTCATGTAAATGATATTTACAACTGGAAGAAGAAACTCTTCGAGAATGCTGCTTCTGTTTTTGAATCAAAACCCTCAGCAAATAATTCTGTACATCAAAAAAAGATCGAAGCTCTTGAAGCAAAACTTAAGAAGAATGCAGATGCTATTAATTGGCTCGTATCTGAGAACATTGAATTAAAAAAAAACATCGATGGCGAGATCTGAAGGAGGTTTGGGTTGAGCCTGATGTGCGGGATGATGTCATACATTTTATTTCCGTAATTAAAAGCAAAACCGACTTTACAAAAAAAACATTATTAAAAATGATTAACATTAGCACAAGTAATTATTATTCATGGAATTCGAGGCAGGGATTGCCGAACAATCACAACGGCATAATTCCTAAAATTAACTGGACTCTTGACTGGGAACGGCAAGCTGTCATTTCCTATGCATTAGCCCACCCGGGTGAAGGTTATCGCAGATTAACATATATGATGATCGATGAAAATATCGTTGCTCTGAGTCCTTCATCTGTCTACAGGATCCTGAAACGAGCCGGTTTACTTAATAAATGGAATCAGACAAAGAAGTCTTCTAAAGGAAAAGGCTTTGAACAGCCACAGGCACCGCACGAACATTGGCACGTAGATATAAAATACGTTAACTTCAAAGGAACATTTTTATTTTTGATTTCTGTAATTGACGGTTACTCAAGATATATCGTTCATCAGGAGTTAAGACAGAACATGCAGGAGTTTGATGTTGAGCTGACAATACAGAAAGCATTAGAAAAATTTCCCGGCAATAACCCGAGAATAATCTCTGATAACGGATCTCAATTCATAAGTAAAGACTTTGCAATATTTCTGAAGTTTGCAGGACTGCAGCACATTAAAACTTCCATTGCTTATCCTCAGGGAAATGGAAAGATCGAACGCTATCACAGGACTATAGAGGAAGAGCATCTGAAAAAAACATCGATGATCAATCTTGAAGATGCCAGAAAGCAGATCGATGAGTACGTTGAATTTTATAATACAAAAAGATTACACAGTTCGTTATATTATTTAACACCGAAAGATTTTCTAGACGGGACATTCAAAGAAAAACTTGAAGTAAGAGAAAACAAATTAAGACAGGCAAGAGAAAACAGAATTAAAACCAGAGAAGCAGTATGATCTACCTAAATCAAATTTTAAAAATTCCATTTTCCGGTGAACCAATACATTATAATGCAAAAAACAGAGACGAATTTAAAAAACATTATATTAAAATTTTCACGGATGAAGTAATAAATTATTTTGGAAAAACTAAACCATATAAGTATTACAACAATGACATGTATGGTATTGATAACCCATACATTTTGAGAGATTTTCTTTTTGAGAAAATTGATAATGAATGGAAATTAACCGCCTTTCCATATTTTCCATAAAATAAATTCATAATCTTAAAATTATATTTCAATAAATATATGAAGACCAGTTTATCACTAATCGTTTTTATTTTTGCTGTTTCCAGTGTTTCCTTTTCTTCATGCAAAAATAAAGAAAGTGAACTTAAAGTTTATTCCGAAAAGGATGCATTGAAAACTGACATTCCGGTAAATGAAGAAAATAAATTCTATGCATCTTCTACCAGGAAAAATTTCCCCCCGGAAAATGTTTTTGATTATGATGATAAAACATTCTGGTCTCCGGAGAAAAATGTCATAGACGAATGGCTGGCAGTGTATGTCGGAAAGTTGGAAAATTTAGGAAAATTTTCTGAATGTGATATTGTTATATGGGACGGTTATATTAATTATGATGACGAGAGCAAAGAATTTATTAAACCTACTAAATATAAAATAGAATTATATGCTGATGAAAATCTTATTCTAAAACAAGTAATTTCGAAAACGAAGTATAACAGTGATAGTGGTTATCCGGGCTATATTGAATCAAATTTTGATTTTCAAAACCTTAAATATGAAAATGGAATAATATGGGTAAAAGTAACTATTCTTGAAGCAGAAAAAACAGAATCTGCCGCAATTCGAGATATAAAGCTCTCATTCAAAAACGCCAATCCTTACAATGCTTATAACGAGATAAGTTTATTTTGTAATGCGATTAATCAATCAGAAAAGAATGTATTATCAAATTTTACGGATAACCCCACGGAAGAAGTATTAGATCAATTCACGAGTGAATTTGTTCCTGAAGATGGACCCGGCTGCAGGATGGAGAGTTTTGAGGTTCATTCGGAAGAAATTGTTTCCTTACATGCCGTTGAAGGAGGTGATGGTGGAAGCAGAGCTTTTTTTAAATATGATAAAGGAAAATGGAAATTATATAAGTATGCATATTTTAGTTATTTTTGATTTTAGCTATTTCAATTTAATATTTTGTAAAAATAAAATTTAACAACTTAAATAGTAAATTATTATGATTAAAATACTTTTTGTTTCAGTAGTATTATTCATTATCAATGTTTGTAATTATACTTACGCTCAGTTTGAAATATTTCTTCCTTCTGAAAATGAATTTGTTATCGGTGAATATTATGATGACTGGATAGTAAGCGATAAAAGTGATTATTCAGGAAAATACGAATATTTTAAAGATGAATGGGAAACTAAAGTATATGATGCGTTTTTAATTATTAATAGCAGCAGTGATAATATTTCATTTGAATTAAACGAGAAATATGATAGCGGTGAAATGCAAAATATTAATGAGACACTGATTTTAAATCCAGAAGGCTTCGAGACAGCGACCAGATCTGGATCTTTCCGAAAATTATTTTATCGGGATAAAAGAGGAAATCAAAAAATTTCATATCAGATCAGGATAAATGGGGATTGCTGTGATGGTGCTTGCGATAATTATTTTGAAAGAACGGAAATATTTTCTAAGAATAAAGGAATGGGAGTCAGAGATGATTTTAGTTTCCAAATTTTAGGAAAAGAAATAAGCTTTAATATTTCGGAGTCAGAATTAATAGCAACTTATCCTAATTTAACCTTTCAAAAGTCAGATCAAATCAGTAATCTTATTT
>Ga0138256_10006354_pt1 | contig 12495 bp, 9 predicted proteins | sample KNB2016incub_MG_FD_105486 | JGI IMG/M metagenome (GOLD analysis project Ga0138256, IMG submission 105486) | Active sludge microbial communities from wastewater in Klosterneuburg, Austria - KNB2014incub_MG | ecosystem: Engineered > WWTP > Activated sludge > Unclassified | place: Austria... | reverse complement strand
GGTCCTGCATGCTGCCGCCCACATCGTGCCATTCACTACCGTTCCACCGCATAAGGCCGTGGCCCGAATTGCCTGCGTTCACATCGATCGCTCCGCCCACGTACAGTTCCCCATTGTACACCGCCATGTCCAGCGCTCCGCTCACGCCCCCGAGGATGCCCCCGCCCGGCCCGCTCCATGTGCTGCCATCGTACATGGCGATGCCGTTGGTGCCGTCGTACAGCGATAACGATCCGCCCACGTACAGCCGTCCTTGGTATTTTTCCACCGATGAAAGGATCGGTGTACCGTTGTCGTCCTGGACCAACTCGCCGATGTTCACCCACTGCCCTCCTTCGCGCTTGGCTACACCATTGCAAAAGTGCCCGTCCACGTACCGGAAGCCACCCACCGCGTACAGTGTGTCATCGATAACTTTGAGCTTCCTGACACCTTGATCAAAAGTGCCGAAGGCATGCCAGGCACTGTCATAGTAAGCCGCCAAATAAGGCGAGGCTATTCCCCCGGCCTGTTCAACCCCCCCCCCAACCACAAGTGTGTCTCCGAAACGTACGGTTGACAACACCAGGTTGTCGAAGTAATAACCGAGGTGCGACCATGATACACCATCATACACGGCGATGATCTCAGGGTAGCCACTCTGACCGGGCACAATTGTACCAGAAGCGTACAGCAGATCGGCCGCCGTATCAGCATATATCTGCTTGACGCCCCAACTATGGTAGGGCATGCCAGCGTCCACCCAATTGCCCTGGCCCTGTGCTCGCATGCACAAAGCGGCCAATACCACCCATAACGTACGCATGGCGTTCAACGCGTGATTGCGAAACGGGACGAACGCCAAAGACCCTGTGACCGTACCACATAGACCCCGTCAGCCAAGCGCGGAAGGTCCACCCGCACAGGGACGTGCGGCCCGAGTGACCTAGGGCTCGCCCGCAGCACCACACGTCCAGCGGCATCATACACATCGATGTAATTCCGCCCCTCCGACAGGCCTGTCATATTCAGTACGCCCACGCCATCGAGCCATGTGCGCAGTTCATCCGCCTTCGAGGTTTCCTGAACACTGATACCCACGAGTTGGTCCGTGCACAGGGAGCCAACGAAGGCATCATTCGGGTTGTACCCATTCATCCATCCGGTATTCAGGTAGGTATCATCGTAATAGCCCGGTGTACCCGGATCGAACAAGGGGAAATACGAGGCGGTGTCCATTCCCGGCTTGGTGGTAAAGCCCGCGAAATAGAGTCGATCGCCCGTTGTGCACACCGCCCGGACATACTCCCCGGACCCTCCCTGCCAGCCACCGATGTACGAGGAATAGATGAGGTTGTGCTTGTCGTCCAAGCACAGGAGCATGCCGTCCAAGCCGGGCGTATTGCTATTGGGACCGTAAGGAGAAATGATGGAGTCCTGCAGGAAGAGGCCCGGGGCGGGAATGATGAAGAAGGCCGGGTCAGCCGTGCCACCGCCTATCCACAGGCGGTCGTCCGATCCCACGTCAGAGGCATAGAACAGGTCCGGCCCGGCGTTCTGCACAAAGGTGGCCCAGTCGATCTGCTTGCTCACGTCCTTGATGTGGACGATGAAGCCGGCGGTGTCCGTGTTGGTGCTGTCGAAAAAGCCCGTGCTCGGTTGCAACGGGAAATCGGCTGTCGTGCTGGTGGTGTAGCCAACGAGGTAGATATCGCCGTCGCTCTCCTTGGTCAAACTGCTCTCGCCGGGCATATCATCTCCACCGCCGCCCACGGGCGTGGCCCAATCGCAGGATGCACTGGTATTGAAATGGAGCAAAAGGCCATCATACCCGCCCGCGTTGGCGCCCTGGTTGTACCCGCCCGCATAAGGAACTGGCGTACCACCCGCACTGGTGGAGTATCCGCTCACATAGAACCCGTTCGTGTTGCACACGATGTCCGCGCCCTCATCATAACCCGCTCCGCCCCACGGCGTAAACCACAACAACGAATCGTTCTGATCGAAGCGTGCGATCATCAGGTCCCGGTTACCGGCCTGGCTCCAGTTGGACGCGCCCGACGCGTTCTGCGCGGGCAGCGCCCCCGTACAGGTGCCCGCTACGTGCAGGCGGCCCTGCGCATCGAAATCCAGCCCGTGGAGCCACTCGTTGCCATCACCGAAATAGGTGGACCAACGGACGAAACCCGATGAATCGAGCTTGCAGATGAAACCCTTGGGGTCGTATGCCGTCGCGGTACTGTCATTGTATGCACCTGTCTCTGGGTATGTATACAAATTAATCCCGGATGTATACCCCGCCACGTAGATGGCGTTGGCATCGCGCACGCCAATGGCCTTGCCCACGCCATGGCCGGAAGCGCCATAGAAAGCGGTCCACTTCAGCTCGTAGGCCGGACTGAAACGGGCGATGAGCACGCAATCATCGCTGTTGATGTACTGAAAGCCCTCGTTGTTATCGAAGGTGAGGAAGTTGCTGTTGGTGAAACCCGTGACATACAGATTGCCTTGGGCGTCGGCATCGCTGGCGAAGATCTCGTCCGGGGCGTCACCACCGTAATAGGTGCTCCAGCACAGGCCATCGCTGGGGAATGGCACCGGCAGCGGCGGCGGACCGATCTGCAGGATGAGCGGCAGTTCGTGATCGTATTCCTCAACGATGAACTTGACGATGCCGTTGTTGATGATGGAATTGTACGAGGCGGTCCACCCCAACGGTATGACGGTCCCGTTCCCGTCCACTTGATAGGCCACGGCCTCGGGCAGATCGATCCATTGGCCCGCGAGCCACGTCTTCAAGGTGCCTTGCCAGTCCACGTGCATGCTGTCCTGCCCATTGAATTGAAGGCGGATCTGCGTGGGGTCGCTGCCGGGGGCGCATACGAAGGAGATCTTCTGCCCGGAGCGGCTGCCGTAGAACTGCATGTCGATACCCGGGTAGATACCGGCATAGTGCACCCGGTTGAACGCCTCGGCACTGATGCCGTTGGGCGCGGTACCCGGCAGATAGAATTTCTGGAAGTAGCCCTTGTGAACGAACGCTTGGGGTCCACGGCGGCGGCCTGCTCGCCCACGGGCCGGAAACCGAGGTTGTAGTACGGATCGGCCGTGGTGCTGTCCTGGTCATCCTGGTGGAGGACGAGGTTGACCCTCGATTCTCCGAGCAGGTACGCCCGCAGATAGGCGCCCATGGAGTAATAATGCACATCGCTGACCGGATCGCCATTGGGCGCATGGATCTGACCAAGGTTCGCGAAGAAGCCGATCGTGGACTGCTCGTCCTCGCCGCTGTAATAGTCCGCGTAAATGGCCGCTTGGACACCATCCACTGCGAAAAAGATGCTCAACGCTAGTATTGCCGTGAGCCTCATCGGAAATGGGTTTTGGTGACACGAAGCTAACCGCTTCCCGTTACCACCAAATGAAAAGCCCACCTCGCGGCGGGCTTTCCGTTCTGCGACAGGTCCGCGGATCACACCGTGAGCGAGTGGCGCTTCAAGCCCGTACAGGTGAGCTCCTTGTCCACGCTCTTGAGGTATTGTTCCACGCTGAGCTTGTTGTCCTTGATGAACTCCTGGGCGAGCAGGGTGCTCTCCTTGAAGAACTTGTTGAGGCGGCCCTGGGCGATCTTCTCGGCCATGTCGGCGGGCTTGCCCTCCTGGATGGCGAGTTCCTTGCCGATCTCCAGTTCCTTGTCGATCACGCTCTGCGGGGTGCTGGCCTTGTCCAGGGCGATGGGGCCCATGGCGGCCACCTGCATGGCCACATCCTTGGCGGCGCCCTCGAAACCGGGCTTGTTCAGGGCCACGAGGCTGCCCACCTTGTTGCCGGGGTGGTTGTACGCATATACATAAGCACCGTCCAGCAGGTGGCAGGCGCTCACCTCGATCTTCTCCCCGATCACGCCGGTCTGCTCCACGAGCTTCTCGGCGATGGTGAGGCCGTTGCTGTCGTAAGGCTGGGACTTGAGCGCATCGATGCTGCCAGCGCCCTTCTCCAGAGCGATGGTGGCGATGCGGGTGGCCATGGCCACGAAGTCGGCGTTCTTGGCCACGAAGTCGGTCTCGCAGTTGGTGCAGACCAGCACGCCGCGCTTGCCGTCGGCAGTGACCAGGCCGAGCACAACGCCTTCGCTGGCGTCGCGGTCGGCGCGCTTGGCGGCCACTTTCTGGCCCTGCTTGCGCAGGATGTCGATGGCGGCGTCGAAGTCGCCATTGGCCTCGGTGAGGGCCTTTTTGCAATCCATCATGCCCGCGCCAGTGATCTGGCGGAGCTTGTTCACGTCGGCAGCGGTGATCGCCATGGTGTTGCTCACGGTGCTAATGCGGGTTGGGTATCGTTCTGCTTATTGGTCCGGCTCGCCCCCGCTCGTACAGGGAACGGCCGATGATCGAGCGGTGCCGAGGCCTCAGGCCTTGGCCTCCTCCTCGCTGGCGGCGGCCTCCTCCTCGGTGGCCTCGTCGGCACCTTCTTCGCCCTCGGCCTCATCGATGGCCTCGCCGCGCTCCTTGTCGCTCTTGCGCTCCTCGATGCCTTCGTTGATGGCGGCGATCATGGTGTCCACGATCAGCTCGATGCTCTTGGTGGCATCGTCGTTGGCCGGGATGGGGAAGTCGACCAGGTCCGGATCGCTGTTCGTGTCCACCATCGCGAAGGTGGGGATGTTCAGCTTGCGGGCCTCGGCCACGGCGATGTGCTCCTTCACGATATCCACGATGAACAGCGCGCTGGGCAGGCGGCTGAGGTCGGCGATGGAGCCCAGGTTCTTTTCCATCTTCTCGCGCTGGCGGCTCACTTGGAGGCGCTCGCGCTTGCTCATGTGGTTGAAGGTGCCGTCCACCTTCATGCGGTCGATGGCCGCCATCTTCTTGATGGCCCGGCGGATGGTGCCGAAGTTGGTGAGCATGCCGCCACTCCAACGCTCGGTGACGTAAGGCATGCCCGTGGGCTTCACCTTCTCGGTCACGATGTCCTTGGCCTGCTTCTTCGTGGCCACGAAGAGCACCTTCTTGCCGCTGCGCGCGATGCTCTTCATCGCGTTCGCGGCCTCGTCCAGCTTCACCGCCGTCTTGTTGAGGTCGATGATGTGGATGCCCTTCTTCTCGCCGAAGATGTAGGGCGCCATGTTGGGGTTCCACTTCCGGCGCAGGTGGCCGAAGTGGACGCCCGCGTCAAGCAGCTGCTTGAATTCCGTACGTGCCATGTTCCTTCTTTTGGTTCACTTTCCTTGTTCCCGTTAGCACAGGCATCCTGATGGTAGCGTGTTGCCGCCCTTCGACGGGCTCAGGTCGACAACAACGGTCCGCCAGGATTGGATCCTGAACAAGCGTGGGACCTTAACGCTTGCTGAACTGGTAGCGCTTGCGCGCCTTCTTGCGGCCGAACTTCTTGCGCTCCACCTCGCGGGGGTCGCGCGTCATGAGGTCCTCCGCCTTGAGTTTCGGTTTGTTCTCGGGGTCGAGCTTCACCAGGGCGCGGGCGATGCCCAGGCGCGCGGCTTCCACCTGACCGGTGATGCCACCGCCGTCCACCGTGATGGTGGTGTCGTACTTGCCCTCGGTCTCCGTGAGCTTGAAGGGCTGCAGCAGCTTGAACTGCTGGAGGGTGATGGGGAAGTACTCCTTGCCCTCCACACCGTTCACCGTGATACCCCCGTTGCCATCGCTGAGGATCACGCGCGCCACACTGCTTTTGCGGCGGCCGAGGCTGTTGACTGATGCCATCTTACTTGATGCTGTTGAGGTCGATCTTGCGGGGCTTCTGCGCCTCGTGCTTGTGGGTGGCGCCCACCACCACGTGCAGGTTGCCGAACTGCGCCTCGCCTAAGCGGGTCTTGGGGAGCATGCCGCGCACGGCCGCCTCCAGCACGCTGTGGGGCTTGCGGCGCAGCAGGTCCTTGGCCGTTTCGGCGCGCTGGCCGCCCGGGTACAGGCTGTAGCGCAGGTAGGTCTTGTCCTCCAGCTTCGCGCCGGTGAGACGCACCTTGTCGGCGTTGATCACCACCACATGGTCGCCGGTATCGACGTGCGGGGTGAAGGTGGGCTTGTGCTTGCCACGCACCAGCATGGCGATCTTGCTGGCCACGCGACCGAGAACCTCGTTCTCAGCGTCCACCAGCAGCCATTCTTTCTGCACGGTGGCCTTGTTGGCCATGGAAGTGATGAGGGTCGTGGAAGCCACGGTACGCCTGGGTTTTTCGGTTCGTTCCGCCCCTCCTGTCCGGAGAAACGGGGCGCGAAGATAGATCTACGGCCCGATCCCACAAACGCCGGTGGAGAAAACCTTTCGCAGGGGCCTGGGGAACGCGGCCAGCAGGCAGCGAACAGCAGGCAGATGGCAGCGGGCCAGCAGGTCCGCTGCCATCTGCCTGCTGCCTGCTATAACATCAGGGCAGCTGTTCCGTACGCGTATTGGTGGGCGTGGTGGGCCCCACGTTCTGGAGGATGGGGTCGCGGTCGTTGGCGCTGCCGGTGTATTTGACCTGGCCGTTCAGGTTCGCGTCCTCGGGCCAGTAGCCGGTCACTGTACCGTTGGGGGTGGTGCTCCCCACTTTCACCAGCACCGGATCGCGGTCGTTGCCGCTACCGGTGTATTTGATGCTGCCATTGCCGGTCACGTCGCCCATCCACATCACCTGCGTGCTGCCCACGGCCTTGCGGGCGTTGGTGCCATAGGTGGCCGTACTTGCGGTGGTGAAGTCCACCAGCGTGCCCGGGTCGCGCAGCATGTAGGGCGCCAGGCTCATGATGCCCAGGTGGTTGCGGTGCCGCACGGCCACACGGTAGTTGCCGGCCGCCACGCCCGGGAAGGTGATGATCTGCTCGCCCGTGGGCTGCATCAGGTTGCCCGAGCGCTGCACCAGCACCGCACGCTGGGCCAACACCATGGCCGGGTTCGTGTTGCTGCGCAGCTCCACTTTGGCCCAATCCACGGGTGCGGAAAGGCCGGTGAAGCCCTTCACCGCCGGGTTCATCGTTTCGCCCAGGCCGAAGGGATCGGTGGCCGGCAACAGGTCGGCGGTGTTCAGGTCGCTCTTCATGGCCGTACCGTCAAATGGTCCTTCCAAGACGGCGCGCACGTTCACACGGGCATTCAGGTCGTCGTGGTCCAGGATGCCATCGGCATCCGCGTCCACGCCGAGGCGCACCTTCGTTTGTGGCACCACGAGGGTCCAACTGAGTGGACCTCCACTGCCCTGGGCACTGTTCACCAATTGCGTGTGCGTCACCGTTTGCCCAGCGATGTCGCTCTGGTAGGTATTGTCGCCGGTATAGTAGAAGCCGCGCAATTCGCCACCATATCGGCCCTTCACGATCATGCCGTACTCGCTGCTGTGCGCCGCCTCGTCCACCAGTGCCTTCATGGTGTTCAAGCGGGCCGCACTGCCGATGCTGGCGCCGTTGATCGTTTCACGCAGGCCCACGGCCGGCATGGCGTCCTGCACCGTGGGACTGGCCAGCGGAAAATTGCCCTGGTTGAAGCACGCGCCACAGTTGACCTGGGTGATGCCGCCCGACCACGAGAGCAATTCGGGCTCGTAGTCGCCGAGGTAGTTGCCCGTGCCACCCTGGTTGTACCAGGTCTCCATCACGCCCTCGCTCAATATGCCGAAGCCTGCGGTGCTCTCGGTGGTGTTGTAGTAGAAACCGACTTTCCGGTATACGCTGCGCAGGTCGGCCGCCATGTTGCGGTTGGGGGTGAAGTCCACCAGGGTACCCGCTCCCGTACCCGCCACGTTGCCGTTGCCGGGCAGCTCGCCGCGGCCGGTCTGTGCGTTGTGGCAGTGCGCGCAGTTGATGTTCACGCTCACCCACAATTTCACCCCGGCACCCGGTATGGTCTGGAAGCTGGTGCCGGGACCGCGCACCCTGCCGGGGTTGCAGCGCTCGGTGGCGGCGGCCACGGTGCTTTCGGGCCGGTAGGTGCGGAAGGGATTGGGCACGTACCAGGTGGCTGCCAGGAAATCGGCGAACTCCTGCATCTCGTTCAGCGGTTTGGGCGCGCTGAGCCCCTGCAGGTCGTGGAAGGCGCCCGAGAAGTCCGCGAACTCGTGCTTGTCGCCACGCCAGTGGAGGTTGCCGCGTCCGCGTCCGATGATGTCGATGAGGAACTGCGTGGTCTTCACGCCCTTGAGCGGGTGGTAGCTTTTGCCGTCGACGATGCTCACGTCGCCCGCAGGGTTGCCGAGGTCCCAGCCCAGACGGTCCCAGCGCCCGTCCACGTGGCAGCTACCGCAGGCGATGTGGCCGTTGCCGCTGCCCTGGTGCGTGTTGTACAGGTGCCTGCGTCCGGCTTTTATCACCTGCGGGGTGGGATCGAAGAAGTTGGCGCGGGCCGTTTCACGGTCGTTGGCGATGTCCACGGTGCTCACCGTGCCCTCGAACTTGTTGAGCACGTAGGCCAGCCCGCGCACCTCATCGAGCACGATGCCCGTGGGCCCCTCGCCCACCTTGATGGGCTGGCCCGTCCGTACGCCCGCCGCGTTGATGGCCACCACGTTGTTGCTGCCCATACCCGATATGTACGCCTTGCTGCCGTCGGCCTTCCAGGCGATCGCGCGGGGATCGCCGATGCTCTGCGTGCGCTGACCCTCGGGCAACGCGCTGTTCGCGTAGTTGATGTGCGGGTTCAGGTCGGTGATGGTGTTGGCCCCGCCCACGCTGCCGAAGCGCGAGAGGTTCACGCGCAGGAACTTCCCGTTCAGGTTGGGCTCGAATCGTACCTCGTTCGTGGCATCGGTGCCCACGATGGTCACCTCGCCGTTCGGCCGCACGGCCATGGCCATGAGGATGTTGCCCAGGCGCGTCTGGTAGGTGACGCCCGCCGTGGTGGGGTTGCTGGCACTGATCACCGCCACATCACGGTCGGGCATGTCCCAGCCGGTCATGCGCGCCTTGCCCGCCGCGCTGCCCGAGACCATGCTCGTCCAATTGCCACCGTTATCGTCCAGCCACTGGCCGGCGGCGTTCTTCCGTACGATGAGGGTTTTGCTGTCGGGTGTGGGCGGGTTCACCGGGTTCAACGGCGGGTTGAAGCCACTGCCCGCGTTGGGTACGATGCCGGCCGCAGCGTTCACCGCGCCACCGTATGGCCCGTTGGGGTTGAGCACATCGTTGGGGATCTGCGTGCAGCCGCCCTGCGGGGAGCACACGCCCGAGTTGCTACCGTGCTGAAAGGTGAAGAAGTCGTTGCCATTCAATACCGTGGTGGCATTACCACTTTCAAAAAAGGCGCAGTACACCGTGCTTCCGTCGGGACTCACGGCCAGCGCGCGCGGCTGTTCGCCTTTCAACAACACCTCGGTCGGTGCCGCGCTCAGATCGGCCAGATCGAACACCTGCACGCTCTCCCGGCCCGCGCACGACACGAAGGCCTTGCCCTGCGCGAAGACCACGTCCGCCGGCTCATCCTCGGTGAGCAGGCTGCGCACCACGCGGTTGGTGGTGAGGTCCACGATGCTGATCTCGTCGCTCACTTGATCGACCACCCACGCCTCGGTGTTGGTGCGCACACGCACGGTGACGGGGTCCATGCCTACCGGAACACTGGCGGTATTCAGCAGCATGGGCCCGCCGGGCTGGAAGACTTCCAGGGTGTTGTTCGCCGTGTTCACCGCCAGCAACTTGGTGCCGTCCGGCGTCATGTCCAGCGGATGCACGTGCGCCACCTCGAAGTTGGCGAACGTGCCCACCGGCACGGCCGAGCCCGCGTTGGGCAGCTCGAATGGCTCGAAGGCGTAGAAGGAAATGGCGACGCCGATGGTGGCGAGGATGACCAGTGTCTTCTTGCGGCGGGTAACGATGGACATGGCGGAGCGGTTTGGAGCGTCCCTCCTCCGGGCGGGAGCGTGAAGGGAGCCCAAGATAGCCCGATCGGGGGGATGGGCGATAGTGTGCTCTGCGGGCTGCTTCGTCGTTCCTCCGCGCAATGACCGGCTGCGGGCTTTCCGCTTCTATACCTCACGCAGGCACGTGTGCCACCAATGCTGCGAGTTCCTTGTCCGTGATATCAGCTTGGTCAGACTTGTCCTAGATGGTGAGCAGCCACACCACTTCGCCCAGCACACGCACACACGTGATCACGCGAGCCCCGCCGGTCGAATTCCGGGATGGTGCGGAGGCTATAGCTCATTGAGCAACGCGCTGACCGGCCGCCCTTTGAGTTTGCCTGCCTTCACCCGCTTCATCTCTTTCACGGCGGTGCGCACGCTGTCGAGGGCTTCCTGCTTCTCGTCCGGCACCGGCCGCGCCTTCACGAAGGAGAAACTGCGCAGCAGCTCCAGCAGGAACTGCGCTTTGCTCTCCTTCACTTCGACGATGAGTTTCATGCACGCAAACGTACAAGGTGGGGCAGGCTATCCGCGAAGGCTCGTCCGCCGCACGGCGGACGCCGGCTTTCCGCTTGTATCCCCCCCGAATCCGGAAACGCACCCCATAGCTTTCAGCCCACAATGACTGAACGCGAAGTGGCCAACACGTTCGACAAGTCCCTCAGAGCTGCCAAGACCAAGACCCGGGGTTGCATGTATCCCGACTGTGATCAACAGGCCACTCGATCTCACGTCTTCCAGAAGAATGGAGTGTTGAGTCTGTTGGCCGAGAAGCAACACCTGTTTACTGTTGACGGAGTCCGTACTCACCAGTTCGACCAGGGATCACCGCTGCGATCCAAGCGCGTCGGGATCAACGACGTATACACCTTCAAGGGGTTTTGCAAGAGACATGACCTTGGACCTCTTTCGCAGTTCAAAGGATGCGAAAAAAGCAGTGTCACGGTGAGCCCGTCGAACCGGTGAGCTTGCCGAACCGTCGGCGGGCTCACCGTGACACTCTTGGGGAACCAGGAAAGAGGTCTCATGAACAGTTCCGCGACATCGAAAGGCCGGGGGTAGAATGGCTTCAACGTCGATCGCAACTTCTTGTCAGCTACAGATCGTTGTGTCAAGAGCTGCGCAGGAAGCGGATCATCGTGGACTTTTCCGAACCGGCGCTCGGGTGCGCGCGCGGGGGGGGGATCCAGCGCTCGGCTTATCTGGTTCGTCCATGGCCTGCTTGTGCCAGGCGTTCCATCCGCCTCTGGCGGCTTCCAGTACCCTCGCGCTCCATGAGCGCGTGCCCGCCTCAGATCACCCCCAACTCCTTCCCCACCTTCCCGAAGGCGGCCAGCGCGCGATCGATGTGAGCTTCGCTATGCGCAGCGCTCAGTTGCACGCGGATGCGCGCGGTGTCCTTGGGTACCACGGGGTAGAAGAAGCCGATGACGTAGATGCCCTCGCCGAGCAGCTGGTCGGCCATCACCTGGCTGAGCTTGGCGTCGCCCAGCATCACCGGCACGATGGCCGCGCCCGCGCCGCGCGTCTTGAAGCCGAGCTTTTCGATACCGCTGCGGAAGCGGTCCACGTTCGATTCCAGGCGATCGCGCAGTTCGGTACTTTTCGAAAGCAGGTCGATCACGGTGATGCCGGCGCCCACGATGGCCGGGGCGAGCGAGTTGCTGAAGAGGTAGGGCCGCGAGCGCTGGCGAAGCATCTCGATGATCTCCTTGCGGCCGGTGGTGTAGCCGCCCATGGCCCCGCCCAGCGCCTTGCCGAGCGTGCCGGTGATGATGTCCACCCGGCCGGTGACGCCGCAGTGCTCCACGCTCCCGCGCCCCGTGCGGCCGATGAAGCCCGCCGCGTGGCACTCGTCCACCATGACCAGCGCCTGGTATTTTTCCGCCAGGTCGCACACGCCCCTCAGGTCGGCCACGATGCCGTCCATGCTGAAGACACCGTCGGTGACGATGATGATGTGGCGGGCACCGTCCTTGCGGGCCGTCCGCAGTTGCAGCTCCAGGTCGGCCATGTCGTTGTTGGCGTAGCGGTAGCGCATGGCCTTGCACAGGCGCACACCGTCGATGATGCTGGCGTGGTTGAGGGCGTCGCTGATGATGGCGTCGGCCTCGGACAGCAGGGGCTCGAATACCCCGCCGTTGGCATCGAAACAGGCGGCGTAGAGGATGGTGTCCTCCGTGCCGTGGAACTCGGCCAGCTTGCGCTCCAGATCCTTGTGGATGTCCTGCGTGCCGCAGATGAAGCGCACGCTGCTCATGCCGAAGCCGCGCTCGTCGAGCGTGCGGTGCGCAGCGGCGATCACCTCGGGGTGCGAACTCAAACCGAGGTAGTTGTTCGCGCAGAAGTTGAGGACGGTCTTCCCGTTCACGGTGATCTCCGCGCCCTGCTCGCTGGTGATGATGCGCTCGCGCTTGAAGAGCCCCGCTTCCTGGATGGCATCAAGTTCCTGCTGGATGTGGCGGAGAAAAGGCGTGGTGGTGGTCGTGCTCATCGGATCGGCGGGATAGGAGCGCGAACCTATCAATATGCCATGACAGGGGGCGGAAAAGCGAAGGGGCCGTCCTTGCGGAACGGCCCCTTGCTCAGAAGATCCCTGCGCTTACTGGATCACCAGGCGCTGGATGTAAGGCTTGCCTTCGATGGTCACATGCACCATGTACAGACCCGCTCCGATATCGGCACCC
>Ga0138256_10006353_pt1 | contig 12497 bp, 13 predicted proteins | sample KNB2016incub_MG_FD_105486 | JGI IMG/M metagenome (GOLD analysis project Ga0138256, IMG submission 105486) | Active sludge microbial communities from wastewater in Klosterneuburg, Austria - KNB2014incub_MG | ecosystem: Engineered > WWTP > Activated sludge > Unclassified | place: Austria... | reverse complement strand
GGAACTGGGCGGGCGCCGGATCATCGTCACCCACTACGACCACCTGGGCTACGCCCTCGCCTGCACGGGAGACTGGGACGTGGTCTGTTGCGGCCATTCCCACAAGGCCGAGGCCCGCGCGGTGCGCAACGTGAAGGGTACCTCGACGTGGCTGGTCAATCCCGGCACCGTGGCCGGGCTGGCGGGGCCCTGCACCTGGGTCCTGGGCGACCTGGCCACCCTCGCCTTCGAGGTGCATTCACTGAGCTTATAGCGGCATATTTGCATTTTGTGCACCGAAGCGGAGCCTCCGCCTAGAATCGGGGACCTCGAGAAGTCATCGACGCCAACCGACGGGGAGTGTCGCGATGTTTTCCAGCAATCCGTTCGCAATCGTTTCGGGCAGCCTGCCCGAAGGCTTCATGAAGTGGTACGTGACGCTGATGGTTCTCGCCGTCATCGTCGGCACGATCTGGGACATCGTCCACAAGGGCAGTGCCAGTTACTTCTTTTCCAACTGGAACAAGACCCGGGCCAAGGGTACGCGCCAGGTAAGCGGCGGAGAGGTCGTTTCCCTGGCCGTCCAGACCGGCCTCGTGGAGGTGGCGACGTCCGCGGAGTTCTGCAACCCGAAGCGGCGCCTGGCGCACCTGCTCACGATGTACGGTTTCATCCTCTACGTGGCCACCACGGCCCTGATGGTCTACGCCTACCCGACGCCCGCGACCCCCGCGCCCGCCCTCGTTCCGACGCTGTGGGGAATCGGCGCGTCGATGATCTGCCTGGGCGGCTACTGGTTCTGGTTCTTCATCCGCGTCGATGTCGCCGCCGAGGGCAAGTCGCCCTTGCGCCTCATGAAGGCGGACCTCTTCATCCTGTCGCTGCTGGCGAGCGCGACGCTGGGCCTCGCCTGGGCGGCCTCCGGAGGCGGGCTCGGCGTGCTCTTCGGCCTGTACCTCCTCGCCACGACGGTGCTGTTCGCCGGCGTGCCCTGGTCCAAGTTCGCCCACATGTTCTTCAAGCCCGCGGCGGCCCTGGAAAAGCGGGTGTCCGCGGCCAACGGCTCGGCGCAGAACCTGCCGACCCAATCCCGCGACGATCCCGAGCAGCAGAAGAGGCACTCGATGGAACTGCTGAAGGATGCGCCGATGGACATGGGGCTCGGCATCAAGCGCGAAGCGCCCCGCCACTACTGAGAAGCGACCCGCGTGTTCTGCGAAACCGATAAGGAGCTGGACTGATGCCAACCTTCGTCTACATGACCCGGTGCGACGGATGCGGCCACTGCGTCGACATCTGCCCGTCGGACATCATGCACATCGACGAGACCTATCGTCGCGCCTACAACATCGAGCCGAACATGTGCTGGGAGTGCTACTCCTGCGTGAAGGCCTGCCCGCAGCACGCCATCGACGTGCGCGGCTACGCGGACTTCGCCCCGCTGGGCCACAGCGTTCGCGTCGACCGGGACGAGCGCAAGGGCACGATCGCCTGGAGGATCAAGTTCCGCAACGGCACGGAAAAGAACTTCCTGTCGCCCATCACCACCAAGCCCTGGGGAACGGCGATCCCCAAGCTCGCGGATCTTCCCGGTCCCAGCAGCGAAATGCGCGACAGCCAGCTGCTGTACAGCGAGCCGAAATTCATCCGCATGGACGACGGCGGCCTGCATACGCTCAAGGCCGCCGGACTCAAACTGAAGAAAGGCGTGTACTACTAATGGCTCACAAGACGATCGTCGAAGACGGCATCGATGTGCTGGTCGTCGGTGCAGGCCTTGGCGGCACGGGTGCCGCGTGGGAGGCCAGGTTCTGGGGCAAGGACAAGAAGATCGTCATTGCCGAGAAAGCCAACATCGACCGCTCCGGCGCGGTCGCCCAGGGGCTGTACGCCATCAATTGCTACATGGGCACCCGCTGGGGTGAGAACAAGCCGGAGGACCACGTCCGCTACGCGCGCATCGACCTGATGGGGATGGTTCGCGAGGACCTGCTGTTCGACATGGCCCGCCACGTCGATTCCACGGTGCACCAGTTCGAGGACTGGGGCCTGCCCATCATGAAGGACCCGAAGACCGGACGCTACCTGCGCGAGGGTCGGTGGCAGATCATGATCCACGGCGAGTCCTACAAGCCCATCGTGGCCGAGGCCGCCAAGAAGTCCGCCGACAAGGTCTACAACCGCATCTGCGTCACCCACCTGCTGATGGACGAGGCCAAGCCGAACCGGGTCGCCGGCGCCGTCGGCTTCAACGTTCGCACGGGCGACTACCACGTCTTCAAGTCCAAGACCGTGATCTGCGGCGCGGGCGGTGCCTCCAACATCTTCAAGCCGCGCTCGACGGGCGAAGGCGCGGGCCGCACGTGGTACGCGCCCTGGTCGTCCGCGTCGGCCTACGGCCTCATGATCAACGCCGGCGCCAAGATGACGCAGATGGAAAACCGGATCGTCCTGGCCCGCTTCAAGGACGGCTATGGCCCGGTCGGCGCCTACTTCCTGCACCTGAAGACCTATACGCAGAACGCCCTGGGCGAGGAATACGAATCCAAGTGGTTCCCGGCCCTCCAGAAGATGGTCGGCAAGGAATACCTGGATCCGGAGGTGTCGCACCTGACCCACCGGCCCATCCCGACGTGCCTGCGCAACCATTGCATCATCAGCGAAGTGGCGGCCGGCCGGGGCCCCATCCACATGGTGACCATGCGCGCCTTCCAGGATCCGCACCTGGAAGAGGTGGGCTGGGAGAATTTCCTCGGCATGACGGTCGGCCAGGCCGTCCTGTGGGCCGCCACCGACGTCGATCCCAAGAACGAGAATCCGGAACTGACCACCTCCGAGCCCTACGTGATGGGCTCCCACGCGACCGGCTCCGGTGCCTGGTGCTCGGGCCCCGAGGACGTTTCCCCGCCCGAGTATTTCTGGGGCTACAACCGCATGACGACGATCGAAGGGCTGTTCGGCGCCGGTGACGCGGTCGGCGGCACGCCGCACGCCTTCTCGTCGGGCTCCTTCACCGAAGGCCGTCTCGCGGCGAAGGCCGCCTGCAAGTACATCGACGACGGGAAGGCCGAGGGCATCGTCGTGTCCGATGCGCAGGTCGGGCGCCGGGAGGCCGAGATCTTCAAGCCCCTGGAGCACTACCGGATCTACCGCAACGCCGTCGTGGCCGGCACCGTCAACCCGCACTACATCAATCCGCAGCAGGGCCTGGACCGCCTGCAGAAGCTCATGGACGAGTACTGCGGCGGCTATACCGTCGGCTACATGACCAACGAGAAGCTCCTGAACATCTGCCTCAAGAAGCTCAAGCTCATGGAGGAGGATCTCGAGAGCATCGCCGCGAAGGACCTCCACGAGCTGCTGCGCGCCTGGGAACTGATGCACCGCCACCGGGCCGCGGAGTGCGTCGCGCAGCACACGCTCTTCCGCAAGGAGACGCGCTGGCCGGGCTACTACTACCGCGGGGACGTCATGAAGCTGGACGACGAGAACTGGCACGTGCTGACCGTTTCGCGCCGCGATCCCCAGACCGGGGAATACACCATGGAGAAGGCGCCCTGCTACCACCTCGTCGAGGACAATGAGTAGCCCTGCCCCCGGCGAAAGCCCGCTCTTGGCGAACATCATCGAGAGTACCGACGAGGAGATCCGGGCCATCGCCGACCCGCTTTGGCGCGACCTGCTGCGCAATTCCAACGAGGGAAAGTACGGCGAGTTCGTGAGCCGGTTCGCCCGGTCCCTCGCGCTGGCGATGAACCAGGTGACGGCGAATCACCAGTTCGCGAACAGCGAACTGGCCAGGAACCTCGCCGACGACGCCGACTTTCTCGGCATCATCCGCCGGGGCGAGCATGTGACGGTCCTCTACCGGCAACGCAGCACGAAGAAGGCGGGCGAATGGCTGGGCCGACTCGTCCTCGGCCACGAGGACGGCGAGGTCAGGATCTTCGCCGCGTCCATCTTCTAGCGCGGCGATTCGCGCGAATCGACATGAGCGACACGGTCCGGGACGGCAAGTTCGTCGAACTCACCTACGAGGTGACCGACGGGAAATCGGGGCATGTCCTCACCCGCGTCGAGTTCCCGCTGGGCTATGTCCACGGGCACAACGAGATCCTGGCCCCATCGGTCCACAAGGAGCTGGAGGGCAAGGCGGCCGGCGATGCGATCGAGGTACCGATCGACGGCAGCCGCATTTTCGGCCCGAGGGACGAGTCGCTCGTCTTCACCGACGACATCGGCAACGTCCCGGAGGAATACCGGCAGGTCGGCACCTCCATCCTCATGGAGAACGACAAGGGCCAGACCCGCAGCTTCCTGGTGACGAGGATTGACGACGAGACGCTGACCGTGGACGGCAACAACCCGCTCTGCGGCAGGGCCGTGGTATTCCGCCTGCGGATACTGACGGTGCGCGACGCCACCGACGCCGAGACGAAAGCCGGAGGCGCGATCGGCGCCGGGCCGGACATCGACCCGGCAATCATGAGACCGGTTTGAAACTTCACGCAAAGGGGGGCGAATCATGAGCGAGCAGAAACCCAACACCCAGGTTCCCGACGGCCATACGCCTTACTACACGACGCGCCAGAAGGCGCCGAACGAGAAGGGCTTCGTCGGCTACGAAACCGACTGGAAGCCGTTCCAGAAGGAAGTCGAGTACCAGACGCCCAAGAAGCCGTAGCGTGGCGCCGCGGCACCGGTAGGCCGGCAGGCCGGCAGAGGCCCCGCCCGCCGGGTGGTCTTTTTGTGCTTGAATAGTCGATTCGTCCCAGGAGCAGCCGATTCATGGCGGACCGACGCCTTCAGGTTTTTCACGCGGTGGCGAAGCACCTCTCGTTCACCAAGGCGGCCGACGCCCTGTTCATGACGCAGCCGGCCGTCACCTTCCAGATCCGCCAGCTGGAGCAGCACTTCAACACCCGGCTGTTCGACCGGACCCAGGGCCGGATCGCCCTCACCCCGGCCGGGGCGACGGCGCTGGAATACGCCGAGCGCATTCTCGCGCTCTCGGCCGAGCTCGACTCGCGCCTGAAGGACATGAGCGGGCAGCTGGTCGGCCCGCTGCTGATCGGCGCCAGCACCACCATCGCCGACTACCTCCTGCCGCAGATCCTCGGCCAGTTCAGGGCCGTCTGCCCCGGCGTGGCGCCGCGGCTTTTCGTCGGCAACTCCGAATCGGTGCAGGATCGCGTCGGCGAGCGCGCGCTCGACATCGGCTTCATCGAGGGCGATTCGCACCTGCCCACGCTCGTGAGCGAGTGCCTTTGCGAGGACGAGCTCCAGCTGGTGTGCGCCCCCGGCCACCCGCTCGCCCGGCAGAAGTCCGTCTCCGCCTCCGCGCTCGTCAAGCACGCCTACCTGTCGCGCGAGCAGGGCTCGGGCACGCGCGAGGTGACGGACCACTATCTCGAGAAGGCGGGCTTCGCGCCCAATGCGCTCGACATGGTGATGGAAGCGAGCAGCCCCGAGGCGCTCAAGGGGCTGGTGGCCGCGGGCATGGGCTTCGCGGTCATGTCGCGCGTGTCGGTCACCAAGGAGGTGAGCCTGGGGCTGCTGGTTCGCGTCCCGCTTTCGCCGCCGCTCAAGCGCCAGCTCACGGTGGTCTACCCGAAGGAGCGCATCCAGGGGGGCATCGTGAAGACCTTCGTGCAGTTCGCGAAGAAGCGGCTCGAGCCCCTGCCCGGCGAGCGCGATCCCGCGCGGCTCTGAGCGCCGCTGCCCGGGTCGCGCAAGTGCGCGACCGCGACGGGCGATCGCCCGCCCGTGCCGGCCCTACTTGGCCGAGTGGCCCGAGAGCTTCACCTCGACCTTGTCCTTCTCGTCGATCGAGGCGTAATACTCGCGCAGGATGTCGAGCACTTCCGGCCGCGAGAACTCCGCCGGCACCGGCGCGCCCTCCGAGAGCCACTTGCGCAGCTTCGTGCCGGACACGAGCAGCCGGTCCGCTTCGCCGTGCGGACAGGTGCGGGCCGAGGCCATGCCGCCGCAGGCGTAACACCAGAAGGTCCAGTCGATCTTCATCGGCTCGATCGCGAGCGCCCCTTTCGGGATCTCGTCGAAGATGTGGTGCGCGTCGAAGGGCCCGTAATAGCTGCCCACGCCCGCATGGTCGCGCCCGATGATCTGGTAGGCGCAGCCGTAGTTCTGGCGGAACACCGCGTGCAGCAGCGCCTCGCGGGGGCCGGCGTAGCGCATGTCGAGGGGATAGCCGGCCTGGACGACGGTCCCGGGCACGAAGTGCTTCTCGATGAGCTTGCCGATCGCGCGCGTGCGCACGTCCGCGGGAATGTCGCCCGGCTTGAGCGCGCCCAGGAGCGAGTGGACCAGGACGCCATCGCACGTCTCGATCGCCACCTTGGCGAGGTACTCGTGCGAACGGTGCATGGGATTGCGCGTCTGGAAGGCCGCCACGCGCGTCCAGCCCAGGCGCTCGAATTCGGCGCGGGTTTCCGCCGGCGTCATGAAGAGCCCGCCGTAGGCCGCCTTGAAGCCGCCGTCGGAGAGCACCTTCACCGGCCCGGCGAGGTTCACCTCGCCCTGCGCCATCACCATCTGCACGCCCGGGTGCTCGCCGTCGGTCGTCCTGTATACCGTGGAGCACTCGTGGGCCTTGTCGATCGCGTACTTCTCCGTCACCCGCAGGGTGGCAAGCAGGGAGTCGTCATCGGGATCGAGCAGCGCGATTTCGCCGCCGACGGCGATCGAACCGGCGCGTTCGGCATCCACCGACAGCGTGATCGGGATGGGCCAGAAGACGCCTGACGCCGTGTGCATCCCGTCGCAGACACCGGCCCAGTCCGCGCGGGTCATGAACCCGTCCAGGGGCGTGAATCCGCCGATGCCCAGCATGACGAGATCGCCCTTTTCGCGCGAGCTCACCCGGATCGAGGGCAGCGTCCTCGCCCGGGCCTGCTCGGCCGCGAGGGCATCGCCGGCCAGCATCAGCGGCTTGAGTGAATCCCCGCCATGGGGACGGATCAGACGGGCCACGGGCTCTCTCCTCGGATCGGCAAGTGGCCATTGTGGGGCAAGCGGCCGGGAGGGGGACAACGCGAATATCGAATGCGGCCATAAGCCCGATTGATCGCGGCGGAAGGCGCCGGAACGACGAGGCGCCGCCGGGCCGCAATTGGGGCTAGAATTTCAGCATCGCGGGCGTTGCTTAGGCCGGTCGTCGCGACCGGTGCTGGCACGGCGATTCGGAGGAGATAAAAACATCGCTCAAGTAGCGAAACCGGCGCGTGGCCGACGATGGGTCCATGGGACGACGGAAGACCGCCTGCCCGGCGAACTGGCGGCGGCGCTCGAGTCCGGTGGTCCCCTGCGGGAGCTGCTGGCGCGCGGCATGGGGTCGATCATCGCGCTCACCCGGGCGCGCGGCGGCGCCGTGCGGCTGGTGCTTCGCAACGACGGGCGCCTGCGCCTGGTGTGCTCGGCGGGCCTGCCGCCGGAGCTTCTCGCGGGCGACGCCGACGTCATGATCCAATGCGGTCTGTGCGGACAGGCCCTCCTGCACGACATGCTGCAGCTGAAGGGGGCGCCGACTTCCTGCACGGACGGCATGAGCACCGCGCTGACCCGGGCCGGCCTCGGGCCGATGCTCGCGGTGCCCCTGCATTGCCAGGGACGTCCCGTCGGGGTCTTCAACCTGTTCTTCGACGATTGCACGGCGCTGCCGGCCGACCTGTCCGCCATCCTCACCCCGGTCACGCAGCTGCTCGACCTCGTCCTCGACAGCGCGCAGCACGAGCACGGCAGGCTCCAGGCGCGCCTGCTGACCGAGCGCCAGGGATTCGCCAACGAGGTCCACGACGCGCTCGCCCAGAACCTCTCGTACATGCGCATGCGCATGAGCCTGCTCATCGACGCGATCGCCGACAGCGAGCGCGAACGCGCGACCAAGTACTGCCGCGACGTGAACGAGTCCCTGGGAGAGACGCATGCCGGGCTTCGCGAACTCATCACCCACTTCCGCCAGACCACCGACCCCCTCGGCTTGCTGCACGCCCTCGAGAACACCGCGCGGACGTTCGAGGACCGCACGGGAGTCGCGCTCCGGATCGACAACCGGATTCCCGACCTGCACCTTCCCGCGGAACACGAGGCGCAGCTGATCCACATCGTCCAGGAGGCGCTCGCGAACGTCGTGAAGCACGCCGGCGCCCGCAACGCCTCGATCGTGATCGAGCCGCGCGAGGGGGGCCTCACCCTGAGCGTGATCGACGACGGCCGGGGCAAGCCGCCGGGCGGGGCCGACCCCCTCGAGCAGGGCGGCCACTTCGGCCTCGCGATCATGCGCGAGCGCGCCCGCCGCATCGGCGCCCGCCTTCGGATCCTCGGGCGCTCCGGCAGGGGCACCCGCGTGCGCCTCGACATTCCGGCCGTGGGGAGGATCACGCCGTGACGGAACCGGTTCGCCTGGCGCTGATCGACGACCACGGGCTCTGCCGGAAGGGGCTCGCCGAGCTCCTGTGGCACCGCGCCGGCATCAAGGTGGTCGGCGCGACGGGCGATCCGGACGAGGCCGTCGCGATCCTGCGCGAGCACAAGCCGCACCTGGCGATCATGGACTTGCGCATGCCGGCGATGCCGGGCCTCGCCCTCATGAAGCGGCTGCGCGACGAAGGCATCGACACGCCGGTGCTGATCCTCACCATGTGCGATTCCCAGGAGGATCTCGCCAGCGCCCTGCGGGCCGGCGCGCGCGGTTACCTGCTCAAGGACATGGACCCGGAAGACGTCGTCGATTCGATCCGGCGGGCGGTTCGCGGCGAACTGGTCGTGGCCCCCGCGATGGCGGTCAAGCTATCGCACCTGCTGGGCGCGCCCCGGAGCCGGACCGAGACCACGTCGCGCGCGCTGACGGACCGGGAACTGGAAATCCTCGCCCACATCGCCCAGGGCATGAGCAACAAGGGCATCGCCAAGGCGCTGGACATCAGCCACGACACCGTCAAGCTGCACGTACGCCACATCCTCGCCAAGCTCAACGTGAGCTCGCGCGTGGAGGCCGCCGTCTACGCGGTGGAGCGCAAGGCGTCCACCGGCGGCTGAGCGGCCTCGCCCGGCTCGAACCAGGAGAGCCGCTCCCGCAGGCGCACCACCTCCCCCACGATGATCAGCGTCGGCGGCGCGAGGCCCGCGGCGCGCGCGAGCTCCGGGAGGCTCTCGAGCGTGCCCGTGACCACCTTCTGGTCCGGCGTGGTGCCCTGCTGGACGATGGCCGCCGGCATCGTCGCCGCCGTCCCGTGGGCCACCAGCGACGCGCACAGCGCCGGCAGGTTCGCGAAGCCCATGTAGATCACCACCGTCTGGCGGGGGCGCACCAGGGCGTCCCAGTCCAGGTCGATCGTGCCGTCGCGCAGGTTTCCGGTGACGAACACGCAGGACTGCGCGTAGTCGCGGTGGGTGAGCGGGATGCCGGCGTAGGCCGCGACGCCCAGGGCCGCCGTGATGCCCGGAACCACCTCGAACGCGATCCCCTGGGCCGTGAGCGTCTCGATCTCCTCGCCCCCGCGGCCGAAGACGAACGGGTCGCCGGCCTTCAGGCGCAGCACCCGCTTGCCGCGCCGCGCGTGCTCGACGAGCAGCGCGTTGATCTCCTCCTGCCGGACGGCGTGCCGCGCCCGCTGCTTGCCGACGTACACGCGCTCGGCGGCCTCCGGCAGCAGCGCCATGATCTCCCGCGACACGAGATTGTCGTAAAGCGCGACGTCCGCCTGGCCGATCAGGCGCATCGCCTTGACGGTCAGCAGGTCGGGGTCGCCCGGTCCCGTGCCCACCAGGTAGACGGTACCGGGCTCCGCGGCCCTCCCCGGCCCGCCCGGCCGCCTCATGGCTCGCTCCCCCTCGCGAAGACGAAGCGGAACTGGCCGGGCTCGACCTCGAGGTAGTCCAGGATCACGTCCTCCAGGAGCTCCTGGCTCGCCGCTGCGACCAGCACCACCACGCCCGCACCGGGCACCTGCGCATCGCCCGCGCGCGGCTCGTCGAAACCCAGGCCGTACTCGATGCTCCCGTGCTCGTCCAAGCGAGCGGCCACGCGAAGGTGCACGGGCTCCCCGGCCTCGCCGGCGCCCTGCTCGCGAATGCGCTCCTCCGCCGCCGGGGTGAGGGTGATCATGCCGCCGCGCCCGCCGTCGCCTGCGCGGCCATGCACGCCCGCACGTACTCGACGAATCGCCGCGCCCAGTCCTCGCCGCCGACGCAGCGCAAATGCGCGTAGGAGGCGAGCACGTTGCGATGCACGACGCCATCGAGGCCGTCCGCGATGCCGTGCCCTCGCTTGACCCGGTAGGCGAAGCGCAGGGAAGGATCGGCGTTCTCGACGCTGGAATAATGGAACTCGTGCCCGAGCACCTCGCCTCGGCCCCTCGGCCAAGGATGGTGGTGCGTCTCCTCGAGCGTGACGTACCCCTTGCCCACGGGCTTGGCATGCATCACGACGTCGAGGGGCAGGACACCGGCCATGGCGCGCGACTCGCCCTCGTGCGTCAGCGTGCGCGCGAGGTACATGAGGCCGCCGCACTCGGCGTAGACCGGCATGCCGCGCTCGGCGGCCGAGCGCACCGCCTCGCGCATCGCCGTGTTGGCCTCCAGCGCACGTCCGAGCATCTCCGGAAAGCCACCTCCCAGGAACAGGGCATCGGCGCCGGCGAGGCCCCGGTCCCTCACCATGTCGATCTCGACGAGTCGTGCGCCGGCTTCCTGGAGAGCGTCGAGATCGTCCGGATAGTAGAACCCGAATGCCCGGTCGCGGGCGATGGCCACCCGCACGTCGTCCTCGCGGGGCGACGGCGTGCGAGCCGCGGGGACCCTCGATGGCATGCGGGCCCGCCGGGAGATGGCCACGACCGCATCGACATCGACGGCGCCGCTCACCACTTCGGCCAGCCGGTCGGCCGTGCGCGCCGGTTCGGCGGCCTCGTTGCTCGGCATGAGCCCGAGGTGGCGTTCCACGAGGCTGAGCGCCGGTTGCTCGGCCAACGCCCCGAGCACGGGCACGTCGGTATGGCGCTCGATCGCGTCGCGGAGCTTGCCCTCGTGGCGCGGGCTGGCGAGCCGGTTGAGGATGACCCCGGCGATCGTGACCGCCGGATCGAACACCTGCAGCCCCTTGAGGATCGCGGCGATCCCGCGCGTGAGCCCGCGGCTGTCGAGCACGACGACGACCGGCAGGCCCAGCCGGCGCGCGACGTTCGCGTTGCTGTCGGACCCGTCGGGCGAGAAGCCGTCGTGAAGGCCCAGGCTGCCCTCGACGAAGGCGAGGTCCGCTCCCGCCGCGTGCTGCGCGAAGTAGGACTCGAGGCCCGCCCCCTGCAGGCGCGGATCGAGATTGCGGCAGGCGCGCCCGGCCGCGACGCCCAGCCACATCGGGTCGATGTAGTCCGGTCCCTTCTTGAAGGGTTGCACCGCGATGCCGCGCGCCGCCAGCGACGCGATGAGGCCGATCGAGATCGTCGTCTTCCCGGAAGACTTCCAGGCGGCCGAGAGCAGGATGCCGGACATGGGGTGTCAGCCGCCGCCGTCCGCGGCCGGTGCGTCGATCCCCCGCGGGACCACGTCGAAGAGCCGGGCGCCCGCCAGCACGATCAGATAAGCGAGGGCGATGCCCCCCAGGCCCAGGAGCGCCTCGGGCAGGCTCGGCACATAGGGCGCGACCGCGCCGTCCCGGAAGGCGCTGGAGGTGGCGTAGCCCGGGAAGATCTCGAGCGGAAACGCCTGGGCGCCGACGATGAACACGTAGAGTTGCGCGAAGGCTCCCGCGATGACCGCCAGCGCGGCGATCGTCGTCGCGCGCGGTCCGGCCAGCCGCGGATGGAACGCGATCACCAGCGGGACGGCGGTGCCCACGCCCGCCCAGCCTGCCCAGAAAAGCCACGCGTAGGGCGCCCCGTCGACGAGGATGAAGCGCTCGAAGGCCGCCTGCTTCGCCCAGTACAGGTTGGTCAGGTGCAGGACGGCGGTGAGATAGGCCACGGTGGCCACGAACACGCCCAGCAAGCGGCGCAGGCGAAGGCGGAAAGCCTCCGGCACCGGCGCGCCGTGCCAACGCGCCAGGGCGCCCTGGACGAGCAGGAAGACCGCCAGCCCCCAGGCGAGCGACATCGCGATGAACAGCGGCGCCACGAGGCCCGACGCGTAGCCCTGCCGCGCCACCAGGAACCCGAAGATCGACCCGGTGCCCGTGGTGAGCACGATCCGCCAGACGAAGGCGAGGACCCCCACCGGCGTCGACAGCGGCGCGAACCGGCGCTCGAGGTTCGTCCAGAGATAGGCGACGAGGATCGCGAGAAAGCCGTTGTACAGGATCATGTTCCACGCGAAGATCGAGCGGAAGTTGTAGTGGGTGGCGGCGACGACGAGCCGCTCGGGGCGGCCGAGGTCCAGCACCAGCACCATGAGGCCGCCCGCGAGCAGCGCCAGCGCGAGCAGCGCCGAAACCGGGGCGCGCCGCTTGTAGGCCGCCTCGCCGAACACCGAGCCCACGGAGGCGACGTTGAGCGCGCCCGAGG